>OBEQ011379495.1_pt1 | contig 13735 bp, 24 predicted proteins | sample 1670901 | NCBI WGS metagenome assembly OBEQ01 (sample SAMEA104232315, study PRJEB22302) | groundwater metagenome | biome: forest; feature: aquifer; material: groundwater | place: USA | collected 2011-08-07 | depth 5.4 m
AGATGAGAGATTCGCTACTTGATGCTGGCGTAGTGATCGTAAAGCCCGGAGACACCTCGACGAATGAGGTCGATCGGGACGAAAAGGGGCGCGAAGACGAAGTCGAAGAGGACCAAGAAAACGATCGTGTATCGCTCGACTTTGTCGTCATGGTCCGGAGAGCCTGTGAGATGCGCGTAACGTCTCGAGAGAGCTCTACCGACGAGAATCCACCAGAATCCGAGACACACGATCCAGTACGCGGCGAGGTAGACCATCAGAGCGCTCCCATTTCTCGGAGGTCAACGACGACCTTCTTGCCTGCAAGCTGAAATTCGTGAACGCCCGTTCTGATGATCGCGTGCGGGCTTGTCGTGACCTTACCATCGACAACGACGTTTCCCTGTCCGATCATGTACCTCGCCTGCGTGAGGTTCAGGTAGGTTCCCATCCTGGTGATGATACCGACGACGACGTCCGCGAGGTACGGATCATCCGGTTTTTGGTAGACAACGAGCATCTCTGCACCTGCTAGTTCGAGAGACCGGAGAGAAAAGTCCATGCGATGCACCAGGCTCCGAAGATGCAGGCCGCAGCGATGAAGGCGAGAATGGCGTAGCCTGCGACTCCGAAGTTGAACGCTCGGATCAGGCCTTCGATGAGGCGGTTCACCAGTTCCCCCTGTTGAAGGCGAGGAAGATGATTGCCGAGAAGACGAACAACCCTATTCCGAAGAGCGTCACGGGCAAGTTGCCTCCGAGAGCTCCAAGACAGATAGCGCATGTTCCGGCGAGACCGGCGAGAGCGCAGGCGGGTTTCGACATCTTGCCGATGAACCAGATACCGAGAACGCCGAGCGGGATGAGAACCAGGAATTCCATGTGACACCTCTTCAGATTGTTGAGATTGAGAATCAGTAACCGTCGGGAAGTTTTTTGCCCGTTTTCTTTTCGAACATCTTTTTCATCTCATCGAGACGATACACATCATCGATGACGAGCTCTACCACAGCGTTGTCGTAGAACCATCGCAACCACTCGAGCTCCGTTGCTTTCGGAGGACCCTCGTGCTCCTCGACCAACCTTTCCAGCTCCTGCCAGCTCGCTTCTTCTTCGTCGAGATTCCACCACTTCTTGTCGTTACGAATGATGGCGATCATCTCGCCCGGACCCAACCCACCGCGCTCCGAGAGTCGTTGAAGGGATTGGCCGTGGAAACGTTCCGCGTTCTCCTCGAACGGGGTGAGGATCTCCCAAGGAACCGTGCGTCGACGGTCTGGGTCGGTGTACCTTCGCTTGTGGTACAGAACGGGAAATTGCTTGCTCATTTGGTGAGGCTTAGCACCAGCATGAGGAACAGTCCGAGTGGAACGACGATCGGAGAAAGTATCCACGCGACGAGATGGATCTTATTGGTGTGTCCTGCCGCTCCAACGATGAACAGGTGAAAACCGATGAAGTATGTCAGGAGGACGTAGACGACTACGAGAGTTACCATTTAGAGCCCCCGGCCACCGCGCTATTAGTGCGATGCTCTGACCACTCCCCTTGCGGGACCACTTCTGCAAGAACTACTAACCGTTGCAATGATCTCACAGCCTCTCTCAGAACTGCTGAGCTACAGGGGTATAACTTCTTGTTCGCGCTCATTCGTCTAGCGCATCCTTGCTGGAAGTCGAACGAGCACCCTACACCGGATACCGCCCACGCGCTCGGGCAGCTTGGGCATTTTCATGATGCCGACGGAGAGGAGGAACTTATGGACGGGTCGTCGTTGGATCACTGCGAAGATGATGGGCTCACCCTCGTGCACATCCACGCATAATCCGTCCCATGTTCCCATTCTGGCGACCTCGCGCATGGCGAAACGTGTCGCTTCTCTAAGATCTTCGTAGGTCATGAGACTTCCTTAGCGGTAGAACCGGTGGGATTCGAACCCACACGCCCGAAGGCAAACCGTTTTGAGCGGTTCGTGTATGCCAGTTCCAACCACGGTTCCGAGACAACATTTTCAAGAATTTCTATTTCTGTTACCTGTTAATTCTATCACACGACCCATCACAATTCATCGAACGGATCAATCTTCTAGCTTCTTCTCGAAGGCGAGTTCGATCAGGTTGCGAATCTCATCGACTGATAGTCTCGATCCCTTCACCACGTCGCTGGCCGTCGTGATGCGGCCGTTCCAGTCCGATATCGTCTCGATGAGGACCTTGTCGTTGATCTTTCGAGCTCGAAGCGTGAAATGGGCCGATCCGTCCGAAAGGGGGACCTCGACGTCTCTGACTTCGTTCGTGGTGCGGCTGTACGATAGGATCTTCATCTCTTTAACTAATCAACCGGTCCTGTACCAGATTTCGATCGTTCCGTCCTGACGTTGGACCAGAGCGTGCTTGTGCTCACCGCTCAACCCGCCCAGGGGAACATGGACAGCAACGACCTCTCCCACGGAGGTCTTGGTATCTTCGCAGACCCATTCCCGGGCGGAGAACGTCATGTTCTTTCCAGCGAGCGTGATCATCGATGGGTCGATAGCGTACACGGTGTGCTCACCGAGCTTCGCAAGTTCGAGCCAGCTCATGTCACCTTCTCTCCGGAGACCATGTACCTAACTTCGAAGCCCTCGAAGGAGTCGGGAAGCGGATAGTTCGCTTCTATCTTTCTGACGCACAGAAAGAGCGCAGGTCCTGTCTCTGACGAATTCAGTCCGATTTCCACGGACCTAACAACGTCCTCCTCGATGAGGCTCTTCAAGTGGTCGAAAAGACGCTTACCGGACTTCCTGCATCGTTTCACATCGCGGTCGTCTATCAGAAGTTGATAGAGCGTCGTGTACTTCTTCTGCACGGAGACTTCCTTTCGGACTCGATTGGGCCGGACACATTCCATGTGCAATGCAAGCTTGGCGATCCAGCTCGGTGAAATCGAGGGTGGCGCTCGGAGCCATCAATGCAGGACCTGTCGTGATATGACCGTACCCCAGGGCATGTCCCATTTCGTGCATGGCGACGCTTTCGAAGCGGGCTTTGTCAAGGAGATGTCTGCGTCTCAAACCTTCCACATCGATGATGATGTTGCGAAGACGATTCGATTCATTTCCGACCTTGGACTGGTCCGGCGTCGGACCGTTGTCGACGAAGCAGACGTCCGCGTATCCTGGACGGACCGATGTGACACGATGTCCCACCCACGTGTTCCATCGAAGAGAGCTCTCTTCGATCCACGTTTGCTGTTCTGCGGTAAAAGTGTCCGGGCTGTAGACGAAATTTCCCTCGCAGTCGACTGCTCCCGTGGCGGAACAGGAAATCGAGAGAGTCGCGACCGCAGCAACCACGCAAGCTCGTGCGAACATCGAAATTCTAACTTTCTTACGAAATCGGTTCACCCGGAGCGAAAATGCTGATCAACTTTGTCACGAGCAATCCGAGCCGACGAACTTCATCGTTCAAACGAGCAACGTTTCGTTCGAGACGATTGATGTCGACGCTGCTCGCAGGTTGCGGTGCATATCGGTAATCGTCACGGTACAGATCCTGCCCGAACTTTCGAATGGGTTTAGTGACATCCCACGGATTGTACTGAGATTCTCCTCCCAAACGCGTGCAATGCGGACAGTTCAGAGAGCTGTTACCATGAAGGCATCCGTCGCCGATCATGCCCGCATCGACTCTTTGATGTAGAGGACGATCCGATCCTGCATGTCCTTCGGAAGAGCCTTCAGGCGGATGTAGTCCTCCATCGTCTCTCCTCCGATGGGCCCGCCGCCGGCGACCTCAAGCATGGGAGAGGGAAAGATAATTTTGATGTAGGGAGGTTTGTCACCACTGCTCGAATGTGCGATCTGCTTCGGGTCGAATTTGTTCATGGTTAAGTTCTTCTGAATGCTGATTGTAAGAGAACACGCAAGCTGATCGTACTCATCGAGTACTCGTTCATCGACGGCGAACGGTGGTCCATCATACCATGTCGGATCATCGTCGTGATCAAGTTTGATCGCTGCAACAATGCGTGTTCCGATGTCCGTGCATCTCCACTTCGACCCGGACATGAAGAATTCTAGTCCGATCGTAAAATCGTCGTGTTTCATCGTTGTTTAAATGGATCGGGGAGCCGTAGCTCCCCTTCCACCGCTGAACCGAAGCTGTGACATCTCCCGCTTTCGGGCTCCTCTAATAGCGTCGAATGTCCTCGACGGAGAACTGTGCTTGTTCTCTTATCGTCATTTATTTCTAACAACAAATGACGGAAGTTTTGACTTTATCTACGACACGTCGTCCATCGCCAAGTTTTAGGCTTTAGTTTTCAAACGATGGACGACGTGTCGTAAAAGTCTGTTTCAGCCGTAAAAGTCCATGGCGTCGTAATGGCTCGAAAGCAGCTGGAAGAGAGTCCGTGCTTCGTGGCCAGTGAGCTCGAGCGTCGCAAAACCCTTGCGGATCTGGAAGTTCGTGCTGTTGCTGGACGAAGTGTCGACCTCGGCGGTCAACGTACCCTCATCACGACGTGCGGTCTCGCTCCGGCGAGCTACGATCCCACGCCACTCGGTCTCGATGCGGCTGTTCTTGTTCTGTGCTCTCGCACGTGCGTATCGCTTACTCATAGATTACCTTTTCTCCTTGTCGTGTATTGTACCGACTTCAGGTAAAGTAACCTATGAGGGGTTGTTATGCAACCTTTTGCGATTTGTCCAGGTCCTTAGACCTCGACGCCGGTCGTGTCCTTGTAGGGTTTGAGCCAGTGGGCGACGGCGACGACGGAACCGATGACGAGCACGCTACCGGTCGCGAGAGAGGTGATGTATCCGATGCCCGCGAGACCGGTGAGGTAGAGCGGGAGCTTGACGTAGTTGGGCAGGTTCATCTTCACACCCTCTTCGCGATGGAGTACGCCACGAGGCCCGCACCGAGGCTGGCCGCGTTGTCCTGCGTGAAGCGCTTCGCGACGAAGCCCACCACGATGCCCGCGAGGGTCGCCTTGAAACCGCGCCCCTCTTTGATGTCCAATGCGTTCTTCAGCGTCTCTTTGATATCGTCCATTTCACTGCTCCTTGTTTGCGTTGTTGCTTGTGTCGTTCGAATCGCTCTTCTTGGAGAAGAAGAGAGCTTTGGTGGCGGTGACGCCCTCGGTGAGAACTCCTACGAAGATCCGCACCATCGTGAAAACGATGAGTCCGACGGTCGCCTGCTCCTGCATCGATGTGAAAGAACCGATGATGAGAAACGCAAGGACGACGAGCCACAGGAAATCCATGATGGACTTCGCCTTCTCTTTGGCCCGAGCGGTGATCTCCGCGAGTTCCTTTTCCGTGTCGCTCATTTTTCGATCCTGCTGGCGTAGTGTTCACCGAGAACGAGCTCCGCCGTGTAGCACGCATCACGTGCGTCGAAGTACTTCCGTTCGAGCTCCGCGGCGAGATGATCGAACTGGCGAACGTCCTCCAGGTGCACCGTTCGAACTTCTTCGACACGCTTCCTGTCCTTCTCTCTTGCGGATTTCTGCTTCACCACCTCGGCGAAATTTTGGGCACGAGCCTTGAACTGTTCCTTGGTCATTGTTGTCCTCGTTGTTCCTGTTACAAGATTTCGATGTAGTCGAGCTTGCTTGCCATCTCGTCCAAGCGCTCGAACCTGTAGATGATCTTTCCCTCGTGCTGGAAAAGCGTATACGAGCTCGGGAAAGCGTTCGCTCCGTATCGGGATCCGAAAAATTCTCCTAGGTAAACGACGACAGTGCCCTTGTCGAAGATACACGTCGTGTATTCCGGATGACGTATCCATCCAAGCGCTCTTTTCGTGCGGTAAATCACTTCTTGATGGTTCCAGAGATGGAGTTACCTCGTTGCGCCGCCCATCCGATGTACGTCATCAGGCACTTTCTACGCATGCGAGCCATCGCCCTGGACAGACCTTTGAGGGCCAACCTCTTGGCGAGGCGATCGGCCGCGTCCCAGGCGTCCATTTCCTCTCTCACCACGGCAATGTACCATGCCGACGTTCGTTTTTTACCGGTTGCCAAAAGGTCGTTGTCCCAAGGAGTTCCAAGCTGGACGACCAACCTCTGTCGATCGACGTGCCCACACTCGTGGAGCAGCATGGCCAGCTTCTCCGCTTCGTTGAGCGGATAATCGAGCATCGAGGTGGGATCTCCCGTGAGACGTTTCTCGGTGAGGTTCGTTTGCCATACGAGACCCCTACGGAGCTCGAGTTCGAAGCCCTTCTCTTTTAACCAGCGCCGAACCTTCTGAAGAGGTGTCTTCATGCGTCTTCGATGAATCCTTCGATCTTGAGGTTGGAAATGCTCCAACCCCGAGCGAATAGGATCCCTTGAGACGTTAGAAAGAACTGCGTACGAGGATAGTTCGTCGGAATGTGGATGAGCAGCTCTGAGACGAAGACGATCGCTTGCGCGGCCGACGACGGACGTTTCGAGAGTGCCATGTTGCGAATCACCTTGTAAAGCAAGCGATCATGCTCTCGTGCTTGCGACTCTCACGATGAGGTTGGCGATGATGTTCTGGAGACCCGTCATTCCGCTCAACACCGCGAAGTTGCCCGGTCCGTACATCTTGTTGCCGTCACTCTGCGAGTAGGCGTTGGCGACGCCGATGCCGATGACCTTGACTCCCTTCGCCCTGCACAGCTTGCTCACGCCGCCGACGTGATCCATCGCTTGGTATCCGCCGTATTCGTCTCCGGCGGGATGTCCGTCGCTGATGTGGATGAGCACCCTTGCTGTGCAATCTGCGTAGTACCTCGTCATCAGCTTCGCTGTGTGCGCGATCGCGTAGCCGTCGAGGTTGTTCGAGAATGCTTTCATGCGTCCCATCGCCGACAGGTGCGAATGATCGGGCGTGTAGTAGTGGTGGATCGCCATGTCCGACGCGTGCCCTCCGTGGTAGGAACTGTCCGCCGTGTGTCCCCACACTCCGAACGAGACTCCATCGAGATCGAGACATGCGTTCGCAAGGACGATGGCAACGTCGCGCGCAGAATGGATTTTCTGCTGACCCGAGCCCGCGTCACTGCCGGACATCGATCCGGATTCGTCGACCAGAAGCCCGAATGCGACCTTCGGCATGGAGATGATCTCCTCTTGCTCGAAGATCTTCTCGTCCTTGTAGTCGAAGTTGTTGAAGGCCAGCTTGTAGAGCGAACCCTCGTCGATACGTCCCTTCTTGAGGGCGTGTTCGATGAGCTTCTGTTCCTCGGCTCTGATCTTCAGCTTGTTGCGCACCTCTCGTATCAGAGGCCCGAATTTCTTGACGAGACCCTCGTACGTCGCGGTCCCGACGGGCGTCGGTTGGACCTTGTAATCGATGGTGCCACCGAACCAGTCGATACCTTCGAGATCGTGCGGAAGATGGTGAGCATCTTTTCTCGATTCGCTCTTGGCGCAGGCCGCGACGGGTGTCGCTGTGGTGATTTCGATCTCTTCATCGCGACCCGTCTCGGAGATGCCAATACCGTCGATCAGCGCGTCCGCGATGGAAACCTTCGGGTCGACGGGATTCTGCCCGTCACCCTTGTTCTTCCAGATCTCGTACGCTTTCCTGACGATCTCTTGGGAAGCTTTCGATCGTCCCGGAGATGTCGACTCTCCGGCGAGCCGGTTCTTCGACCATCCGATGAATTCACGTACATCTTCAGGAGCTTTCAGCTCGTCCTTCGGATGCAGGAGCTCCCACATGAGACCGACGGTGGCTTTCGTGGGATCGACTTCCTTGTTGAGGGATTCCTCGAAGGACTCCTTGGCGCTCTTGCCGGTGTAGTACTCTCTGTTCGCCGCGAAGTACCCCTTGAATCCCGGATAGTTCTTGAGAACTTCTGTCTCTGCGAAGAGATGCTCGGAGATCGTCCACATCTCGTTCTCGAGACGTCCGATCTCGGTGCCCGAACCTTTGCACATCTCATCTTCCACCTCGGGCGCGATGGTGTGCTTCATCGTCGATTGCACGAGGGCTTCTCCGATCAGAACGTCGGTACGTTCGTCGTCGGTCCAGTCCTTGCGCATCGAATGGGTCTTGTCCACGACGGTGGGAGAAAGAAAAACGTCCTTTCCCTTCGCCGTGTTACGGTCGTTGGAGCTCGTCGCCCATTTGACGGAGAGCTCACGTTCTTCTTCACCCGTCTTCTCGGCATTGGTGACGATGTTCGCGCTTCGTCGAACGGAGACGATGATCCCGTCGAAGTCCTGGTCATCGTCCTTTTTCCGACCCCACGTATTGCCGTACCACCATGAATCGTCGACGCGGCTGGTCCAGTAGGACGAGACGGACTGGCCGACGGTCTTCGTACCGTAGTCGCTGGCCCACCAGTCCTTGGTCCACCCGGACGTCGAGACCGGGGGTTTCATGGGTAGCGGTGTCGTACCGATGGTCGGCTTGGACGTCGACGTCGGCAAGGAGGAGAATACTCCGTTGTTCCGGCTCTTTCGCTTCGATCTTTTCGACATTTCGAATTAGGCTCCGAAGATTCCCTGCATGATCTGGAGAACCTGCGCCTGTTCGCTGTCGCGTCCGCCCTCTTTCGAGTAACCGGGAAGGATGGTGTAGTCGAGAGCTTTGGTGCCGATGAGACCCCGAGATTCGAACTTCTTCATGAGGATGGTCGACTGGATGAGCTGGCGGGTGGAGACCGGGCGGGACAGGGTGCTGGCGAGGCCGATCGACTTGCGACGAATGTCCTGCCCGAAGGTCGCGAGCTTCCTCGCCTTTTCACGGTCGATTCCCGTCTTGTTGGCGATGATGTCGGTCTCCTTCGTGACAGCCGGGAAGTCGACGTTCAGCCGATATCCGAACCGGTCCTCGATGGCCGAGTCCATGGTGTGCGTTCCGGTATGGGAGAATCCGATGTTCGCCGTGGCGAAGAAGATCGTCTTCGGTCCGACCACCACGATGCTGTCGAGTTCCTCGACGAAGGTCGATCGCCGACCGTCGAGCAGGGGATACAGGCTGTTGTGGAGCGTGCTGTGCAGCCGATTGAACTCGTCGAGCACGACGACGCAGTTTCCCATCTCGACCGCGCGGACGAAGTCGGAACGGTGCCAGAAGATGGAGCCATCCTTGGCGTCGCGGTATCCGAACCAGTCCTTCGTCTCTCGGACGGTCGCACAGTTCATGATGATGACGGGACGTTCGAACTTGGCGCTGAACCAGAGGCTCAACTCGGTCTTTCCGCAGCCCTGGGGTCCTGTCAGAAGGACGTTCTGGGGTGCCGTGTTGGAAAGGTCGTCCACGACGTCCAGGAGCTCCTGGTTGTCATCGGACACCCAGAAGGCCGGGTCGGATCCGAGCGTGAGGATACCTCGGTCCATCTTCTTGACCGTGAAGCCCGAGACGGCCGCCGGTCCACCGGTGACAGCGACGGTGGGGGTGGGAACGACGGGCACCACGACGGGCGCGGCGGCCTTCATCGAAGAGGATGACTTCCTCGAGGCCTTCGCGGTAGGAACGCTCGGTGCGGGTGTTGGAATCGCCGGAGTCACCACGACAGCGGGCGCTTCGATCGCGGTGGGAGAAGAAGTCGAAGCGGGAGCAGCAATTTCGGACATGAAACCTCTGGTAAGCGGAAAGTTTATCTGAAGGATGCGAAGTAAGAAGTTAAGCGTTCAGCGCGGACAGATTTCGAGTCGTTTGGTCTCGGCCTCTTCCCGGGACTTCGTGACGAGAAGATTTTCGTCCGAACGCCACGATCGGTGTCCTTCGAGGATGTAGAGGGGACCCGTGTGTTCGTTCGATTTCTCGTACTCCTTGACGACGCAGCTGTCGACCACGCCGCTGGCCGTGGCCGTCTTGAAGAGACAGAACACTCCGATGCATCCGACGATGAAGAGCGCGAGCAGAAAAAATGCGACGGAGATGTCCTCTCCGTTCCAGTGTTTGATTTCTTTGACCTGCACGGTGTTGAGCCTCCAAATGTAGATCTTGTACCAGGGAATTCTGACGCCGCCAACCTGACCGTTGGTCGCCACGAGGAACGTGACACCGTTCGACTTGCTGAGGAGGCAGACAGTTTCCTTCGCGTGCACAACCATCTTGGGTTGGGCGCATGAGCAATCGGGACCGTAGCCGTCCTTGTACCTGTCGTACCCGGTGACGATATCGCATTCCTTCTTGTGAAGGTAGAACGCTTGGTCGACCTTTAACAGCATTCAGAGTGTATCAAATTCGGGGTATATCACCCGATCGCGCTCCTCAAGAAGCAATTTTCGAGAGATGAGTTCGCTGCATTCGTCGCAGTAGCGCTTGGGCACTGTGGTGTAGTCCTCCGGAAGTTCGTCCACCAGATCGGAACAGTACCAGCAGTAGAAGAACATGGGAGATCCCGCGGGGAGATCCCCGTTGTCGACCTGCCCGACGATGGCGAAGAGGCGCTTACGCAGGCTGAACCGTTTCAACGCCTCCTCGTCGGAGATCACGTCACATGCCCTGCAGTTTTCTGACGATCGCCCGTCGATGCCGGGCCGTGACGCTCCGTTTGCCGGCGAGAGTCTTGCGCACTGCGGAGGCTAGCACCACTCTCGTGGTGCGACGAAGCTTCGTCGATCCTCTCTGCGAGGCGAACTTTGCCCGCTTCTGGTGAAAGAGCGAGTTCCCAGGAACGGATTCGGGTTTCAAGCTCCAATCACGATCGACACCGCTTGCGAGAGAACGAATGAATTTCGCCATGTGCTGCTCCTTTACGCTTCTAACCTACGAAAACGGCTGAAATCTCCATCGCCGGCCCGGCTCACGAGTGCACCGGTGGGTGAGATGAAGACGTGATCCGTTATGGGACTGCTTCCCCATGCGCCCCCAAGCTTGAATGTGAGCCATCCGGCATGGATGAAGACAGCACCCTCTTCGTAGAGCACAATTTGATCACGCTCGCCGTGAAGAACGTGCATGTTGATTGGGATTTCGTTTTCGAACAGCTGGAACGTCATGCAGGCGGAGAAAGCTCGACCATTACCGAGGAAGAGTAGACGTGCGGGTTGTGTCCAAAAGCTATCTGTCCGCTTGGGAGCATGTACATCCTCGGAGGAGCGAACAAGATGGTCGTCCAAGCCGGCGACGACAGAACGATATTACCCGCACGAAGGGTTACGTATTCGACCTCGTGCGTGGTTGGATTTTTTGCGTAGAACGTGCATCCGCACACCATTTGAAACACGTCAACTTTCAAGAATTCCTCGAGCACGGAGAAGTTCGATGATCTGCTCGTCCGAGAGAGATTTGATCTCATGATCCCAGACGACGAAGGTGCGGTAGCCGGCGTTCTGAATTAGTTCCAGACGAGCTTCGTCCTTCGCCCGGAGTTCCTGAGGGGTGATTCTCTTATTCGGGTGCAGACCGTCGTACTTGCTTTCTATTCGTTCGTCGAACTGAGGGTGCGCATGGAACCAACACCCGTAGAGCTCAAGGGCGATTTTCTTCTCTTCGTTCACGAAATCCACCCACTTGTTGGCGATTTTCGCATGGTGGGTGAAACCGAAGGGTTCGATGACCAGGGCCAAGCGTTGTTCTATCTTAGATGACCCACCAGTTCGTTGGGTCGCAGCGATCATGGGCTCAGCGAGTTCTCGACGTTCTTCGGGTGTCATAGCAGCGAAGCGTTCAGAGGCTTTACGACCCATTTCAACGTAAAGTGCTGTTCCCTCTTCAGAAGCAGCGTAAGCAGTGCGTGTAATAGCTCGTTTTGCATTCGCTGAATCAGAATGTCCGCTCGCAATAAAAGCTCGTTTCCACTCTTCAGGACGCTCAGCCCAGGTTATCTTTGCGATAGCGCTTCTATCGTCAGTTCGACCAATTTGACCTGCGCCTAGGTTCTTTCTATACGCTTCAGTGTTGTAGACTGAATCGGGGTCGTCCCAAACAAGCTCAAGACGTTCGCTCTGTTCTTCTCTCCATTCAGGAGATTGCGTTTTTAGACGAACTTTATCGTCAGCGCAGGGTTTGCAGGCGAAGTTCCCTCTGTGGGCTTGCCGCCAGCACTGCTTATTCTTGTACTTGATGTCGTTCCCGCAGACAGGACACTTGCGTATCAGATCTGCGGGAACAGGGAGAATGGGTCCACGAGGTTTCTTGAACGGTTGCACTCATACATTGTACGCAGAATACGATACTTTTGTACGGTGACTGACGGACAGTGTTGTAAAAACTTACCGAACCGCACCTTTCTTGATTGTAGACGTTTTGTCGTCATTCATCGAAACGACAAGATCGGACGTTTCGAACATCAACTTACGATTCGGAACGATGACCCATGCCGTCTTAAGATAGGATCCGGTCGGTTTGTAGCATTCTCCATCGGTCGCTATGACAAGTCCCGACCACTTCCCACGGTTATCCGGCTTATTGACAAAGTCCACAACCGCTTGAAAGCACGTGCCTCCGGACCTCGTCCGTTTGAACTTGGGAGTCTGGCCACGTTTCCATTCGAACATGTTGGCTTCGTCCACCGTGTGATCGAACGGGAGCACCGTGAAGCTGGTCCGCTTCGAACAGTCCCTGAGCACGCCGAAGACGCTCTCGAGGCTCTGGTCGTCGACCGAGCCGGACTGGTCCACCGCCACCAACATCTTGGGTGTGTATCCCCGCTTGGTGCCCGGGTGGATGTAGGGATACCGCTTGTTGATGCGCTTCATCGTGGTGATACGAGCTCCACGATTTTGCTGCCCGACGAAGTTTCGAAGAACCTCCTTCCAGTTGATCGCGTTGAGCACCGAGGCTCGGATGTCCCCGACGATCTCGGACGGAATGTTGCCCCAGCCGTTGGAGCTGTTGTCGGCCTTGCGAACGGCACGTTCGACGATGCCCTTCACCTTGCCCTCGATGAGGTCGCGGACTTCCTCCGGAACGTCGTCCCACATGTCGTGGACGTCGCCCGAATCGAGCTCGACCTCGTCGGTCATCTCGTCGCCCTCGCCCTCTCCCTGACCCGGGATCGGGTTGCTCTGGCTTCCATCGCCGCCCTTCTTCTTCTTGAACTTGGGACCGGCACCGGGGACCTTGATGCCCTTTTCGCCCCATTCCCATCCGTTCTGTCGGGCGAAGTCGAGGAGGGGGCTGAAGTACGATTCGGAGGCCTTCAGCTCCGGAAGTTTCTCGATGAGCTCGCTGTACTTCTCGTTGACCATCTTCTCTTCCGGCGTTGCTCCCTTGAGATCGCCGAACTCGGGTCGCACGGTCGGGAGGTACAGCCGATCGGGAAGGTACTTCTGGTACACGTCCTTCGTGGTCGCGGAGTTGTCCTTACGGGAGTTGATGATGATGGAGTTGATCGCGAGGTCGGTGGCGATGTTCCACGCCACGTTGGGACTCCTCCGGCGGGAGGTGATGTGCCTCCAGATCAGGTGGTACAGCTCGTGCACCAGCACGTTGCGCACCTGTTCCGACGTCAACGAGGCGAAGAACCTGCGATTGTACCGCAGCTCGAAGTCGTCGGTATCGAGGTTGTAGCACATCGCCGCCGTCGGCAACGGAACACCTCCTCGCATCGTCTTGGCCTCGACCTTACGGACCCAACGGGAGACCTCCGCGAAGAAGGGACACTCGCTGTAGAGATCGACGAGGTGCTTGGAGATGCTGAACTTCTCCTCCTTCTCATCGAGATCCTTTTCGAAGACAAACCACTTGACGGTATCGTCCACGAGATCCTGATCGAGTTCGACTGCCTTCGTCACCGAGCGTTCGATGGAATCCCATCGTGCTTTGACGAAGGCGTTCTTGCGGAGGATCTGGAGCTTCATCTCCTCCAGGAGCTTGAGCGTGCCCGCCG
>OBEQ011249607.1_pt1 | contig 13734 bp, 9 predicted proteins | sample 1670901 | NCBI WGS metagenome assembly OBEQ01 (sample SAMEA104232315, study PRJEB22302) | groundwater metagenome | biome: forest; feature: aquifer; material: groundwater | place: USA | collected 2011-08-07 | depth 5.4 m
CTAGCCTGGCTTTTGATACTATTTACGCCGAAGGCCAGCGCCGCTATGTGGAGTCGCTGAGCGCTTACGCCCGGCAGTTTTTGGGCATTATGGAAAAGCCCGACGTCGACCAAATAGACGGTCTCAGCCCGGCCATCAGCATCGACCAAAAATCGAGCAGCCGCAACCCGCGCAGCACCGTGGCCACGGTCACTGAAATCTACGATTATTTACGGCTACTTTTTGCTAGAGTTGGCATTCCACACTGCCCAATTTGCGGCCAACCGGTCACCCGCCAAACCTCCCCTGCGGTGGTAGACCAAATAGTAGCTAACAATCCGGACGCTCGGCTCATTGTCCTGGCGCCGGTGGTTATAGACAAAAAAGGCGCTTTTGAGCATATTCCGCAGAAGTATCAGCAGGCTGGCTTTGCGCGGGTGCGGGTAGACAGGGTAGTGTATGCCCTGGATGAATTCCCGACTCTCAATAAAAACTTCAAACATAACATCGATGTAGTAGTTGACCGGGTAGTGAATAACAAGGAAAGCCGGGGACGACTGGCCCAAAGCGTGGAGCAGGCTTTTGATATCGCCGAAGGGCTATTGACTGTTAACAACGCCGATACCAACCAAGATTTTCATTATTCCCTAAAGTACGCCTGCCTGGACCACCCAGACGTGGCCATACCCGAGCTGGAGCCGCGGACCTTTAGTTTTAACTCGCCGCACGGCGCTTGCCCGGTGTGTACCGGGCTAGGCAGCCGGCTGGAAGTTGACCCGGAGCTGGTTATCCCTAATGGCCGGCTAACTATCGCCGAAGGCGCCATCCGGCCATTCAACCGCATTAACGCCGACGCCTGGTACATGAAAAAAATGCAGGCCGTGGCGGAGCGCTATGGTTTTAGTATTCACCAGCCCACAGGCGAGCTAACTAAATCTCAACTAGATAAAATTTTGTATGGTACCGGCAATGAAACTTACCGCGTTAGCCTGGGCGTGGGCCGGTCTTTTGAAACCACCTACGAAGGCGTTATACCTAATCTGGAGCGCCGCCATAAAGAGACCGAAAGCGACTTTATGCGCCATGACATCGAGCGTTTTATGCAAGAACGGCCTTGCCATGCCTGCAATGGTAAGCGTCTAAAGCCAGAAGTATTAGCCATCACCCTAAATTCGGCTGTGAGAGATCAGATCTCGCACAAGGGGGGTAGAGCAGAGGTAGATGTGAGAGATCAGATCTCTCACAGGTCTAAGGGCTGGAGTATTATGGATATTTGCGAACTTAGCATTGATGAGGCCCTAAAGTTTTTTGTCGATATTAAATTAGATGCCACCCAAACGACAATTGCCAAGCAGATCCTCAAAGAAATTAACGCCCGGCTGAAATTTTTGCAAGACGTCGGCCTTAATTATTTAAATCTGGCCCGCAGCGCGGTGAGCCTGTCTGGCGGCGAAGCCCAGCGCATTCGCCTAGCTACCCAAATCGGTTCTGGACTGCAAGGCGTCCTATATGTTCTAGACGAACCTAGCATCGGCCTGCACCAGCGTGATAATAACCGGCTGCTAAATACGCTTAAAAAGCTAAGGGACCTGGGTAATAGTGTGATTGTAGTGGAGCACGACGAAGAGACCATCCGCAGCGCCGACTTTTTGGTGGATATCGGCCCGGGCGCCGGTATTCACGGCGGCCACATTGTGGCTACCGGCGCCCCGGCCAAGGTGGCCCAAGTTAAGGCCAGCATCACCGCCCAATTTTTGCGTGGTGAAAAGTTGATCCCCACGCCAAAGCAGCGCCGCGGCGGCAATGGCAAGCAGTTGGTAGTTAAGGGCGCCCGCCAAAATAACCTTAAAAATCTCAACGTGGTAATCCCGCTGGCGCAGTTGGTGGTGGTCAGCGGTGTTAGCGGTTCCGGCAAGTCCAGCTTGATTAACGATATTTTGGCGCGGGAGCTGAGCGCCCGGCTGATGCGGGCGCACACTACTCCGGGCCACCACGATGATATTGAAGGTATAAAGGAACTCGATAAGTCGATAGTTATTGACCAATCGCCAATCGGCCGGACGCCGCGCAGTAACCCGGCTACTTATACTGGGGTGTTTACGCCAATTAGGGAACTGTTTGCGGCTACGCCGGAAGCTAGGCTGCGCGGTTACGCGCCTGGCCGTTTTAGCTTTAACGTTAAAGGCGGGCGCTGCGAAAACTGCTCCGGCGACGGGGTTATAAAGATCGAAATGCACTTTTTACCCGACGTTTATGTGACCTGCGAAGCTTGTCACGGTAAGCGCTATAACCGCGAAGCCCTGGAAATTCACTATAAAGGCAAAACCATTAGCGATGTGTTGGAAATGACCTGCGACCAGGCGCTGGAATTTTTTGAAAACATTCCATCTATCGCCCGCAAATTGCAAACCTTAGTAGACGTCGGCCTGGGCTATATTACGCTTGGCCAACCAGCTACCACTTTATCGGGCGGCGAGGCGCAGCGTATAAAACTGGCCACCGAGCTTAGCCGCCGCCCCACCGGCCGCACGCTGTACATCTTGGACGAGCCGACCACTGGCCTGCACATGGCCGATGTTGCCAAGTTGTTAAACGTCTTACATGCTCTGGTAGACGCCGGCAACAGCGTGGTAGTTATCGAGCACAACCTAGACGTTATTAAATCGGCCGATCACATTATTGACCTTGGTCCGGAGGGCGGCGAAGCCGGCGGCCAAGTGGTGGCCAAAGGCACGCCAGAGCAAGTCGCTAAAGTTACAGCCAGTTACACTGGACAATATCTTAGAAAAGTACTTGACTAGTCAAGTACTTTTAAATTGACCTAATTACACTAAATAAACGCCAAGTACCAATTCCCGAAGTTTGGGATTTAGATATTGATTATTATTTAGGCCAATTAGAATAATTAGAAATTAGGTCAATTAAATTTACGTCTTTTCTTCCCAAAGTAGTGCTTCCACTCTTCTTTGATGTGTTTTTTGAGCTGCCGCCGGGTCTCCGGGTTTTTTAGAACCTTAAAGGCCACAATGGCCAGTAAGATATGCGCCGAAATTATCAGGCTTAAGATAAAGTATTTATCGATTGTTGGAAAAGACGAGCCCACCGCGTAGCCAATCAGTGGCAGGCTTAAGCCCCACAGTACGCCGCCCATGACATTAAAAACGGCAAAATTGGACCATTTCATTTTAGCCACCCCAGCCACCGCCGGGGCAAAGGCCCGCACGTAGGCTATGAACCTGGCTATTACAATGGTTAAGCCGCCGTATTTTTCATAAAATTCCTGAGTCCGTTTGATATATTCTTGGCGGAACAGCAGCCCGTCTTTACGCTTAAATAAACTGGGCCCTAACCGGCGGCCAATCCGGTAGCCGACGTTATCGCCCAAAATGGCCGCCACAATCGTTACCACAATCAACCAAAATATTGATAATTTACCGGTCCCGGCAAAAAAACCAGCCGTTAAAAGCAAAGTGTCGCCCGGCAAAAAAAAGCCAAAAAACAGCCCGCTTTCGGCAAAAACCACCAGGCCGATAGCTAGCAAACCTCCGCTTTGGACAATATGTTCCGAACTAAACATCTCAACACTATCTTAAAACATCACTAATCCGTTTACCATTTTCCAGCTTGCATTTACCATTCAGCATTGACCATGGTGAACGGTAAAGGATAGGACAAGCTGAGTGGATTTTAGCATTCTGTGGTTTTTAAGGTGTTATTTTGATATAATCAAGGACTATGGTGAATTTGGACGAACCACTAGTTTTGCAGGAGCGCCAGGTGATTGGCAAAAGGCTCAAACCCCTACGCGCCGCAGGTCATATCCCGGCGGTGCTACATGACCACGGTAAGCCGTCTTTGCATATTATGGGCGACGAACTAACACTTATCCGTATCTACGGAGAGGCAGGTAAGCACCACCCGCTTAATCTAAAGATTGGCGGCAAGGAATATCTAGCACTTATTAAAGACGTCCATTTTCAGCCGGCCAAGCGCCGCATGCAACACGTGGTTTTTCAGGCCATTAAGCAAGACGAAAAAGTCGAGGCCGAGGTGCCAATTCACATTGAAGGCGAAATCCCAGCTGAGAAAGTTGGCCTAATGATCTTGCACCAACTAGACCATATCCAAATAGAAGCCTTACCAAAAGATTTACCCGATGAAATCCGGGTTGATGGTAGCCGGCTGGCCGAATTACACGATAAAATCACCGTAGCTGATTTGCCGGTGCCGCCCAGCATAACGGTGCTTACCGAAGCTGATCATCCAGTGGCTAGCGTTGTAGAAACCAAGGCTCAGATGTCCGAAGAAGAGCTGGAAGCCGACGCTGCGCTGGCTGCCGAGCAAGCCGCGGCTGCTGCTGCCGAAGGCGAGGAAGCAGCCGCTCCGGCTGGCGAAGCCAAGGAAGGCCAGGCGCCTGCGGCTGCCGAGGGCGAAGCTGCTTCCCAAGAAGCCCCCAAGAAATAAACCCCACCCGAGGTCGATCCCGCCTCCTTCTAGGGTCTGATCTTGCACTAAACAAAGAATTAATATTAAAACCACAAAGTTTTCCCTATTTTCGTGCAGGGTCGGACCCTTAACAGAAATAAATTATCATTGTGCAAGTGGAAAACCAGCAGTTCTTTCCAAAGAACAATTACTTTTGTTCCGCCAAAATCTTCCTGCTACCTTTTGCGAAAAGGTAGCACCAAAACAGCGGGCCACTTCGCTCACTTGCAGCTGTAGCTAAAAGCAGTCTTTGCCTGCAGAACTCACCCACCCAATTTTCACTGGAAATTGGGTTGGCTCAGACATCCGGAGGAGCCCAAGGCCAGTCCGTTTTACTACATCTGGGCATGTTCACGAAGACGCCCGAATTAAACATGAAGTTTTACTGTGAGCATCGATAGGATAAAACCCTTAACTAGTTAAGCATTGGCTTTAGTGACATTCATAATTGTGGCGTTGTTCTACTCTGCCTTTATATCTTTTGTCTACGAGGTCTGCTACCACCTCAAAACGCTCTGCTGATCCGTGAAATCTATGAGACATTTTTTAGTCCTCTAAGAAGCCGCCGGACTGGTGGGCCCAGAGTTTAGCATAGATACCATCGGCCGCCAGTAGTTCCTGATGCGAGCCTTCCTCGACAATCTTGCCTTCTTCCATAACGATAATCCTGTCCATCCGCTGGATAGTGCTTAAGCGGTGAGCAATAACAACGGCGGTCCGGCCTTCCATTAGTTTCCATAGGGCATCCTGGATTAACTTTTCGCTCTCTGAGTCAAGGGCACTGGTGGCTTCGTCCAGAATCAAAATCGGGGCGTCTTTAATCATCGCCCGGGCGATGGCAATGCGCTGTTTTTGACCGCCAGATAATTTGACTCCCCGCTCGCCGACAAAAGTTTCATAACCTTCTGGCAGATCCTTAATAAACTCTTCGGCATGAGCCAGGGCGGCAACCTTTTTAATCTCGGCATCACTAGCTTCCGGCTTACCATACTTGATATTGTCGGCAATTGAGCGGTGGAAAAGTAGTGGCTCCTGTGGCACATAAGCAATGCGCGTTCTTAATTCTTGTTGGGGGACGTTGGCAATATTTTGGCCATCTATGGTGATTGAACCGCCCTGGATATCCATAAACCGTAAAAGTAACTTTGTAATGGTTGTTTTACCACCACCACTGTGGCCAACCAGGCCAACTTTCTCCCCGGCCTGGACATCCATAGATAGATCGTTAAATAAAGGCTCAAGCGTGTTGTTATAGGCAAAAACCACATTGTTGAAACTAATTTGGCCTTTGTTAATTCTGACGAGCTCTGACTTTGGCATATCCTTGACCTCTGGCTGAATATCCAAAATCTCGGTCATTTCTCGAGCGTCGCCAAACACCCGGGTAAGGTTACGGAAAGTATTGCCAAGGTCCCATAGCCGGCGCAGGATTTGCGAGGTGTAGGTTAAGGCCAAATAGATAACGCCTACAGACGCCACATGGTGAACAGCCAGCCAGACGGAACTTACAATCACCGAAACGTTAATTAATCTTTGGATGGCGGCCGTATAATACTCTAAGCGCATGGCGATGGTCATAGTCTCGATAGACCGTGCATAGACGGCGTTTGTCCGGCCTCTCATTAGTTGCCTTTCGTGCAATTCGGCACCAAAAGACTTAACGGCCATCATATTAGATATACTATCGGCCAACTGCCCGGTGCGCTTGGAGTCATCACGGGCCCAACGCACGTTATAGGGAATTTGTTGGCGTCTAGCCCACCAAAGTGTCGGTACAAAAATTGAACTAAATAGAACTAAGCCGGCCACAACTAGCGGGGCTTTCGGTAAGAGAACAATAACCGTAAAAACAAAGCCAATTATCAGAGGATAGACATTCCAAAATAGGGCGTCAGATAGCCTTTCGAAAGAATTTACAAATTTATTAGTTTGCGAAACTAAGGAACCAGCAAAGCGGTTAGAAAAGAAATTGTAGCTCATATTGGTGAGATGACTAAAAACCCGCGTCATCAAATCACGCATAACTCTTTCCTCGAATTGCCAGGCCCAGCGGACAACCGTCCGCCAAAGAACTAATTGGTAAATCTCGGCTGCTAAAATCATTAGAATAATCGGCGTTAATTTATGAACAGTAAGTTCCGCAAAGCGACCAGCAGCTAGATTGGTTAAAATTTTACTTACCAATAAAGGCACCAAAATATCCGACGCAAATAAGGTAGTAATAAACAATAGAGCAAAGCGCCATAATAAATTCTTATGACGTAGCGAATAGTGCCAATAAAGGACTAGTGTTTTTTTGGAAGTATCCTTATGCATAGACGCAGCCTCCTGCTGCGCTCGTCAATTAAATTTTAAAAGTGTTTTGGTTTTGAGAAGGGTCTAAAAGCCGTTAGGAGCGGCAGTTTTTATTGAGAAATTTAGTGTTTGATTTAACATTTGGCCGCTCCTTTCTCCCTGTTAATTGCCGCTGCTCTTCCCGAGTAAGAAGACAGCAAGCCTTTGATAATCACAACAGTTTAACACCTTAGACAACCAATTGCAAATATTTTGCATTCCTTATGACTCATCTAAGCGTATGAATGTGATAATCTATAATGCGCGTATGACAAAGAAGGTTGAGGCTAAACTGGCTAAATTGCCCGCTGTACCCGGGGTCTATTTTCATAAGGACGCCGCCGGCGAAATTATTTATATTGGCAAAGCGGCGAACTTGCGCAACCGCGTGCGGCAATATTTCCAAAAGAGCCGTTTGCCCGATCCCAAAACCGACTTTTTGATAAACGACATTGCCGATATCGACTGGACTGAACTGGAGAGCGAGGTCGACGCCCTATTTCTGGAAGCCGAACTAGTTCGGCGCTACCAGCCGCGCTACAACATAATGCTGCGCGATGATAAATCGTTGCAGTTTGTGCGCATCGACTACAAAAGCGATTACCCTACTGTTAGCCTAATCCGCCGGCCGCTGGACGACGGGGCTACTTACTTTGGACCCTATCTGCACGGCCCGGCGGTTAAAAAAGCCCTGCGCTTTTTGCGGCGGGCTTTTCCCTATGCTACCCACCATCCGTTGGGCCAAAAGCGCGCCAGCCTGCATTTTCATCTTGGCCTGGACCCCGGGCTAGAAGACGGCCGCACCAGCCTCGCCGCTTACCGGGCTAACTTGCGTAAGTTGATGCAGTACCTCAGAGGTGAAAGAGTAGCGCTGGTACGAGACATTCAACGCCAAATGAAAACGGCCGCCAGGGCCGAAGATTTTGAAAAGGCGGCCACGCTCCGCAACCAACTATTTGCCTTAAAAGAACTTAATCACCAAATATTGTTTAGCGACCATGAACTGCAGGCTGCCAGCCGCGATTACGCCCTAAACGAACTAGCCAATTTGCTTAGCTTGCCCCAAGCGCCCCGCCGCGTAGAGGGCTTTGACGTTAGCCACTTGCAAGGTTCCGATACCGTGGCCAGCCTGGTGGTTTTTATTAACGGCGTGCCAGACAAAACTGGTTACCGCAAATTTAAAATGCGGCTGCCCGGCAACGATGATTACGGACATATACTAGAAGCCGTCAGCCGCCGTCTACGCCAGGAAAATCTCCAAAAATGGGGCCGGCCAGACCTGATTTTAATCGACGGCGGCAAAGGCCAGCTAACAGCCGGGCTAGCCGCCCGCCGCCGCGCCGGAGCGGACGATATTCCAATGATTGGGCTGGCTAAAAGGCAGGAAGAAATTATCCTGAAAAAACCTACTACACCACAAAGTCCCATTTTCGGAGGACGGACCTCCGAAAAGGCGGGAATGTTGTTTAATAGAGTTTTTTTGCAAAAATTGGGCGGTTACGTACAGGAATCGGGAAATTTTATTACTGTAATTTTGCCGCCGCAATCACACATAGTAAAACTGCTGCAGCGGATTCGCGATGAATCGCACCGCTTTGCCGTCAGCTATCACCATACTTTAAGATCTAAACGCCAAACCGCCAGCCTACTTGATGAAATCCCTGGGTTAGGACCGCTGACCCGCAAGAAACTCATCAAACATTTTGGCTCGCTCCGCGGCTTAAAAGAAGCTGACACTACCGAACTAGAGAAAGTTGTCGGGCCGGCTAAGGCGGCGCTTTTGCATCAGTATTTTACAGCCCCTTCCAGGTGATATGTATGAATAAAGACTTTTTTGTAGGTAACCGCCGCCAATTACTGGCCAAAACAGACGCTGAGCTGGTGGTGTTAAGCGCCAATGGCTTAGTGCAAAGCGACAATTACATGACCTTTCCTTTTAAGCAGGAAAGCAACTTCTGGTATCTGACCGGCATCAATGAGCCCGACATAATTTTGGTCTTTAATAAAAACCAGGAATTTTTAATCGTCCCGGAGCGCAGCGCTGTCAGAGAAATTTTTGAGGGCCGGTTAGATCTTGAAGCGATCAAAAATACCTCCGGCATTAAGGAGCTGCTGGATGAAAAAACCGGCTGGTCAAAGCTCAAAGCGCTTGTAAAACAAACCGGTACAGTGGCTAGCCTAGAGCCCCTGCCGCTCTATATTAAGGATCTCGGCCAATATACTAACCCGGCCCCCCGGCGCTTAATCAGCAAATTACGCGCTGGGCATAGTTCACCTAAAATCACCGATCTACAGCCCATTTTAAGAGAGCTGCGAATGATCAAACAACCGGCCGAGATCGAGGCCATCCAAAAAGCCGTCGATATCACCGCCCAGACATTCCGCGAGGTTATAGCCTTGCGCCAGCAGTTTAAGTACGAACACCAGATAGAATCGGCGGTGGTGGCTTCATTTAAGAACCACCGCGCCAGCGGCGAGGCTTTCCCCACGATTGTGGCCGCCGGCGCCAAGGCTTGCACCCTGCATTACGCCGCCAACAACCAGCGCCTGAAGCCTGGCGAGCTAGTACTGCTAGACGCCGGCGCCCAATTTTCACACTACGCCTCCGACCTAACCCGCACTTTTGCCCTTTCTAAACCCACCAAGCGCCAGCAAGCTGTTTTTGAGGCTGTTTTGGCTACCCAGCAATTGGCTTTTTCCAAGCTACGGCCCGGCCTAAAAATTAAAGACTACGCCACGGCGGTAATGGAGTGCGAAAAAGAACAGCTGTTTAAACTCGGACTGATTAGTAAGACTGGCCAAATAGAAGAAGTCCGAAAATACTGCCCACATGGCGTGTCACACTTTTTGGGAATCAACGTCCATGACCCAGGCGATTACCAGCGGCCTTTGGCGCCCGGTATGGTTTTAACGGTCGAGCCGGGAATCTACATTCCCCAGGAAGGAATCGGCATCCGCGTGGAAGACGACGTTTTGATAACTAAAAGCGGCCACCAGGTTTTATCGGCCGGTTTGCCGCGGACACTTTGGTAAGACTGTATCGCTAAAGCCACCTAGCTTGCTACAATATTTATATAATATGCAGAACTTTTTGTGGCGTTTTGGGGTTAGGTGGTTAGTATCCGCTTTAGGGCTGTGGATTGCCGCCGGGCTGCTGGGCGCCGACCGTTTATCGGTCGGCGGCCGCTGGGTAACGGTGCTGGGCGCCGGTTTCTTTCTGGCCCTAGTTAATATGGCGCTCAAGCCGCTACTGGTTATCCTGTCTTTTCCGGCGATTATCTTAAGCCTAGGCCTGTTTATGCTAATACTTAATGGCCTGCTGATTTTAATAGTCAGCTGGATATATACCCCACTGCACGTCAAGAGTTTTGGAGTCGCCATAGTTGCCGGTTTGATTGTTGGCCTGGTAAACTTTCTAGTGTCAAAGATACTGGAGGACATATAAGAAAACCATTCACCATTCCCCATTCACCGTTAACCGTGCCTTATCCGTTTACCGTTTTCCATGATGGCCAAAGGTTTATGGCTAATGGTAAATGCCTGGTAAATAGTAAATGGAAAACGGCTAATGGCACTGGAGGTGCAGGATGAATATCTGGAACTATATAACTATTATTTCGGTGGTGCTGCTAACTATCTTAATCTTGATTCAAACCCGCGGCGCGAGTTTAGGCGCTGGATTGGGCGGGGGCGGCGAAGTTAACACTATCCGCCGTGGCTCCGACAAAAGCTTGCATCAAATAACTATTATTTTAGTTTTTATATTTGCGGCCAGCATCATCATCACTATTGTGGCGCAGTGAGGACTTAGCCTAAGGTGGGGGTTAACTAATGCTCGCCATAAATAGAGCTAACAAAAAACGTTGGCTGCGACGTTTCCGCCGGCGCAGCCGGGAAGCCATAGAATTAGGCCAGCAGGCCGATAGAAAAATTGAAAGTTTGCTAATTAGGCGCTTTGACCGGCTAATGTTTGTCCAGCGCTTCGTCTTTTTGTGGATTTTGCTATTTGTGCTGATGTACTTTTGCCTGGTTTACCAAATCCGGGCTTTGTCGCCTTACTATCAATCTTTGCAACCAGTCCCCGGCGGTCTTTACACCGAGGGTATAATTGGCAGTTTTACCAACGCTAACCCACTTTATGCCAGTGGCACCGCCGACACCGCCGTTAGCCGCCTAGTTTTCTCGGGGCTTTTTAAATATGACACGCGTAATATGCTAATTGGCGATTTAGCCAAGGACTGGACGCTTGATGCCGCTCAGACGCGCTACACCGTCCATTTAAAACGTAATATCACTTGGCACGATGGCCAGCCTTTTAGCGCCGACGATGTACTATTCACTTATAAAACTATCCAAAACGTTGGCTCTCAGTCGTCGCTGTACGCCAGCTGGCAGGGCATTAACGTCACCAAGCAAGATAACTTTACGGTTAATTTTGACCTGCCCAATCCCCTGAGTTCATTTCCTTATGCCATGACCAACGGCCTCGTGCCAGCCCATCTGCTAAAAGATATCCCGGTGCAAAACTTGCGCAGCGCGGCCTTTAATACCAACCCAGTTGGCAGCGGTCCGTTTATCTGGAAGTTCGCCGAAGTAACGGGTTCTAACAGCGCTGACCGCCAGCAACGTCTCACTTTAGCCCAGTTTTCCAAATATTGGGCGGGGCGCCCCAAACTAGACGGCTTCAGTTTAATTACTTTTAGTAATGACCAACGCCTCATTTCGGCCTTCCAGAAAAAACAAATTAACGCCATGGGCGGTTTAGAATCAGTACCCGAAGGCTTATCCCACGATAAATCTGTGGAGGCTTACACCACTCCGCTTAGCAGCGCGGTAATGGCCTTCTTTAATAATTCGCGGCCTAATCTGAGCGACGTCAATATCCGCAAGGCCCTGGTTAGCGGCGTGGACAGGCTTCAAACCTTAAAGCTATCGCCTCATCCAGTTAATTTGGTGGATAGCCCTTTGCTGCACTCGCAGCTGGGCTATGACCCTACGGCGGTAGAGCTGTCTTATAACGCGGCTAGAGCTAACCAACTGCTCGATCAAGCCGGGTGGCCGCGCGGCCAGGCTGGCCAACGCTTCAAAAATGGCCAACTGCTAAGCCTCAACCTCGTCTCTCAGGACACCCAGCAATACACTAAAGTCTCGCAATTCCTTCAACAGCAGTGGGGCCAACTGGGGATCAAGGTAAATGTCCGCTATTACAACGGTGACGACCTGCAATCGGCGGTTATTGCTAATCACGCTTACGATATTTTACTTTACGCTATCAGTATTGGCGTTGACCCCGACGTTTTTGCTTATTGGGATAGCACTCAGGCCAGTTTAAACTCCCAGGGCCACCTCAATTTGAGCGAGTATAAATCGGGCGTCGCCGACGTGGCTTTAGAAGGCGCCCGCACCCGGGCCGACCCAGCCCTGCGGCTGCCAAAATATAAGGCCTTCCTGGGCACCTGGAGCCAAGATGCTCCGGCTCTGGCGCTGTACCAGCCCGATTTTCTATACATCACCCGCGGGCCAATCTTTAACTACGCCCGTAAAGCAGATAACAGCGGCGTTGACCGCTTTTACAATGTTGATAATTGGATGGTTCGCCAAAAAAGACAAACCCTAAATTAGAAGTTGGAATTTCGATGTTAGAATTTAGAATAGACTGCCAGTTTCAATTAAGGACAAAATAAAACACTTAACAAGCTAAAGTAATAATAGATTCAGCGATCGCTGAATCTATTTACATATTTATAAGAGTGAAGATTATAGATAGAACTAAAAATTTTCGATGTGCCTGGCGGAATTATGACACATTTTCTATGGGTCTCCGCCAAGTACCAGCGATGGGCACTTTTTAGTCCTTCGACAAGCTCAGGATCATTCGACGCCCTCAATTGCATGGCTTGCCCTAAACAAGCTTCCGTAGGGAGCGCGTCGAATGGTGGGCGAGGAGGGAATCGAACCCTCATGCCTTGCGGCACACGATTTTAAGTCGTGCTTGTATACCAGTTCCAACACTCGCCCGTGTTGACATTATTATTTTATCCCAATATCCTATTAGTCTAGCATTAATTAAAGGAAGAACTAGCTTGCTTAGTGAGAGTAGTCCAGACTCATTTCCCGGCGATCGTATAAGACTGAAGCAGCTACTTAAAACAGCTGTTAGTATAGGTCGCAATGCTCTTAAGTTTTTATTTCCTGAAACTCAAAGTCCAGAAGAAGCTACTGGGCTAATGCGCCCGTCGGCTGTTGCTCACGATTTTCACGGGGAGCGGCAAAGAGCCCTCCGTAATCTAGCCCTGCAACGAGGTGACAGAGTCGTAAGCCCATCTGATATTCATAGAAGCGTTTCACCTCCGGAACGAAAGAGCAGGTGGAACCCCTTTGAGTAACGTGGAGGCGCGGACGAGATTCGCACTCGTGTAAAAAGCTTTTGCAGAGCTTTGCCTAACTCCTCGGCCACCGCGCCGTCGTCGTCCGCCTGAGGCGGACTCCTCTCAACATTGTAAACAGCTGAGCTTAGTTTACAATGTTGGTTTTAGACCCAAGAACACCTCAATTATACAAGATAAGGTTGCTAAATTATTACATAAGCAGTATTCTGAAAATACAAATTAATAATGGGTGGGATCAAGGAGGGAAAGTATGACCTGGGATTGGAGCTCACCCATAGCGCTCGGCCTATTCTTATTGATGGCCGGAGTAGCCGCGGTTTTGCTAGCTACCGCCCTAGCCGTCTTAAGCGGCCGGGCCAAGGTGGCTGATGTATCAATGCTCGGACTCTGGCGTCCATAAGTAGCTAATTTGCTGCTGAGGCAGTCTTGGAGCAACGATACAAGACCCCTCTAAATATCAAGTTGCAGCTCAGGGAAAAGAGCAGAGCCGGTTCGTCTTTATGACGAATTCCGATTCATTCGGAAAGGCTCGATGAGAAAAACCGTA
>OBEQ011794877.1_pt1 | contig 13734 bp, 14 predicted proteins | sample 1670901 | NCBI WGS metagenome assembly OBEQ01 (sample SAMEA104232315, study PRJEB22302) | groundwater metagenome | biome: forest; feature: aquifer; material: groundwater | place: USA | collected 2011-08-07 | depth 5.4 m
TACGACGTGAAGGCCAGTAAGCAGGACCTGGCTCGATGCGCTATCCACCAGCTCATCGAGGACTATCGCCAGCAAGGTGAGGCGAGCGTCGTGGTTCGCCGGCTGAAAAGCAAGAGGCTCCGTTAGCACGCCAAAAGCCCAAGAAACGGGGAAGGAAGCCTCCTTCCCAGGAAAGAGGGAAACCAGGAAACTGGTTGACTAAGAGCGCCACATATGATTCTCTAGAGATACCAGGGACGGGGTGCCAGTTGCCCTTCCTCACCCGCAAGGGGAGAGGCTAACAATGCTGGATATCGACGACCGAGTGACCGACCGACGATGAACCGATAAGTTCACCTCAGGCGACTACGAAGCTTCGCGGAGATTGCAAAAATCCTAGCGAAGCGTCGCCTAGGCAAATCGGAGGGAGGGAACGAGGGAGGAGATAGAGGGAAACCTTTCCTGCCCAGAGGGCATTAAGAAGGTTGGTCTCCTTGTGGGGAAGTTGATAAAAACGGCGGCGGCCCAGTTTCCTGGACGGTCATCTCACGGCCGATCCTGGCGCTGACGCCATTCCGGACGCTAACAACCCACGCAGAAGTTATCGCCAGGTTCTTCTGCGGAGAACGGATATCGCTTATGTTCGAGGACAAAACACCCCCGGTTTTTCCTACAGGCTGAGGACTTCGGTGAGGAAATGGGTGAGGACGTGATGTCCTCACTTCAGGAAGGAAATCGCTGCCAAAAGGCAGCATGGGAAACAAGGGGAAGAAGAGGAAGGGGCGTGCCAGGGGGAGGGGAGTCTAGCCGCCGTCCTAGCGGACTAAACCTAACGGTTTTCGGCTAGACTCCCCTCCCCTTCGCCGTGTGCACTGAGGACCTTCTGTCCTCAGACCAATGATGGTGCACACGGCGAAGACCCTCCCCACGGGGGAGGGTGGCACGCCCCCCGGAAGAAGGAAGGCGGCTGACCTTCCCCTTGACCCCTTGTCAGCCGCAAGGAGAGGGTTCAGAGTGGAACACAAGAGAACGCCTCCTGAAGAAGGGTGGCCGTTACCGTCTCGCCGCCCAATTGCGGAGCGTTCCCAAGGAAGCCCCAGCAAGTCTTCAGGAACTCAACAATTGCCTTGTCTTCGACATATCTCGAAAAATGTTGGAGCCCGGTTTGCGCTAATCTCGGCCCATAATTATATTCTTCTCCCCCTGCTCCTATGAGCGAAACGAATCTCTCCGCTATTACAGGATCCTTATTTAGCTCGTCGTACAAGTGTGGAAAGCGGATCCCTACGAGAACCACAAATGCCCTGGTCACAGCCCGCGCCGTGCTGTCCCTCACACCACGTCTGTAGGCAATGGCAGTGGCCATCGCATAGGCGTTCAGGAACCGCTTCCACTGCCTAAGGTTGAGTCCTAAGACCTGTGTAGCAAGTTCCTTGGCCGTGTCATGATAGCCAGGGAGCTCTTTGACTTCATCCCACAAGCTGTTGACGGCCTGGGATACCACCCTTGGCATACGAATAGGGACTTGGATGATCTTCTCCAAGTAATCGCGAGTAGCATATGTGGCACCATATGATTTTTCCAGGCCATATTGTATTACGGCTTGATCCGCTCCTACAACAAACACGCATGGGCTTTTATCGAGAAATAGTTTGATAGACTCCAGGACCGTAATGGCGTTCTCTGGAAGGCACCGGTCGAGATCATCGATGAAAACTACTAATCGGTCGGACCGCCTACCGAGATACGCTCGAACTAGCTGATTGAATGCATCCTCAAACTGGCGAACGAACGTCCACATCTCTTTTGCATTAGACTGCTGAAAAGAATCTCGGCCGGTTTTGAATAATTCGTCTGTAAGGGGTTTGAGACCAACAGGGGTGCTAGCGGCAGAAAGGCCACCGCGCACGAAGGCCTCAAGCATATGGTAAACTCTTTCATTGGCCTTATAGAAGCGCACGGCGTTGGGGGCATCAGCCTCCATGGTGAAAACCAATTCTGTGATAAGGGCGCTCCAAAGTGCTTCTTTTCGGTCGTACTTCCAAGGGTTAAACCATATGGTCTTGATGTGCCGGTCATGAAGTTTATCGCGCGTTAATCGCATCAAACTCGTCTTACCGGAGCCCCACTCACCAAAGAGGCCGATGCAAAAAGGCAGGTCCGTTATGGGTACATCACAGGCAAGATCAACCAGGGCACCTGCGTAGGGTCCGAAGTTGAGAACGTCGGCGTCGGAGTTCGAAATAGGGGCGTCGCTAAAGATGCGAAAACTAGGCATCAGGGGAGCCTCCGGAGCATGGGAGGTGTACAATCTGGCGGGGGCATTGAAAGCCCACCGTTATTCCTTCCGAGGATAGTTTATCAGCCTTATTACGGAAAAGGTATCCAGCCTTTTCCCCGTCGGGTCCCCACTCGGGTGGGGATACCCCTCGACCGTAATCTGGGCATCGCGGGGTAGGCCCAAAGCAATCTTCGCGGTGTGTCTGTGGAACGTAGCGAACTACCGCCCCAACCCAAAACACCCTCAGAATCGGCTTGTAGCGCCTCGTTTTTACCGGCTTGCCCAACACGTACCTTACAGTTACGCACGATGCCTCACCATAACGCTTTCCCACGACCAGGGGCACCAGGGCTGCTGCCCTCTGCGGTCAAGGGCCGGCTCGCCCGGTGAGCATAAACGGCCTACGCCCCACGCAGAGCGCGGGTCCCCTCCATTTATCCCTCCCCACGCTCGCCTTAAACCCTGGCCCGCATTCACCCGCTCCTTCTTCCCGGTATCGGGAAGCAAGGCAGAGCTTGCTTCCCCCATTCCTCATTCTTGGGGGAGCAGCGGAAGGAGCGGGAACATGGTTGCTACTGCAAAGGCGTCAGCACTACCCAGGGCGGCGTATCCTGGGCACATCCTCTTTGTCGAACAGGATGGCCTCTACTGGCTGGAAGGCCACGACTTGCAGCAGGCCAGGCGAGTCCTTGGGTTTGAGTGTTGCGAGCAGCGGATAGGCTTTGACAGCGAAAGCGCAAGCTACTACGTCCAAGCCCTCTTGGAGCAGGGCAAGCGGGTCGGGATTGTGCAAGGCAACTCGGTTCGTGCGCTGTCCTTGCGAGGGGGCGGCGACCGCTCCAAGGGGAAAAGCACGACCATCGGGCTGGCTCCGGAGCTTCTCTTGGGAACCTGGGAGCTTGAGCGGTTGTGCCGTCAGCTCACCCGCAAGAGTTCAGCCGACAGGGAGGTGGTAGAGCGGCTGCGAGCGGAATTGAGCCAAGGGAAGGCGACGGCGGACCTGGGCACCTTGTACGTGTACCAGGTGTGCCAGGATATGTACGAGGTCGAGGCGGAGCTGACCACCATCCCCCAGGCCGTGGTGGAGGCCCTGGCGGTGGCAGCCCACCTTGCGGGGAAGATGCTGCGGTGCCAGTTGGTGGAGCCCAAGCCGAGGCGGAAGCACGGCCGCGCTCCGAAGCCCGTTATTGTGGTGAGTGAGCCCGTCCAGTATGGACAATTGAGGCTTCTCCTGTAAGGAGCGCCTCGCACCTGATTCGCGGGCCTGGGCAACCAGGCCCTTTTTCTTCGCCCTGTCAAGGCGAAAATAGGCTGAGTTGATGGGCTAACCCCAAGACACTCTCATTCACTCGTGCTATACTACCACCGTCATTGTATGGACCAAAATAAGGAAGGTTCACCCCCTACACCGGGGACCTGGGCACCAGCGTCAGCGACCGCGGCGGCGACTCGTGTGGGAAAGGGCACTATGTACTGGCGTCCCGTCCTATTGCTTTCTGCCATCGTGGTTGGCACTGTGCTGGTCGGAGGCGGTGTGTATCTAACGTTGTCCCATCGAAAACCCGTGTCTTCTGTTGTAATACCCAGCCCGCAGCCACCGCGGCCAAGGGTCTACGCCCCTACCCTCGCTCCCACTGCCCGCACTGGCACACCTAGTACGCAACTGATGATTCTCCAACCTATCGTCGCTTCCTCGTCCCGCTACGCCCCTCCTGCTCGTATGCTGGCTGTGTGGGAAACAACTCCCGCCATACCCCCTTCGCCGCGTACGGTAGCGGCCAATCTGCCCTCACCCATTCAGACTGGCCCACCTGACGGTACGCAGCTCGCCAGCCTTTCAGCCGTCCTATCGTGGAGGAACCCCGGTGGCACCACCCAGTACCACCTCCAAGTCATCCCCTGGAACAACGACGGCCCCGGCATTGACCTCATCATGGGCGACCCTGCTCAAGTCGCCAAGGCGTCCTACACTATCCCCCCACCCCAGTTCGGGCAAGGCCCCTACATCATGCTGCCTGGTGCAATATATAGTTGGAAAGTGCGGGTCTCCGACGCCAGGACTTCCATTAGCCCTGATGACCCGAGTTGGAGTTTCTGGTCGGCGACCAGGACCTTCACGACGCCGAAACCTGACGCTTCAACTATCCAGCTTGTGTCGCCCTCCACTTGGGCAATGGTTACCAGCACCACCCCGACGCTCCGCTGGTCCGACACCAATACTCAAGTCTTCTACTACGAAATCCAGTTGAGCTCTGACCCCAACTTCCGCACTGACCGCTCCGAGGCAGTTGCTCCCGTCTACTGGAATCTTGTTCACGGCGGCATGACTACCCCCTTGAATAGCTGGACAGTACCGGCGTCGGCCGCCCTCCAATCCGGGACAACCTACTACTGGCGAGTGCGACCCCGCGTACAAGCGACGGTCCTCGGAGAACAAGAAGTTGGCGTTTCCTGGAGCTCCACTAATGTATTCCCCGTCAAATTGTAGTTGTCCTTAAGTGGTATTTAGCCTCACGGGCATCACCAACTAAAGCAGGAGAGGAAAATTGCATCCTCGACTACGCAGTTTCGCGACGCTAGTTCTTATTGCGTGGGCGAGTGCAGCCCTCGTACCTAGCTTTGTGCCATCTAACACTGCCATGAGCGCCCAGACCGAAGCTGGGTTATTGGCACCCGTTACCAAAGGTATTATTCTGACTGTCGTACATGCTTATGAAGATATAGGCTGCTCGGGTGGGGACCATTGTAATAATCAACGGTATGGATTGGATTTTGGGCTCGACGCTAATCATGGCAGTAACTTCAATATATTGGCTCCACTATCTGGAATGGTGGCGAAGATAAAGGTTCCAGGCAGTCCGGATTATTGTATTCGGCTTAAGACGGATTACGGAAACTTAAATCTGAATATTTGTCATTTCGATAATTTTGCCGTTAGGGAAGGAGACCACGTAAGTCGAGGTGACCTTCTCGGCGCAAGAAATACAAGCTGGATTCACTTAAGTCTTGACGACCGATACAACTCCGGCCATGAGAATGACCCAAGGAACGCGCCTGCAGTTGCATTTGATGGTCCCTACACGATAGAAGGGGTAGCATTCAAGATAGGAGAACAACACGCAGGAAAATCGCTGCTGGCTTCGTCCAACGGTTCTTCGGCGGCACCGACTACTCCTACCCCTGCCCCGCCGATTATTCCCGCCCCGCGCGCACCGCAGCTTACCGAGGCAAGACCTGTCTCCGAAACCCAGGTCAGTTTGACCTGGACCTCAGTGGCCGGGGCGGACTGGTACAACCTCTACCGCCAGAATCCTAACAGATTTGCGACCACCATCCCGCAAATTGGAGGCACCAGCTATGGTGACAGCGGGCTCTCTTGCGGCACCACCTATGTGTATACGGTTGCTGCGCATAACGCGGCTGGCCTGTCTGGTCTAAGCAACTCTGCGACCGTCACCACCTATCCCTGTCCACCATCAACGCCTCCACCGCCAGCTGCTGACAATGTTCCTCCTGGGGGAGTTTGGATACTCCCTGACCAAGGGACAACAGTCATCGGTCCCGTACCGCTTGCTGCCCAGGCATACGACAATCCAGGCGGCAGCGGCGTCAAGACTGTTAACTTCACTGCCTGGTGGCCCGCCCTGGGTTCCAAACAAGCATCCTGGCCAAAGGTATGCCCACTCGACCATCCGTCCTATAGTGACGTGTACCAATGCACCTGGGACCCGGCGCATCCCACCGATAGCACAATTCCCGTGGCCCCTGCCGGCGACATCACTGTGAGCTTCGATGTCTACGACAATGCAGGGAACAAGAATCCCTCTCCCAATGGCGAGCACACTATCCACTACTCGCCTTTGGCGACTGGCGAGGGCGGTGCAACGTTGCCCACGCCCAACCCAACCGTCGGTCCGGCGACGCCCGCGCCTGTGTCTTCGGCGAGCACGCCGGTGCTCTCAAGCCCGGCGAACAATTCGTCATGGCCGCTGAGTTATGACGTGACCCTCTCATGGAGCACCAGCGGGGCGGAGTCATATACGGAGCTTTGGGGCGCTCCATATAATGGCGTGCTCAACTTCGGCGGTTGGCAAGCCGGCAGTTCCAAGCATATTGGGCAGATGTGGTCTGGTACTTTCAACTGGCATGTGAAGACAAGGAACAGCGCGGGTGAGAGCACCTGGAGCGACACGTGGGCCTTTAGTATTGGTTCAAGTACTCAACCTCCCACCGCACCGACTGCGGGGCCTACCAACGTTCCGACCGAGTGTGACACTAGCGGAACTAACGGCGTATTCCTCTACCGTGACCGTGACTACAGTACGGGTGGAGGCTGTGTCTTTGCCGCTGGGGATATCCCTGACCTCGGCTCTCGCGGCTTCGGCAGCCCCCGGGGTATCTCCTCGATTAAGTTCGTTGGGAGCTACATTGCCCACTACCGTGTGTTCATCTATCGCCAGACCAACTATCAAGACCTGTGCAACTCGTACTGGCAGGACCAGTCTGACCTTCGTGAGTGTGCCACGCAATCGATGTCGGTGCACATCGAACCCTACGCTGCGCCAACCGCCATTCCAACGCAAGCCGGAACCCTGGGCGGCAATGTCGCCCGCGTAGCAACCCTCGACCATCCTGGGGCTGGCGCAGCAGCGGATGGCAATCTCGACACAGAATGGGTAGGCGGCCACAGCAACAGCCTCGGGTTTAGCTGGAGCCAGCCTGTAACCATCCAACACATCATCGTTTGGGACCGAAAACAGGAAGGGGGAATTAACAGCCTTCTCATAGGATTTAGCGACGATACGTCTATCCAGAGCATCGACATGATTAGCGCAGGACCGCGCTGCGCTGACATTACCTTCCCGGCAAAGACCGTCACCTGGGTAAATGTCATCCCCTTCGACTCTTCGGGGAACAACGGTTTTCGAGAAGTGGAGATTTGGGCGACCACGGGCGAGCAGTTCTCGAGCAACTCGTGCGTGAATAAGCTCAATCGGACACCCACGGCCGGCGGTGTTACGCCGCCCGATTCGCCTGCAACACCTACGCCTACTCGAACCCCAACTCCCATACCCACGCGCACGGCGACCCCAACTCCCACCCAACCAGTGGCGACAGTTGGTGCGGGTACCCCGACACCGACTCAGACGAACACGCCTACTATTACGCCAACATTCAGCCCGTCTCCCATGCCCACTCAAGCACCTCTTTTGGGCTGCGACGGAAACACAGTCGCATTGTGGCCCTTCACTGAAGGCAGCGGTACCGCTGCCCATGACATCTGTAATGGACACGATGGCTCTATTAGCAACGGCACCTGGGCCAGTGGGCAAGCCGGCAAGCCAGCGTTGTCGTTCAACGGCAGCAGCACCACCGTCACAGTCCCGGACTCTTCCGTCTTCAACCTCTCGGCCTTTACAATTGAAGCCTTTGTAAATAGGAGCGCGGGTGGGAACAACCACCAGCAGCTCTTCCGCCGTGCGCAGGTTGATGGGGGTGGCAACCAGTTTGTCCTCGGGTTTGGGGAGGATATCTTAGGCGTAGAAGCGTACTGTATGGGGTTTGAAGGCACGACGAAAGTCGGCGGGGGCTTTCACCAACCAGTCGGCGGGTGGACGCATATAGCTGTTACTTTTAATGGCAACACGTTGCGAACGTATGTCAATGGGGTTCTCGACAAATCTGTCCCATATACCAACCCTTCGTGCCCGTCGAAGACTGCGGGAAACGGTCCAGTTGTCCTGGGAAACAATCGGGCCAACAGTGACTACTACGTGGGAAGCGCGCAGTATGTGCGCCTCTCCAATGTCGCAAGGACCAGCTTCCCGACCGCCTCGTTTATCACGTCGAGCACTTTTCAGCGCGTGAGTTCGCCGTCAGCAGCGTTGACGACCGAAGGCTTCTGGGGGTTCTTGCGGCGGCTGGTCTGGGGCGGGTAGGGGAGCGAAAAACAGTGCCGCTTAGCGGTCCTCTCTTTCCGAATTCCCCTGCGCATAATTACGATTCCACGAACCACCACCCCAATTCCCCCTCTTGACTCCCCTGGATACGGGTTCGGTATAATGGAGAAAACCTATGATTATACGAGCCATATTTTCCGCATCCCCTGCCGTTGACCCGTTATCTGTCCGTTTGCTACCGTGGGGTCACTGTCCCAGTTTTTCTGGGCGAAGCGAAAGGCGGCAGCAAAAATTATGACGACAACACCAGCAACAACAAGTAGCTCAGCACCGTGGTCAGGAGAATTCCCGACCATTAGCGATAACAAGGATGCCCTCACCCTGGAGGAGGCGCTAGAGGCCTTCCTGCGAGCCCTGGAGGGCAAGAACCGGAGTGTGGCCACCCGAGTAGCGTACCGGGCAGACGTCGCTCAGTTCATCGGTTGGCTCCACAGCAGCAACATAGTCGCCACGACGCCGACAGATGTGACCAAGACCGACATCAGCGAGTACCTGGCACACCTGGGTCAGCGGGGCATCAGCGGGTTATCCCGAGCTCGTAAGCTCGCAGCCATCCGAGAATATTTTCGATTCCTTGAGGGCCACGACCACCTCACCAAATCCCCCACCGCTGGCGTAGACACCCCCAAGAAAGAGAAGAACATCCGCACCTGGCTGCGGCCGGACGAGTATAGCAAGATGCTCTCTCAAGCGGGCGCCAGCCCGAGAGACTTCGCCATCCTCCAAGTCTTCCTCCAAACAGGCATTCGGGTCTCAGAGCTCTGTCACCTGACGTGGGAGGACGTGGACTTTACCGGCAAGACCATCCGGGTCACCGGCAAGGGCATGGTGACGCGGGATATTGACCTGGTGAAGAAGGCCATCAAGGCCCTGCAAAACTACCAGGAGGTCCGGCCGCAGGTCGCAGATTCCCACGTCTTCCTCAACTACCAGGGAGAGCCCCTCTCGGAGCGGTCAGTCCAGGAGCTGGTGAAGAAGTACCGGGAGATGGCAGGCATCACCAAGAAAGCCACTCCCCACAGTTTCCGGCACACCTGCTTTACGTACAAGGCGATTGCCGGCATGAGCCCCTTCCAAATCCAGGAGCTGGCAGGCCACGCCAGTATCGCCACCACCCAGATTTACGTGCACATCAAGGAGAGCCAGAACGCCAAGAAGGTGATGGAGGCCACTAGTTTATGAGCGAACCACCCTGGAGAGTGTTCCGGTTTTTCGGACTGATTCATCCGCGGGAGGGCGCACTACACCTCCATATGGTCCTCCCTCATCCCGCGATTCCCGGAGGACCGCGAGTCACCGTTCAGGCAGACCAGGTTCTCATCGAGACTCCTCGAATCAACCTAGAGGAAATGCCCTTCGACCACCTTGCAGCTTCAGTATCAGCGCTAGCCGAGAGCTTCAGTCTCGTCTTATCGTTAATTACCCGCCAACCTTATCGTATTGACTTAACATCCTGGCAAGAGGTAGATGCCGAGACCGGAAGGTTGGTACAGCCTGGTATTTTCTTACCACCCCAGGTCGCAGTCGGCAAACTAGAGCTCGCGCCCCTCGACATGCAGATCATAAGCATCGAGCAGCTTGCCAACGACCCTGCTCTTCGAGAGGCTCTGTTAGATTATCGCACTGCCATGGAAAACCGAATGGACGCTCTTGTTTTCCTCTGGCGTGCAATTGAGGGGTTACACGAGGCTGTCATTACTGTCTCTGGCAGTACGTCGAAGGATTTCAGTATCAGCGACCAGAGATTGAGCCTGCCCCAGGGTACCTTGAAGAGCCTGTTTGACAAGGCAAACCAACCCCAATTTCGTCAGAGACATGCCAAGGGTGCCAGGACACTCCTAAATGAGCAGGAACTCCAAGAGTATTTCCGTCACACCCGTGACGTAGTCGTCGCCTATGCACGAGCTACCAAGCAGGAGGCAACCAGCTCATGAAGCCCTACCACTTTGCCAAACCACCCCCTGCCTTAAGCCGAGCAAGGCTGGACAACCTAGCCCTTGTTCCTGGGAGTCTGCTCCCCTATCGGAACCAGTGGCAGGCTCTTGCCAACAGTCTTCCTCAAGGCGAGGTACTCATCGTTCTCCCTACCGCGGACACCCGCCCAAAGCGCACCCTCGAAACAGTGGCCACCCAACTTCGGGCTAAGGGCTACGAGGTGACTACCTGTCCGGCCGACCGATTTGCAGCGGCATGATATAATACGCATTAGGCAGTGGGGCTCGCTGCCCTACCCGTTTCCCTTGAGAGGGGTGAATCAATATGACGAAAGAACGACCAAGATTTCAAGAACGTATCATCCAGGACCCCGAGGTTCTGGTCGGCAAGCCCGTGGTGCGAGGGACGCGCATCCCCGTGGAATTGGTGCTTGCCAAACTCGCGGAGAATCCGGATCTCGGCGAGTTGTTCATGGACTACCCGCGCTTGACCATTGATGACGTTAGGGCTTGTTTGGAGTATGCAAAGGGTCTGGTGGAGCGGAAGGAGCGAGCCCGCAGGCCGCTCATCAACCCGCCTACTGCAACCCCAGCCCTATGAAGTTTCTCTTGGACGAGAGCGCCGAGTTCCGCATCGGCGCATTCCTGAAGGCGGCAGGGCACGACGTTACCGCCATTGCCTACGAGCACCCCAACGCACTCCCCGACGACGAAGTCCTACGCATCGCCACCTCTGAGCAGCGTATCCTCATAACCAACGACCGAGACTTTGGCGAGCTTATCTTCCGCCACCACCTGCCGCATGCCGGGGTCATCTACTTCCGCCTCGGACTTGCAGCCACCGCAGACCAAAAGATCGCGCGGCTCAGGACGCTCCTCCTAACACACGAAGATCGCCTCGACCAGTTCATTGTCGTTACCTCTCGCACCGTCAGGGCACGTCGAACCGCGCAGCAGCAGACCGAATAGCAAGCTGGCAGCCCTCCTACGCCTTCCCCACGATTCCGATATAATGACCGCAGCCGAATACACACCCGAAGGGACCGTTGGAAGCAGGCCGCCAGATCTCACTTGCTGAGGCAGCGGCGCAGTTTGGCATCAGTCACTCCCATCTGAGCCTACTGGCTCGGACCGGTAGGCTTCGAGCTACCCGCATAGGCCACAGCTGGGTGACGACGCCAGAAGCCGTTGCCGAATACTTAGTCAATGGCGAACTACGGAGTAAAGACCCGTTGAAGAACAAGCGCACTTGAAACTTTAATAGTTTCGTATTACAGTTAGCCCGCCAGGCCTGGCGGTTTTTTGTTGGCCTCGAGTTCATCCGATAGAGAGGAGGTGCGTCATGGGCGGCGGTAGCAGCTGGGCCAAGAAAGAAGGCCCCCGCTAGAACAGTGAGACGGCGGGTGTGCGCAGCCCGCCGTCTTCGCTTTTGCTGCTATGCCCAGTCCCAGAGCAGAGTGTACCGCTCCCCTATCGTTGGACGTGGCACAACGTAGGCAACGGATTGTCGGCCGTCCGCTTCACGCAGGACTACTACTGCCTCGGGCTCCGGAGCCCGCAGACTCACGATATGAGCGGAACGTACAGGCCGTGACGCTGGCAGCAGCACCCGGAGTGCGAGACGACGGGCCACATGGTACAGCTCTGCCTCTAGCCAGTGTGCAGAGGGACTCAGCAAGCCGTTCTTGATGCTCCTGTGAACGGTAAAGGTGAGCACTTCGCCCTTGGACTTGGGCTCTGGCAGCTCGATGTGTATGCGGTGCCGCGAGCCAAGGAGCTGTCGCTCGACTATCTTTCCGGGGCTGACTTCGTGTTCAGCGAAAGCGATGCCATTCCCCCATCCGTAGTCGTACCAGCTAGTAACCTGGTTCTGGAGAAATCGCACCGTCTGACGCTTGGTGTAGACTGCATCCCGTCCTTCGGTATCGAGCAGCTCCAAGACAGCATCGTAGTTGAGGACCTCGTAGAGCGGTTCTGATGATTTGGATGGCTGGGGGGATAGTTCCATAAAGCCGGGCGAGTATAGCACACGGTCGGCGGCTCAACCGACGAACAGATTGCCAGGACAATCTGCGTTGGCCCTTGACAGGTTCGGGTGCCCAGTACGCTTAGGCAAGCCACTCTAACCACATTCACCACGTATTTTGCCTCTTGACATTTCACCTTAACTATGTTCTATAATGTATCAAGTTGCCCATAACTTGCATGACAAACATCATAAGTTGCCAGCAAGTTGGCAGCAACCCTATATGGACTTACCGTATCTCGCGTACTTCCAGCTTACTGAGGAGCCATTCTCGACGGTTCCATCTCCCCGTTATTTCTTCCTCACGCCTACCCACGGTACTGCCTTGGAGAAAACCGCGTTTGTGGTCGGTGCCAAGAAGGGCCTGGCCACGGTCTTCGGCGACACCGGCACCGGCAAGTCGAGCCTGGCTCGCCTGCTCCACCAGAAGTTCCTGGATAACTCGTTCCTCTCAACGCTGCTTACCAATCCCAGCTACCCGACGCCCAACAGCTTCCTACGCACCATCGCGCAGGAGTTCGGCACCACCAAGACCGACAAGTCGTTCAAGGGTATGCTGGACATCTTCAAGGAATTTTTGTTTTCCCAGGCCATCGAGCAGCACAAAACTGTCGTCCTGATTATCGACGAGGCCCAAACCCTCAAGCCTCCGCTCGTCGAACTGCTGCGCCAGCTCATCAACTACGAGACCAACGACATGAAGCTGCTCCAGCTTGTCCTTTTTGCTCAAGAGGAGCTGCGCAACACCCTGGCCAAGCCCAAACTTCGCAACTTCCGTAGCCGCATCGTCATGGCTTCCACGCTTGAGCGGCTTTCCCTGGACGAACTGCGCGCGATGCTGACTTTCCGCTGGGAGGTAGCCTCCGGTGGCAAGCGCCACCCCTTCACCGAGGAAGGTGTCGAGGCTATTTTCCAGCACGCCGAAGGGATGCCTAGGGAGGCCAATATCCTGGCCGACAACGCGCTGCTGCTTGCCTACTATAGAAAACTACGCCAGATTGCACCCAAGCTCATTCACCAGGTTGCAGCGGACCGCCGGGATAACCTCACCCGAAAGGAGGACGCCTAATGCCCAAGAGCGTCAGTCCTTTCACTGGGGTGAAACTCACCGAGCAGACCCCGTTCCCCGATGCCCGCCTGGACCAGCGGCTCTTTTCGCCTGCTGTCCCCCGACCGGTTCCGAAACCGCAGTCTACGCAGACCGACGAGATCCAGGAAGGAAGGAAAGAGGGAAAGAAGGAATCCAGGAAGGAGGGAATAAAGGAAGGAGAGAAGGAAGCCTCCCTCCCAGGAAAGAGGGAGGAAGGCCCACTTTTTGACCTCAATGACCCGCCGTTTCAGAAAGCCAACTTCTTGTTCACCAACCAGGAGTTTGAGGCTCTGGAGGACCTCAAGCTGGACCTGCGGCGCACGTACGACGTGAAGGCCAGTAAGCAGGACCTGGCTCGATGCGCTATCCACCAGCTCATCGAGGACTATCGCCAGCAAGGTGAGGCGAGCGTCGTGGTTCGCCGGCTGAAAAGCAAGAGGCTCCGTTAGCACGCCAAAAGCCCA
>OBEQ011935843.1_pt1 | contig 13733 bp, 14 predicted proteins | sample 1670901 | NCBI WGS metagenome assembly OBEQ01 (sample SAMEA104232315, study PRJEB22302) | groundwater metagenome | biome: forest; feature: aquifer; material: groundwater | place: USA | collected 2011-08-07 | depth 5.4 m
ACTTTTCTTGTCTAATTTTTTCTGTTCATCGGTAACCTGAATTTCGCTTTCTTCAGTTGCCCGAGTGCATACAGTACAGTTCTCCCAGTGCTGGCGCCATTCTTTTTCAAACCGCCGTTGGGCTTCTTGGTGACTCAACTCAATGCGCTCACCGGATTCAGTGATAAGAATTACCGGAGCCCTTTCTTGGGTCATGGGGTCTCGTTTTTAAAGTGCAATAAAACAGAATTAAAGTACATGTAATTGGAATCGTTGTCAAATAATCGGGGTTGTATTCAGGGATGCAGGCGTGGTGCCAGAAAGATTCCTAAGAAAATACCTGCGACAATAACCAGAATTACCAAAAATATAAATAGTGGGCCTTTGAAAAATCCGTTCTCTCTTTGAGGTAGTTTTGTTTGGTTCAGTTTCTGATTCATTGCAATCCACGCCTGATGAACTCTCCATTTCTCATGTTCCTGGCGTTTCTGGTTAAATTCTTCGGGCGGGATGATTTTTCGCTCCGGCATTGAAAACTCCGATTTTTAAGATACAATGAGATTACTTTTATGGTAGCCGAACTGCCAAAGGCATACAACCCCAAAGAATCAGAAGAAAAAATATACACACTCTGGGAGCAGAGCGGTTTTTTCAATCCTGATAACCTGTCCGACAAAGACAAGGAACGCTTTTCAATGGTTCTTCCGCCTCCCAACGTAACTGGTACCCTTCACCTCGGACATGCATTTACCGTCACTATCGAGGATATTATGATCCGCTACCATCGAATGTGCGGCAAAAAGACCTTGTGGGTACCTGGCACCGACCACGCCGCAATTGCTACTGAATCAAAAGTCGAGAAAGAATTAATCAAAAAAGAAGGGAAATCTCGACACGACCTGGGACGCGAAGTTTTTTTACAACGAGTCAACGCATTTGCCAAAGAAAGCCAGGCCACTATTCTTAATCAACTCCGTTCTATGGGCGCATCATTAGACTGGTCACGATTAGCTTTTACGCTTGATGAAGAACGCCAAAAAGCGGTATATACCGCTTTCAAGAGAATGTATGATGCTGGTCTTATTTATCATGGCGAGTTTCTCGTCAACTGGGATAAGAAAGGACAAACAACGGTGTCTGATGAAGAAGTCGAATACGAAGCTACACAAGGAACCCTCTATACGTTCCTCTACTCAAAAGACTTCCCAATACCGATTGCCAGTACTCGCCCAGAAACTAAATTAGGCGATGTGGCAGTCGCTGTTCATCCGGAAGGAACATGGCGTGAATATATTGGCAAGAAATTCCATATAGCTACCTTTGCTGGAGTACCGCTTGATATCGAGGTGATTGGCGATGCGGCAGTTGATCCTGAATTTGGGACCGGAGCAGTGGGGGTCACACCCGCGCATTCGATGATTGATACCGAAATTGCAAAGCGACATAATCTCCCTTCAAAACAAGTGATCAACGAATTTGGAAAAATCATTCAGTCAGGACCAGAATTTGATGGATTGAACATTCAAGACGCACGAGAAAAAATCGTTCAGTGGCTCAAAAACGAAGGACTATTGGAAAAAGAAGAGACTATTGAACACAACGTCGCAAAAGCACAACGTTCGGGAGGAACGATTGAAGTACTTCCGAAGCGCCATCAATTTTTTGTGAATGTGAACAAACCCATTGCCGAGCGAGGGGGGAAAACACTCAAAGAACTCATGCGAGAAGCGGTTGCGGGTAAAAAAATACAAATCATCCCGGAACGATTTGAAAAAAATTATTTCCACTGGATTGACAATCTCCGCGATTGGAACATCAGTCGGCAGGTTTGGTACGGCCACCGTATTCCTGCATGGTACAAAGATAATGAGATCAGTATCGAGAAACCATCGGAAGAAGGGTGGCAGGAAATTCAAGATACGTTTGACACGTGGTTCTCATCGGGACTTTGGACATTCTCCACGCTCGGTTGGCCCGATTCCGCTGAAGCTTCATCGGGCACAACCAGACCAGGAACAGATTTGGCACGCTATCATCCTTTGGACGTACTGGAAACCGGGTATGATATTCTCTTCTTTTGGGTCGCTCGCATGATTCTTATGTCGAGCTTCCTGTTGGGTGAGATTCCGTTTCATACGGTGTATCTCCACGGATTAGTGCGGGACGAGAACCGTCGCAAAATGTCTAAATCTCTTGGTAATGTGATAGATCCTCTCGATATGACGGGGAAATATGGAACTGACGCATTGCGATTTGCGCTTATATTTAACACTGCTCCCGGCACTGACTCAATGTTGTCGGAAGAAAAAATAAAAGGCATGAAGCATTTTGCCAATAAGCTATGGAATATTGCCCGCTATGTTCTTATGAATGGTGCGGAAATCTCGAATTTCACTCCAAAAACCGAAGCTGACACCGCAGTACTCGCGGCATTGGATTCAACAATTGCCAATGTGACAAAAAATATTGAAAAATTTGCATTTCATGAAGCCGCACAAGATGTATATCAATTTGTATGGCATACCTTTGCGGATATATATATTGAGGCATCGAAACCACAACTTCAGAATGAGGATCAGGCACAAAACACTCGTCGAATTCTTACCCATTGCCTTTTTACAAGCATCAAACTTCTCCACCCGTTCATGCCTTTTGTAACCGAAGAATTGTATGCCAAACTCCCCATATCCGAAAAGAAGCTACTCATGATGGAAGAGTGGCCCACGGTATAGCTTTCAGCTTTCGGCATTTCACCTTATAATGAACGTATGTCTCCTGTTGCCTACTACGGTCTCCTTATCGGGCTTGGTGTAATCCCGAGTCTGGCTTGGCTGGTATATTATTATCACAAAGATTGCCATCCGGAACCAACCTATTTGATTACCAAAACATTTCTGATGGGCATCATCCTTTCGCCGCTGGCAATTATTCTTCAGCTACTCTTTGCCGATCTGCTCAAGAACCACGCGCCGTCGTTGGCCGCACGCGGGTCGATTTTCTTTCTGTGGGCCGCGTTTGTTGAAGAACTGGTTAAATACTATGCCGTCCGCGAAATTGCCCTGCGCGATCCGCAGTTCGATGAACCGGTTGATGCGATGGTATATATGATTTCCGCGGGCCTTGGATTCGCTGCCATGGAAAACATTCTGGTCATGTTTCAGGTCCTGCCTGACGGAGCGCAGGCAACGTTGAGCATTTGGGCCCTGCGGTTTACTGGTGCAACACTGCTTCATGCGCTCTCGTCGGCCTTGGTCGGCTATTTCCTGGCGCTCTCGTGGTTTTACTGGCACCACGCAAAAAAACTTATTGTCCTGGGCATTGCTGTCGCCACGCTATTTCACTTTACATTCAATATATTGATCTCGCAGTTTAAGAACCAGTTGACTTCATTGGGGTACACAACGCTATTATTGCTTATGATGGCATTTCTTGTTGCGGTTTTATTTGATAAGATACGGGAGCGGAACATCCAAAGCGCTTCCTTGGCAAAATCATGAGCGAATACAACGATACCGACATTGAACTTGCGGCAGTAAAGAAAAAAGAGCACCGCCCCGAAAACGAGGGGCAATTAACCGTGGATGTGTTTCAAGACGACGATCACTTGTTCATCCAATCCACCATTGCCGGCGTTGCGGCGGAAGATTTGGATATTTCAATTACCAACGATATGGTCACCATCAAGGGTGAACGTGCGCCGGAGCAAAAAACCCGCGCCGATGATTACTACTACCAAGAGCTTTACTGGGGACCATTCTCCCGTTCGGTCATTCTGCCTGTCGATATTGACGCAGATTCCGCCAAAGCATCCATGAAAAACGGTATCCTCACCATCCGCCTGCCAAAACTCGAAAGACTCCGAACTAAGAAACTGAAGATATCAGAATAGATTTTATATACCTGCTCATCTCGATCTCCCTCCCCTGACCCTTTTCTGCAAACACGCATCATACCCCAGCCAGTCGCTGGGGTATGTGCTCTATCTCGTCAGTTTTTCTGCTGAAAAACCTCCTGCGACGCGGTGACGAAGAAAAATGGAGGGGGAGGGAAAGTATATACAAAGTGCTGGGGGGGAGAGTTGAACTCCCATGCTCTTGCGAGCGCTAGCTCCTAAAGCTAGTGTGTCTGCCAATTTCACCACCCCAGCATGGCCTATATTATACCACGAATTTGATCAATCATAAACCCCGCTTGAGCGGGGTTTATGATTTTGAATTTCAAATGGGACTACTTCAACACGTTGCGTGTAACGATATTGGCAACCGTCTGCAAGATAACGCCCACACCTAGCACTACTGCCGCCCCAATCACACCATTGTAGATGCGTTGTTTGGCTTTGGTTGCCAACTCCTCGTTTGCGCCAGCTGCCATATAGGTAATGCCGCCCCAGATAATAAAGATAACGGCAATAATGACGCCAACGCCAATAAGAAATTGTGCCACCAGCTTGATAATACTCTGCACCTCACCAATCGTGAGGCCGCCGCCGCCGACAGGAACCGTCGGACCCGGCAAATCTGCTAGTGCTATCAACGGCAGTGCCAATACACCAAGGATTAATCCTACTTGTGCAATTTTGATTAAATTTTTATTCATAGTATATAAGAAATTTATCCGGTGAAAAATCGACCAGTAACTAACCCCCGAATCGTAGAAATAATAACAAACACGCCGAATATCACCAATGCTCCCCACAGCGCACCCGTAATAACTGCTTTTGCTTTGGTTACACGATCTTCATTTGATCCGGCAGTTGCCCACATAAGACCACCCCACACCAGTGCACCAACAACAACCACACCAGCAATTTCAATCAACCGGGTAACAATGTCGTTCACGATGATCATGATGGTATCCAACGTAATGGCAATGCCCTCTGGAGGCGGTGGCACATAAACCGCAGCATGCACATGCTGGAAACTGACAAGCAATCCGATCATCACCAACCCCAATAGAAATTTATTCATAAAATTAACAGCTCAATGGCAGTGCCGGCACCTGCGCGCCTACCGCATTGGCCACTGTAGCTATTATAGTATAGACACCAAAAATAACAAATGCGCCCACAATCGCCCAGCCCAGTGACTTCTTCGCTTTGGTGAACATCTCCACATTATCGCGGCTGATCGCCATTTGCAACCCATATACCACAATTGCGCCGACCGTCAGCAAAAGCGCAATCTGGGTAAACCAGCAGGTAAAACTGGTGAGAATCCCGATCACTCGGTCAAATGTTAAATCAATGCCCGGGGCATTGCTTGTCAATGTGTTGTCGGCAACGGCAGCAAAAATAAATTTGTTCATGGATTTGCGCATTTTCCTGGCGGACCGGATAAGGAAATATAGCAATAGTTTGATTGACACTCCGAGGAGTTGGCACAAGAATCTCCAAATGCGCCCTTTGTCCCACCGGTCGGCAGACCACCACTGGGAGTCACTTGCTGTTGTCCCGACGGCGTACTCCCTCCCAAATTAAGCACACTGTTAATCAATGACACAAAACCTTTTCCGATCAACATGATTGCCAGGCCGATAACTGCGTATTTGAGAATTTCTTTTGCTTTTGTCACCTCGCCGGGATCTCCACGGGCAATCAGGAATCGTACCCCCGCGTAGATAATCATAATCACCGAAATAGGAATTGCAATGTTGAACAGATATCCCGACACAGCATCAATAACCTCGGTGATATTGCGGTATTGGTTGGGCGGCAAAATCTCGAATTTGAAATTTACCGATGTTCCAGTTGGGATAACACCTGTGCTCCCCACAGGTGTACTGGAAGATGGAAATGGCTCTGGAACATATGTTTTTCCACAAAGACTTTGATCGTCCAGTTTTCCACACACCAACTTTGGATTGGCGCTCGACTGACATGCCGGTAACTGTTGACATCCTTGAATTGAATTCGGCCAACACCTCCAAATACCCGTTGTGTCGACACAGGCGTACATAGTTGCTGCGTGCAGGTCAGGGACAAACAACAATAGTCCAGCCAGTACTGCAATAATGTAACAAAAGTTCTTAAGTAATTTCATATTTCTCTATCTATTATATGTTACTCATTAATTCGTCCAATGGATATGGTTGACCTGACCGGCATTGCAATCTGCCACGTCTTGGGATGTTCTTGTATCTTCGCAAATGGCACGGCCGCCGCGACTATTTAAGAACGCACGCGTTTGAATCCAAACCGATCGATCCCCCATCGGGGCCAAATCAACGGCATGGCCGGTGTAGTGCGATGAGCCGCCAGCATGGACTCCGGTCGTAAAGGAGGTGACCATAAAGTTTACTCCGCTTTGTTTCAGTGCAAGCAGGCCATCCAAAATTGCCGGATTGACGGTGATGTTTCCGCTCGCTCCTCCCGGAACGCATTGGCAGCTCACATTGCATACCGGTGGAAACTGTCCGCGTGCGATGGACTGTATGGTTGTCTGGGCGGTATACGCCGATCCACAGTCACCCTGCGTGGAAAATGATACGCCCGCAGCAATAAGAGCTTGCGCTTGGGCTTGACCCGGCACACCACCGGTCGATGGTGTTGGCCCACCTGAAGGTGTCGGCGTGGGACCGCCTGACGTGGTAGGAAGTGGTGTCTGACTGGGTGCTGGTATTTCTGCCGTACATGAGAACTGAAACCACGATGCGGCTTGATCAGGCGCAAGGTTTTGGAGGATGGTATTGGTAATTACCCACGCCAGAGAAATAACAATAATGGCATAGACGGTATTGGTAAAAATTTCTTTTGCCCGTCCAACATATCCGGGATTTGCCCCACCAAGCATATATAAAAATCCTGCCCACAGAAATAGGAGCGCTCCGCCCACCGGCACAAATCCAAATTGAATCGCGAAAATAAGATTGCGCAGAAGGTGAAAAAGGTCGCATTGGGTACAGAGATGCGTATAGTCTTGTGTGGCACCTTCGGGGTTTTGATTCAATCCACAGGGCACCAAAGGTAGCCAGTCAACCGCATATGCCGGCGCGGCAATAAAAAACATCAGAAACGCGATGGAAAACCCGGCAAAAAATTTAAGAGAAAGCGACATGTTATTGCAATCAGCGGCGAGACATCAATACTGTCACCTGGGACTCGGCATTCGCCAGTGCGTCTTTTACTGTGGCGCGGCCGAAGTTTACATCATCAATCATATTGGCAAAAATTGTTTCAATCGCAGTGTTGTTTATTTGATACCATGACCGCGCAGACAATGCTTGCAGTGCAAATACCCCCAAATCCGGATCGGATTTTTGCAGATCAATGATATCGCGCCGACCTGACGGACGGTTGGTGGCATTTAAATAATCGGTCGCGCCGGTTTTTGATGCCAGAAAATTAATAAACTTCCATGCCTCTACCGGATTTTTCGAGTTCATTGTTACCGCCGGTGCCCAATAGCTCGCATACGTACGCACATCGGTTTCAGACAACTGTGGCATAGATGCTACCGCAAAATTGAGTCGTGCATTTTTTGCTCGCAACTCGGCGACCTGATGGGAATAATTAAACATCATCGCTACATTTCCTTCGCTGAACGCGTCCACCGAATAATGCTGGCTGTCATTCCAACAGTACGTTTGTTTGGTTGGGTTGGTAAAATCTGTGTAATACTGCAACGCAATCTCCCCTACTTTTTGATTGTCCACGGAATGCGCGACCGTCGCCGAACTGTTGTCATCACTCGTCATGTGCACACCGGACTGCAACATGAGTGCCATAAGAATGTCGGTTGAGCGGTTCACATTGCGGGCCGAACCGATTGCGGCACCGGCTTGGGTAATGTTACCCTTGTCGTCCTGACGGGTCAGTGTTTGCACATACGAATTAAACTCATTCCACGTACGGGGCGGCCGTGAAAATCCTGCGCTCTGTAGAAGATCTTTGTTGTAGTACAGTCCCAGCGTATCAATATACAACGGCATGCTATAAATTTTGCCGTTTTTTACCAGATCGTTGAATGCGACGTCAACAAACTGGCTTTTGTAATCCGCAATGGTCATCAGCGGACCCGATTGGCCGGGAATGGTGTCTGGTAGCGGCGCAAGTTTGTCGGCATGTTTGGGTAGCCATGTATTGTGAATCATCCAGATGTCCGGACCGGTACCAGCCGCAAGCGCATTGATGGTACTACTCTCGTAGTCGGCAAAAGCGAACTTCGTGTAGACCACTCGGATATTGGGATTGGTTTGTTGAAAATCTTTGACTGCTTTATCAAATGCAGTCCGCTCATCAAATACTCCCCACACCTGCAACGTCACTTGCTGGGAACCGGAACCGCCAAAATTCCGCACCACAAGAATAACGGTGAGAAACACCAGCAGTGCGACCGCCGCAATGAGAATATAAAGAAGTCGATTGCCGCTCCCAACAATTGAACCAATGTTAAATTCCATAGTTATTTGGTAAACAAAAGGCCAAAATGAAACTGGCCAGTATCAATCGCGCGTTGAAATGTAAATCCTACTTCCTGTACCAGTGCTCGCATTGTATCTTCGTCGGTACGCAGATCATTGGGCGGACCAAATCCTTTGACATTCTTTTTCCAGTCAACCACCGTGAGGATGCCGCCGGACTTGAGCACTCGTTTCGCCTCCTGGAGAATTTCTTTTTTCTTGGTGGATTGAAATAAAATATTCGCCAATAGCACCATGTCTTGGGAACTGTCTGGCAAACCCGAACTGCCAAGCACTTCCAGATCTGCCCGCACGGTATCCACATTCGCCAACCCGACAGCTTTCGCTTTGCCGTGTACCGCATCCAGCGGTGCTTCCTGCACATCCAGTGCCGTCACCCGCCCCTGTTCTCCTACTTTCTGTGCAATCGCAATCGTTTTGTATCCCGATCCGCATCCAAAATCAGCGACGTGCATACCCGGTTGTATGTTCAATGCGCCGATTACTTTATCGACATTCAAAAATTCTTCAGAACCTGATAGGACTGCCTCGGGACTCATACATATATATTGTAGCATACCAAAAGAGCCCGTGCAGGTTCTTTTGTCCACTTAAAAATGGTTGCTAAATATGGAAGTTCTAGACCAGAACCACGGAAGCGATATGGTCGCCTGATGCAAGCCGCATTACCCGCACCCCTTGCGTGGCTCGGCCAAGCACAGAGACACTTACGACTGATGCACGAATAACTTGGCCCTTTTTGGAGACTGCGATAAATTCTTTGTTTTCTTCTGATGTGATGTGTGCTGAAACAAGTTTGCCGGTCTTGGGGGTAATTTTGGCGGTCATAATGCCTTTGCCGCCGCGTTTCTGAACTTTGTACAACTTAATATCAGATCGTTTGCCATAGCCGTTTTCCATGACCACCATCAGTTGAAGGCCTTTTTCGGTACTTGATGGTATAACATCGGCACCGACGAGTGTTTCTCCAGCATCCATGCGAATGCCAATAACACCGCTGGCGGTACGGCCCATGGGTCGGACATCTTTTTCTTTAAAGCGAATTGCGGCGCCTTCTGATGTCGTCATGATAATTTCGTCATTGCCAGAGGTAACCAGTACCCAGCGCAACTCATCACTGCCTTTGAGATTAATGGCAAGGAGTCCGTTGCGGCGCACATTGCTGAACGCGTTCATTTCGACTTTTTTGATAATGCCATTGGCAGTCGTCATGAACAGGTATTTGCCCCTGATTCCCTTCTGCAGTGGAATAACAGCAGTAATGCGATCGGTAGTCGCAATTTGCAAAAAGTTCACCAGTGATTTGCCTTTGGATTGACGAGAGGTTTCGGGAACTTCATACCCTCTCGTCTGGAAAATTTTGCCGGAATTTGTGAAAAACAAAATAGTGTCATGCGTATTGGCAATAAATGGGTGCTCGACAACATCTTCTTCTTTGGTTGCAATGCCGATCAATCCCTTGCCACCACGTTTCTGCGCGCGTAATTCATCGGGTGTCATCCGCTTTATATAGCCACCACGAGTCAGCATGAAGAGCGCGTTCTCTTCGGGTACCAGTTCTTCATCTCCGATTTCACGGAGGGCTGATTTGACAACTGCGGTACGGCGCGGATCGCCAAACTTTTCTTTGATTTCTATGAATTCATCTTTCACCACGCCAATGATTTTCTTGGGCGATGCAAGTAAATCTTCCAGAAATACAATCAGTGCGAGTTTTTCTTTCAATTCCTCGTCGATTTTCTTTCGCTCCAAGCCAGCCAAGGCGGACAGTCGCATTTCTAAAATCGCCGTCGCTTGCCGGTCGGAAAATTTAAACTTCTTGATCAGATTATTGAACGCATCGTCCCGTGATTCGGATTTTTTGATGATCGCGATAATTTCGTCGATGTGATCCAACGCTTTTTTGAGTCCTTCAAGAATATGCGCTCGATCTTTTGCCTTGCGCAGATCAAATTGCGCGCGACGGATAATCACCTGTCGGCGATGGTCAATGAATTTTTCCAGAAGTGGCTTAAGTCCCAACACCTGGGGCTGAATACCGTCAACCAACGCAAGCATATTAAAGTGAAACGCTTTTTGCAGTTCGGTGTATTTATAGAGTGAGTTGAGAACTTTGCGGGGAAACGCGTCTTGTTTTAATTCGATGACCACTCGGATGTCTTTGGTTGATTCATCGCGAATATCTCGGATGCCGTCTATTTTTTTATCTTTTACCAGTTCGGCGATTTTGATGATCAATTCCGCCTTATTTACCTGGTACGGTATCTCGGTGACAACAATCTGAAATCCTTTTTTGTTTTCCACAATTTCTGCTTTTCCACGAATCATCACCGGGCCGCGGCCGGTTGCATATGCATTGGCAATATCCCGTTCATTGTAGATTGTGCCGCCCGTCGGAAAATCAGGGCCTTTCACAAATTGCGTTAAATCCTGTACGTCAGCATCCGGATGGTCTGCCAAATGCATGAGCGCATCAAGCACTTCACTTAAATTGTGGGGCGGGATACTGGTCGCCATACCCACGGCAATACCCATGGATCCATTGATGAGCAGATTTGGAATTCGCGCCGGCAGGACCACCGGTTCTTGATGTGAGCCATCATAGTTATCACGAAAATCAACCGTTTCTTTTTCGATATCTGCCAAGAGCTGGGATGCAATCGGCGCCAGACGCGCCTCCGTATAGCGCATTGCCGCAGCGCTATCTCCGTCGATTGAACCAAAGTTGCCTTGGCCGTCTACCAGTGGGTAACGCAGAGAGAAATTCTGCGCCATGCGTACCATGGAGTCATACACGGCAACATCGCCGTGCGGATGGTATTTACCCAACACTTCGCCAACGACCGTCGCCGACTTGCGGTATTTAGCGCCATGCGTAAGCCCAAGGTGATGCATCGCATATAAAATACGACGGTGCACCGGCTTGAGTCCATCCCGACCATCGGGTAGTGCACGCGATACAATCACGCTCATCGCGTATTCCAAATATGACTTTTGGATTTCGACAGTAATCTCCCGTTTCGGCGTTGTCCCTTTGGCCATAGATGAACCCTCCACCGCGTGGTGGAGTACATCTGGCGAAAGCTCGGTTTTTTTATTTTTTGCAGCCATATATAAAATTCGGAATATCAATTATTCTCAAGTTCTCTGCATTAGCGGTCGTCGGAAATCGGAAATAGGTACGCCTTGTTTTTTTGCGCAGGGTGAGACGGTGTGGATGTATCCTGAATATTCAAAAAGCTATAAATGCTTGCACGCAAACCGTTCAGTCCCTTGCCAATAAACGCAAATGGTGTTGCCGGGCGCGCCTGCGCATAAAACCGCTCCTGAAAACTTTCACCGGGATTCAGGAGTGCAAAGATGTTGTGCTGAAATGAATTGAACCACACCAGTCCCCCAAGCGACACTGTGGCAACAACGGCAAACACAAACATAAGCGATCGAATGTGCGGTGGCTGTCTGCGGATTTCTTCAAGCAATGACATGCATTGAAAATTAAAGCGTACACATCACCAGTTTTATTTCTTCAACCGGTAACAGTTTTTTTGTGATTTTGTACTTTTCGGTTTTTTCCGGTGCAAGGCCGATTTCTTTTACAAACTTCTCTGGCCCATCCAAATCAATAGTCAATCCGGTTACCTTATAGTGCATCGGAATGACAATCTTTGGCTCGATTTGATTTACAACATTCACCGCGGTTTTTGCATCAATAGTCGGACCGCCACCGACGGGAACTAGAAGAATATCGACATCACCGATCGTTCCCACCTGCTGGTCAGTCAGGGCATCCTGCCCCAGATCACCCAGATGGCAAAGAACCATCTCCTCGGCCTTAATGACATAGATTGTATTGTAGCCTCGCTGGCTGCCCTGCGTGTTGTCATGGAACGACTGAATTCCTTGCACCTGGATTCCTTTGCGTTCGTATTCTCCCGGGGTCCGGACAACAAATGCCTCCCCCTTCGCCAAGGCTTCGGGGGACACGTCTGCAAGATTATTGTGATCAAAATGCTCGTGGGTCACCGCAATGAGATCGTCTTTGATCCGAGGTGGCCGTAAGCCGATTTCCTTGGAAAATGGGTCGATAAGAACGCTTCCCTCTTTGGTCTCAATCCGAAAACAACTCTGTCCAAACCACTGTATCGTCATACTCGTATTGTATCAAAAAACCTTCCTTATATCAATGCCTGTGGTGACGTAAAATTTGCTTGCATTTTTTGGATTCCTGCGCTATAGTATGTCATCACTATGAACACCGTCATCCCAACCACAGCAGTAAAATCAATGAAAGAACTCCTCTCTAAAGAGGAGTTTAACCTCCCCCGCATCGGCCAAATTCTTACCGGCCAAGTAATCAATGTTTCCAAATCAAGTGCCTTAATTGATCTTGGCTCTGCCGGAATCGGCATCGTATATCCAGGAGAATTTTATGATAGTCCTGATCGGATGAAAACACTCAAAGTCGGCGACATCATCAGCACAATGCTCATTGAACTTGAGAACAACGATGGGTATCGGGAGTTGTCACTGAAGGCCGCGCAGATGAATACTGCCTGGCAGCGCATCAAAGAACTCCGCGATACCGGCACCGTTATCAGTACGCCGATCATCAATATCAACAAAGGTGGTTTAATCGTTGAAATTGAGGGCGTGCAGGGATTTTTACCGCTCTCCCAGCTTTCTGCCGAACATTATCCAAAAGTTGAAGGTGGTGATATCACAAAAATCGTTCAGGCACTGCAAAAATTCAAGGGACAGGCATTTCAGGTAAAAGTGCTTGACTTCAATGAAGCCGAACGGAAACTCATTGTATCCGAACGCGCCATCGAGGAAGAAGCCGCCAAAGAGGAACTGACAAAACTTATCATCGGCCAAACCGTAGAAGGCACAATTACCGAAGTGACTGATTTCGGCGCTTTCGTAAAATTATCTGAAAAATTAGACGGATTAATCCATTCCTCCGAAATCGACTGGAAGTACATCGAGGATCCGCGGGAAATTCTCCACCCTGGTGATACCGTTATTGCAAAGATCATTAGTTTGGACGGCGGCCGTGTTTCGCTTTCACTGAAGGCGCTGAAGCCCGACCCGTGGCTGACCGTACAAGATCAGTTTACCGTGGGTCAAAAAATAAAAGGAAAGATTATAAAAATCCGTCCAAACGGCGCGTTTGTCCAACTGAACGAAGACATTGTCGGTATTCTTCCCAATACGGAATTCGGTACCACAAATCCATCAGATATTGTCCAAATCGGTCAAGAATATGAGATGGCTGTTGTTTCCATTGATCCCAAAGACCATAAACTCATTCTGACATTGGAAAAACAGGTGAATTA
>OBEQ010584734.1_pt1 | contig 13731 bp, 14 predicted proteins | sample 1670901 | NCBI WGS metagenome assembly OBEQ01 (sample SAMEA104232315, study PRJEB22302) | groundwater metagenome | biome: forest; feature: aquifer; material: groundwater | place: USA | collected 2011-08-07 | depth 5.4 m
TCGCTCTCTGCAAGATCTGCAATTTTATTTACAAACCCCATGGCTTTTTTAAAGTCTTTAAATTTAAACTGCTTGGTAATCTTATGTGTTCCATCACGAACTAAAATCCAACCTGCTTGCCCTGAGCTTGCCGAAGGGTCATGCTGAATTAATTTCAGCATCTCGTTCTCTTTTTCTTCCGGCAATGGCGGCATTCCTCCCTCACACGGTACACAATGTTTTTTCGTTAAATCCATAATTAAGATTATTATACACCACAAACGCCATCTGCCCAAAGACCCTTTTTGTTTTGTCTTGCATCTTTCTCTGCCTGAATAAACTCCAATTGATATTTGTAAGGATTGCTTTTGTAAGTATATTCATGAGCGTAGCCCGAACTTATCATAAATTTATTAAAATTTAAATCATTAAGAAAAACATAGCGCAAAAGTCTTTGATACTTATCTCTGTTTCCTTGCGTTGGATCTGATTCCAAAGAAATTGTCTTGCCGGTCAAAACCTCTTTTGCTTTATCTGACGCCTCTTTTCCAAAACATTGCACTGGCTTTCTAGGATCTACAGTTTCCGGCGTATCAATTCCAATGAGTCTCACCGTGTCTTCTTTGTTGTTTATCAAAACCTTAATCGTATCCCCATCCACAACTTTTATGACCTTCGTTGAACTTATGCCTTTGTTAACCTGCCCTACCGTTGGCGTGGGTTTTAAAACTACATCAATCTTGTTTGCCTTTCGAGCTCCAACAAAAAACCCGCCAAAAATAAATAAACCGACAAAAAGAATAATGTATCCAAATTTTAAATTCCTCACGTTTTTTTAATTAATAAGGATTATAACAGAAGTCAAAAAGATAAGGCTTGCATGCTTTTCTGGTTTAAGCTATTATTTATTAAACATGAGCTTTTCTAATTTCGCACCATTACTCGGACTTCTTGGATCTATTACCGCAGCCAGTTTATTTTTCCCCCAGGTCTTAACATCATACAAAACAAAAAAAACGCAAGACTTATCATGGATGAGTATAATACTCGGCTTATTAAATGGAGCTTTCTGGTTTAGCTATGGCGTTATTAAAACTGACCCCTTTATTTATATTACAAATGCTTTATTATTTTCCGCTGTGTTTCTATTGATGCTTCTTAAAAGAAAATACGGGTAGAATCTATTATTGCTACGTGTCGTGAACGACGTTAGAACCATTATACAACAACAAAATGAGTATATGTATATTCCGGATTTAAGACCCTAGTATTTTAATGAAAATTGGGTTACTATAATATCAGGAGGTTCTACATATGCTAACCCAGAAGGCGCTCGATATTGCGAACTATTTTATCGAAATAGCAAGCAAGATTGATGAAAACGATTTAACGAATCTTAAACTTCAAAAACTTTTATATCTTACTCAAGGAAAATATATAGCTGAGAAAGGTGAGGGGCTTTTTACTGATGACATTGAGGCTTGGAATTTGGGACCAGTTGTAAGAAATGTTTACAACACATTCAAAAGATGTGGCGCATTCCCAATTACCGCTTTTGATGTTAAGGTCGAAGCTCAAGAATTGTCAGACGATAAAAAGAGATTCATAGAAAAAATCTGGAATGAATACGCAAAGTATTCGGCAAGTTATTTGGTAGATTTAGCTCACAATTCAACTCCTTGGGAAAAAGCATATAAATCATCCTCTAAAATAATTTCTAACGAGGAGATGCTTGCCTATTTTAGGAAAAATAAACTAACGTGATAAAGCCAGGCTTTCTTCCCTGTTTTTCAAGATATTTATTTAATGTTTATCCTGTTAAAGCAATGTATGCAGAGAGCAATTCTGTTGAGAAAGTAAAGCGATTACTCTCAGCCCTAATAGATACAGAAAATCCAGTGGATTTAAGTAGGAAAAATGGCGTAGGAAAAGAAATTCAACCAATAAGACCAGATAGTAGCGAGGGAAATAGGCTTATCAAGCAATGTGGCTTTGAATATAACTTATATCGCATAGATTATGGCAACACTCCATTTAGGATAATTTTTGGACTATCTAACGTAGACCGCCTGGCATATATATTTGGAATAGATACCACTCACCAAACATTTAGCGGAAAACACAGAAACTGATTTCAATCCACTCTCTGATGAAAAGTTCTCAACACATACTAAAAGTGAAGTCAGGAGGGATTTGGATATAAACTTCCCACGACCTTACGGTCGGGGATCTAAGTATGGATTGGTTAGATTTTGGTTCAAAAATCCAATAATTTTAGATTCATTTTTCATTTTCTCCTAATATTATTTTTGCAATATAATAATTGACCTTACCCATTAAGTAAAAGAAAAGTGCTATTTTACTTCTTAAATTATTTTGTTTCTTCCAGGCTTCATCTTTTGACCTAAGTGATTCAAGGTATGCTATTGAAGGTTTGGGAACTTTAAGCTTAACATAAGACTTGCCTGGAACAGGAATTTGCCAATATACTCTACCGGTTGGAGAAGCCAATACCATTGCTAAATCCCTACCATGCCTTTCCAATGCTTTCAAATCTGTACCAATTGGAAGGTCTAAATAATACTCATAGAATTTCTCCTCAATACTTATTTCAGCTACTTTTGCAAAAATACCAAATGATCCAAGCGAAAACTCTATCATCTTTGCGCTTATTTCAAGGTGGTCTGCATCGTTGTATTCGCTAATATGTTTTTTCATATATTTTATTTACTTACAGTATTTTTAAAAACTTCTCTTGGTTTTGAGCCTTCCGAATCTCCAATAACTTTTGCAGCTGTTAATTGATCCAAAATTCTGGCGGCTCTGGAATATCCTATTGAAAGTCTTCTTTGCAATAAAGAAGCACTTACTCGATCATACTGTCCTACAATTTTCTTTGCCTCATCAAATAATTCGTCCGGAGTATCAACTTCGATTTTACGGCTGGGCTTATGAATGTAATCAGAAATAACCGGCAAATCAAGCAAGTAATCTTCTATCCTTTTTATTCTAACCTTCAAACCCGCAAGTTCTGTCTTTAAATTTTCTATTTCCTTCTTCTGCTCATCCATAAAGTTATTTATCTATCTCATTATGTGTCTCGTCAAATATTTTGTCAAAAATCATGTCAAAAGCTTGATCCAGCCTTCTTTGTTGATCTGCTTTCTCTTGAGGTGTTTTTGGTTCATGGTAAACATATGTAACCTTAAATTTTTCGTCTTTTTTCATTCTCTTTTTGCTTGTTGCGTTGATCAACTTTGATTAAAAGCTGATAAAATCCAACGAGACGTTTTGCTGCTTCTCTTGCCTCGCTATCTGCTAATTCCTTTCCATATTCTTTTTCAAATATCTCTCTAAATTGCAGTATTGCTTTATCAGAAAGAGGCATAAATTTAATTATTAGATAGAATGTTTGCTAAACTAGATTTCCAATCCTTATATCTTTGCTCACGGACCGCTTGGAAAAATTCAACATAATCCTCTGGGCTTAGGAAAAAGAAATAATAACACTGTTCATCCTGTAATTTATTTATAATTTCAAAATGTTTTAATGCATCTCTACTTTTTGCTATATTTTCCCTTGAATCATCATCATCCTTCTTGATTTCTACTACCAAAATATCATTTTCTTTTTTGAAAAAGAAATCGGGATGAAAGTTTAAATACTTCATATGCGTTCCTTTTTTGAAAGAATAAGGAATACTGTAAAATGATTTATCCGGATTTTTTACAAAAGAATCAAAAAGTTCAACATTTTGGAATAATATTTTTGCAAATTTTCTTTCTGGTTCGTGGCTTACCGCAAGACAATTCAGAGGCGTTTTTAATTTTGCGCTATCAATCTCTTTAATTTTGTACTCTTCTTCATTATCCAATATCTCTTGGAGTGTCGTTTTTTCATCACCCTCAAGTGAATCTATCGTCTCTAGAGTATAAAAACACATTCCTTCTCGTTTTAATGAAGTGGCAGAAATGGATTGCCTTGTTATTCCAGAGGTATTTAGAGTTTGTAATTCATCAGCCCTGTTCTTGAAGTATGGAAAAGAACCGCCTACATCAAATAATTTACCAAAGGCAGTTTTTGCTTTGTTTAAATTTTCATAGCTAATGAAGTCGTTGCTATCCGTCGGCAAATTATTGATAAGTATTTTTTTAATTTTTGATTTTATGTATTTGATTCTAAATTCCGTACCTTCGTCTGTATCATAAGCCGCAAGCATAGCCCAAATCATTTTAGCCGCTGTATCCAAATCAAAAGCGGTAGTTTCTATGTCATATTTCGATGTTATTTCTTCTCCAGTTAGTACATCTTTATAAACATTGTAATCTTCAACATTTTTAGATTGCGGTCCGAGATTAATCTTTTCGCTAAATTCAACTTGTTTTCTTTTTTCCTGCTTGTATTCAAGATCTTTCTTGTAGTTTAAATTATGTAGATCGAAATTGAATTTCGCCTGCGAACTAACTGGAAACCATGAAAAACGGTCTTCAATTTCCAAAACTTCATCAACAAGATTTTTAATATGTGCGCTAAATTTTACATGATTATAAACTCGCACCTTGATATCATCTTTACCTTTGTAGACCTCGGGAATACGCAAACCGCGACCCAGAACTTGTGCGATAAGAAGTTTTGAATTGAAAGCTTTACTTTCGTGCGGAACGATCTGAAAAACATTTTTTACGTCCCAGCCTTCCGTCAGCATTGCCACTGACAGGATCCATTCAGTCTGATTTTTAGGATCATCAACGTCTTTCAATAGCTGCAAATTTTTCTGACGCTCGCTTTCCGGCTTATCAACTAATTTAAAAATCTTTTTTCCACCTGTTGACGATTTTGCCGGAATACCAGACACAACCCAAATCGCCTTTTGCTTGGCTTTTTCAACGCTTATTTTTTCTTTTTGGGCGATAAATTTGACCAACTCGTCCCAAACCTCAACGCATTTGGCGATATCCGCTGTGATGACAATAGAAATGGGCTTAATTTCTTTATATTTCTTTTTATTAGCATTATGATTATCCCAAATTTCTTGGAAGCCTTTCATTTTCTTTTCATCGCCAGTCTCAACTAGATATTCTACTGATTTAATAACTTTTTCTTCCATTCCGTCTTTTAAAGCATAGCGATAAACGACATCGGTAAAATACTCCTGTCCGATGTAAGGCGTACCTGAAAAATTTGTAATATAATGAAAACCGTATTGCGGATTAAGCAAAAAGTTCTTCCACTCTTTAAACGCAATATCATTACCAGTTCCGGAGACTTTATTGAAAATATGATGAGCTTCGTCATTCAAAACCAAAGTTCTGGCACCTTTATTTTTCAAACTATCGTAAATTGATGAGCCTGTATTTTTATAAACAGCATGAATATTTTCAATACAGATATCGCCTTTCTTGATTGTTCTGGTAGCATTTACAATTCTTGGATTGGCTAAAGCTGATTTTTTCGGCAAAAGCCTTTTCAACATCTTATTGCCGGCAAGCGCGACAAATTTTTCAGTTAATCCAGATTCAATAGTTCGCGATGGACAAAGTACCAAAACTTGGTCAACTAATCCCTCGGCGAGCATTATTTGCGCCAAACCATAAATCACAAAGCTTTTCCCTGTACCGGTAGCCAAATCAATTGAGCATGACTTTTGTTCCGGTAGCTGCAGATGATCTTTATATTTCTTGTCCGTATCAAATCGCTGGCGTAATTTATCATTTATGTCATAATTTTCTCTTGCTAAATCCCAAAGATTTTTATACTGTTCGTTAAAAAAGAATTTTAGAACTTCATAGATAGCATCTTTTTGGAAATAGTATTCCTCGCGGCACAAGGTAGATAAAAACGCTTCGTATTTTTCTATACGATTATTTAAAACTTCATCAGCTTTTGGTTTTAATATAAAATCAGTATTTTTATAGGAAAATTCGCTCATGAATTTATTTCTTAAAATCTTCCAAGGTCAAAATCTCTTTTTTCTCGTTTCCGTAAATATCCAAATAAATTATCATAATTTGTTTATCTAATTTTTTACTATCAAATCTTGCTTCAAAATCTGGTTTGAGATTGTCAGCATAGAATACTTCGTCCAGATCAAACACCTTATCATCATAATTGTAATCTACCATCGCCATTGATAAAGTTTCATAGTTTTCAAATTCCTCAGGACTTTTAGTGAGCGTTCTGCTCTTGAACGTATTAATTTTTATTACGCATTCTTTCGCGCCCTGATTTAAAAGTGTAGCCTCTTTTGGTTTAGCGATTTTGTATTCCGCTTCTACTTGCGGCACTTGAATAAAATCAAAACCTACCGTGTCAATTGTGTCGTTCACGTCTTGCTCGCTTGTTGGTTGCTTAATCGTGTCGCCACCGCGCTTAATAAGCTCTGTAATTACCGATTGAGGTACGCGTAAGGTTTTATAAGTTGTGTCATCTTGTTTGATTTCATCTTCATAAAAAGCAAAAGCATTTGTTGGTGCAATAATATAAAACACGTCGCCACCTTTGCCGGAAAGCGCGTTATGCAAACTTTTTATAAAATCCAAATCCAATTTTGCCTTTTTTTCTTTGGTATGATTCCAAAGATACGCATTTTCATTTCCAATATAGCCGTCAATTTCAATGCCTCGGACATCGTGTTTTTCTTCGCGTACTTGGAAAAGTTTCAAAACAAAATCTCGATAATGTCCAAAATCAAGTTTTTTTACTTCCGCCCAATCATAAAGACCAGCATTGTAAAGTGTGAATGCTTTGGATTTAAGTTGATTACCTTTATTTCCAATCTCTTCTCGTAAATTCAGCATTCTTTTTTGAATTGTATAGATAGCGAGTTTCCCGCAATCAATTCCTATCCAGCGCCTGTTTAATTTTTCTGCAACAGCCAAAGTTGTACCTGATCCAGCAAAAGCATCCAAAACAATATCTCCCTTATTTGATGCTACTTTTATTATTCTTTCAAGAAGTGCTTCTGGTTTTTGCGTGGGATAACCAATCCTTTCTTTTGCTACAGGATTGATAAATGGAATTTGCCAAACATCACTTAATGGCTTCCCTTCTGTATTAGCATAAACGACCTTATATTTACCACTTGCAATCATTTCTTTAACTTTTGGATTATTGTTATCGTAAACAACAAGTCCTTTACTTCCGCCACCCCCACCCAGTAAATAACCGCTCTCATACTTATTTTTTAAATTTTCTGTCACCTGCCTAATCACATGAAAATCATTTCCACCCCGAGCATAAAAATAAATAACGTCGTGATTTTTTTGAAAAGATTCTGTTGATGGGCTTGTCCATTTTTCGTAAGACCAAATAATTTCATTTCTAAAATTTACCTCAGTAAATAATTCATCCAAAATTACTTTCATATAATGTCCCTTTTTCCAATCAAGATGGACAAAAATAGAGCCATTTTCTGAGAGTAAGCCTTTTAAGAAAATCAATCTTTTCCTAGTAAATTCAATAAACTTGGCTCCAATAATCTTGTCTCTATATGCTTTTTCTTCATCCTTCATAAAATCCTGCTTGGTCGCAAACGGAGGATCAATATAGATGAGTTTTACCTTGCCTTTGATATTGGGGTTTTCATATAAATTTTTAAGTGCCAAGAGATTATCTCCAAAAATTAACTTATTAGTCCAGTCATCTTCAAAATTATTGTCGCTGTTGAAAGTTCTCACTTCTTGAAGCGGTGCGGCAAGCGTATCGGCAATAATGTCTTCCTCACGCGCCTTGCCGGCATAGGTAAGCTCATATTCCTTTTGCGCATCTTTATCGCCAAAAAGAATATCCTTATATTTCCCTGGAACATCTTTACCATCTTGCAGAAGTTTCAATAAATTGTCGCGATCTTCATTAGAAATATTGGTAGGTTTTTCTTTGTTGTAAATATATGTTTCGTGGGTTATATCTTTTTTTGTTTTCTTAATCATCTTGTGCTTTTTATGGTAACAACTAGTGGGGGTAAAGTCAAAGAGCAAGACGAGGCTAAAAGGGAACATACAGTGGGTTATCATACATGATTAAAGTTGTTATATCTAAACGTGTGATAACTAAAAGAGACAAAAAAGTTGCAAAAAAACTACACCGATTTAGAAAAATAAAGAAGTTGACTCAAGAACAGGTCGCTGAAAAGGTTAAGGTTACACCAAAATATATTCAGTATCTTGAAGCAGGTAAAAGAATCCCCAGCCTAAGATTGCTTTATCGCTTGGCAGATACACTTGAAATAAAAATGAAAGATTTATTCAGCTAATCCTATCCCCTAGTTTTACTTTGATATCTAACTACTTTGAGATACAATAGAAGCAACAAATTAAGATTAATATTACTATGATTATACAGACAAAGACGCTTGAGCTTATTGCACGGCACATGGGAAATATCTCTAGTGGAAGCGAACTCTTACGGCTACTTGAAGAATGTAATGTTCCTAAAAATCTAATTATTTACCCAAATACTAAATGGCGAATGCTATACAACGCAATGTTCGCTCTGTCAAAATCCTCTGATAATAATGCTCATAAAACATTATTTAAAATCATCACTGCATTCCTACATCCCCTTAGCTTTGGGGGCGATGAAAAAGCAACAAAAACTACAATGAGTCAATTCAATCAATGGTTGAAATACGATAATTTAGAGATAGATTTTTATGTGAATGAACTACAAATTCGCCCTAGAAAGGGTTACCAACAAATAAAAGAAGATCAAGAATTATACGAATCTCAAGCTGGAGATGATATTGGCGAAGCAATACGATTAATAAAATCAAAACATTTGGATAATCTTATATTGCTTAAAAAGAGTTATCAACTTTTAATGAATATCGTTAATACTTTTATTGATCAAGAGTGCAACCCGACACATAAACTTAATGAGGCATATCTTCAAGTACATGCAATCGTAGAACGTGCAAAAGATAAAATCCTATCTGATCCGGAAGTTAAAGAATTAAATTCATTGGGAATAATGGATCAGATCGATAAATCTTACCATCCTTTTGCTAACCTGTTTGGAGCAGAAGAACAATATCAAGGTCTTTATGTAGATCAAAGGCTAAGCATAAAGAGAAAAATGAATCAATATTATGGTGAAATAGTGAGCTTATGCTTTGCTTGCGAAGCTGGTGATATCTTGGCTGAAAGTGAAATCCAGAAATTGTTAAATAAAATTACACTTTATTTAACTGAAATCAAAGAAAAGGAACAGGACACTAATCGTAAATCGGATATAGTACAGAATCAATGGCAGGATGATTTTCGTTGGGAAGGCGACAAGTTTGTTTTCGGAGAATATGGAGATATTTATTTCGACAGCGAAGATAGAAAAGTTATATTTCAAAAACTTGCAGACTCTAAGGGTAAATGGGTATCTATAATAAAATTGCGTGGAAATAAAGACGATGATTATGTACGATCAACAATAAGTCAGATAGAAGCTAGATTTGATAAAAATTTAAAAAAATACATGTCTATTCCTTCTACGAAAGATGATGACCTGCAAGGAAAACCAGACAGACAAGGTGCTTATAGAATTAAATTTACTCCCATAAAGACCTTAACAGTTGCCCCTAAAGACAAGGCTCGTTTTTAGCTTCAAAACCTTAACATCCTTAGCGTTGACAACATCCCCTCCTAAGGTAGGAAAATTGTTTCAGTATGAGAATTAATAATACTGAAATAAACATAATACCCAGCTTCTTCTCTTCTGACTTAGCGCTGGTAACAGCAATATCTATTTTCTTTCCTATTGTCGATATTGATAAGCAAAATCCCCGTAAGGTACTTTTTAAATTCAGCCGAAATAAAAAGCTAGAAGCATTTATTGATCGCTATTGGAAAAAAGAACTTCTTGTTGAACCGCGAACCTACTTCGATCAATTGAAAGCTCTGAAAAACCGGCTGTATTCCAGCGAATAAAACTATGTTATCAGACGAGCAAATTATTAAATTTCAGACGTTATACAAAAACCGTTTTGGCAAAGACATCAGCCGAGAGGAAGCATATGAAAAAGGCGCAAGACTCATCCGACTTGTTGAGCTGATTTATAAACCAATGACTGAAACCGAATACCAAAAGTTGCAGCAGCGCCGTCAAGAAACTAGAGCATTACTAGGAAAACTGTAACGTTTTAATAACAATAACTATTACAATTATTATGATAGACACGGTAGTTTTACGATTTATACAAGGTACTTATACTGTTCTTGATTCTGCAAGATTTAACGATCCTCTTAATCTTATAGATTCTTCCGATCCAGAAGAACGAACCAATTTTCTCAACACATATAAAGGGCATAGGGAGTATAACCTTAACCCATCCCCAAGCTATAGGGAGCAAGGCATTGTATGCCCTAATGTAACCCTTGCAGAACGAATTGATATGCGAAGTGGTGCATATACACGCAACTTGAACGTTTCAATCTCGCTTCCCAAGCTATTATGGGGACACAGCTTCCAGGAACTAATGGACGCTAACTTTGTTCTTGTTGTCAGATTATTAGTGGAACGGCTAAAAATAATGGGCATAGTTGTAACAGAAGAAAGTACCAGAAATGCAGTTGTGCAAACGCTGCATTATTGTTCAAATATTATGTTTCCGACAATGGAAGAGGCAAGGATGTTTTTAGACCGTATATACAAATGTTCTCTCGGTAAATGGTTTGAAAATAATGAAAAGTGGCATTCCAATGACGGAGCAACTGTTCGATTTCATGCGAAGGTTTTTGAGATCGTGTTTTATCTGAAATATTATGACGTGCTTGAAAGAAACGATCGTTCGGTGGATAGAAAAAAGACGCCGCAGGAGAAAGAAATTGCCAAAAGAGTTATGCAGGAAGGAAGAATACCGCCATTGGTTCGTTTAGAGATACGCTGCAACGGAAAGCCTTCGATAAGAAGTCATTTAAAAGCATCTCTTGGTATGGATAGGCAAACATGGACATTTCAAGAAGTTTTTAGCTCTACCAATAGCAGAAACTTTCAAAAATATTACTGGAGTAAAATCATAGACGATCCGCTCAATAAGATATGCTTGTCAACGATAGTAGACAGAGATGTCTGTTTAAGAGTATACGCAAAATTTAAAGGAGACAAAGTTATTGTTATATCTGAATCCTTGGGATTATTTTATCAACTGAAAAATCTCGGAATTAAAACCTTACGGGAAATTATAGAATCGAAACATAAAAACCGCCAAGCGTGGTATATGAAGCGTAAAAAAATAATTGACTTCGCAAGACGATTTGTTAATCAAGACGAAACGCTTATTAAAATTGTTACAGAAGTCTTAGAAAAAAAGCCTATGCAATTGGAATTGCCACTATGAAAAAATGTTGACTTTTACTATCAAACAAGCAACAATAAGAATGTACTCAGACCTCTTACGGTTTTTTAATGGCCGTCTTAGACAGAACCGTAAGGAACTGAGTACACTAGGGCGGCCATTTGAGTTATGAAAGATACAACGATTAAAATTAAATACTTCCTATATGCTAGAAAGTCGTCCGAGAGCGAAGACCGGCAGGTGCAGTCTATTGATGACCAAATAAACCGGCTGAAAAAATTAGCCTTAGATTTGAATTTGGATATAAAGAAAACTTACATTGAGGCAAAATCAGCCAAGAAGCCGGATAACCGCCCTATCTTTGATGAGATGATGGATCGGATTGAAAACAATGAAGCGCAGGGCATTTTATGCTGGCAGATAAACCGATTGTCCCGCAACCCCATTGATAGCGGTAAGATAGGCTGGCTTCTGCAACAGGGAACGCTTAAATCTATCCAAACAATAGACCGGCAGTACCTACCGGAGGACAACGTATTGCTTTTTAGCGTAGAAAGCGGCGTAGCAAACCAATTTATTCTTGATTTACGCAAAAACACTAAACGAGGACTTCAAAGTAAGCTGGAAAAAGGTTGGCAAAACGGCGTAGCGCCGATGGGCTATCTTAACGACAAAGAAAACAAAATAATCATCAATGATCCGGAACGTTTTAGCCTTATCCGCAAAATGTGGGACTTAATGCTTACCGGCAACTATACCCCGCCAAAGATTTTGGATATTTCCAATACACAATGGGGTTTCCGGACGCGGAAAACAAAGCGAATGGGCGGCAACCCATTATCAAAAAGCGGGATTTATAAGATTTTCACAAGTTTGTTTTATGTCGGGATTATTGAGAGCAATAAATTACAATACGAAGGACAGCACGAGAAGATGATTACCCTTGAAGAATATGACAGGGTACAAATGTTGCTTGGCAGAAAGGGCAAGGCAAGACCCCAACGCCACGAGTTTGCCTTCACGGGGTCTATCCGTTGCGGTACTTGTGGCTGTCTTTATACAGCAGAAACTAAAAAGAGACTACTTAAGACTGGGGAAATTAGGGAACACACTTATTATCACTGTACCAGACGAACGACAAAGATTAAGTGCGACCAACGGAAAAATATTCCCGTTGACGATTTGGAGTTATCCATTGAAAAGGAAATAGAAAAATACACTATCCTACCGGAATTTCTACAGTGGGCGTTGGAAGGCTTGAGTAAAAAGAACGATACCGAGATCGAAGACAGGACAAAGGTATATGAAATGCAACATAAAGCCCTAGCAACAACGCAGAGAGAGCTGGACGAGCTTACCCGCATGAGATACAGACAGCTTATTGATGATGAAGCCTTTATCAAAGAGAAAAACACGCTTCAGAGTAAAGTTTCCCAGTTAAAAGAAAACTTGCGGGAAACAGAAACACGAGCTGAACGATGGCTTGAGCTTACCGAGAAGACGTTTAGCTTTGCCACCTATGCCCGTAAGGCGTTTATAACAGCCAAAGGAAAAGAAGGGTTAGAACGGAAGAAGGAAATATTGATGGCATTAGGAAAAACACCGATAATGCAGGCTGGAATGCTCATTATTGAACCAAACGAATGGTTTGTACCCGTCAAAAATGAGTATCCTGCATTAGAAGCAGAATATTTAAGGTTAGAACCGGCAAAAATGCCTATGAATGAGGCTAAAATTGAAGCTATTGCCTCTATAAGTACACGTTGGCTACGGGACTAGGATTCGAACCTAGATAATGGGATTCAGAGTCCCATGTCCTACCATTAGACGATCCCGTAATTTCATTCTCAATTTTATCAGATAACCTTCCCTTCCACAAACTATAACATTGCATGATATATCGATATATGATGCAATATGTTTTCCTTACTAAAAAGAGACTTTAAAATGATACAATGTCGACATGTTAGTAGATAATATTAATTTAATTGTTAAAGCTGGAGACGGTGGGGATGGGGCTGCAACGTTTCTCAGAAACGAGATGACTGCCAGAGGCGGACCAGATGGAGGCAACGGAGGCAACGGCGGAAATATATATTTTCAAGGATCAACTAATGTTAATGACCTTCGTGAATTTAGATACAAGAAAAAAATTGCAGCTATGGATGGAATTCCAGGCAAACATAAAAAATTATTTGGGAAAAACGCCGAAGATTTAATCATTCTTCTTCCGCTTGGAACACGGATAACTGATATTAATTCAGGCAAAGTTATTGAAATAACTGACAATAAAACCCCGATTTTAATTGCAAAAGGAGGAAAAGGAGGACGGGGCAACACGGAATTTAAATCATCCACCAATCAAGCCCCACGATATGCTGAGAAAGGAACATTGGGGGAAGAGAAAAAACTACTTTTGGAGTTAAGAATTATTGCAGATGTTGGATTGATTGGACTTCCAAATGCA
>OBEQ010107550.1_pt1 | contig 13730 bp, 7 predicted proteins | sample 1670901 | NCBI WGS metagenome assembly OBEQ01 (sample SAMEA104232315, study PRJEB22302) | groundwater metagenome | biome: forest; feature: aquifer; material: groundwater | place: USA | collected 2011-08-07 | depth 5.4 m
CAACAATTATCTCACCCCCATCGAGTGGCAAGGGTTTACTCCAAGCCCCATCCATTTCAAACAGGATGGGTGTCACAACAGAAAATCCATCACTGCCGTTAAAGACTTTTTCTGGGGTAAAACTTGGCGCCATTTCAGGGAGCATTTTTTTTGCCTGTCGGATCGGCCCACTGATTTCGCGGTCAAGAATGTCATTGGAAAAAACCAGTTGATTGGTTTCTGTATCGCGAAACAGATCACTTGGAAAGGGCAAACCGCAGGTTTTTATTGCTACCGGATTACATTGAGTAGTTATTGGGGCAGCCACAACATTGACTGTGATTAGCAACAATGTCATCAACATTCCGAGATAAAATTTAAATCCCTTTCTTACCTCAACAAATCTCATTTTTCCTACCACTTTTTTGCACCCATCCCAATCGCTGGGCAACCATACCAATAAATGAGCCTTAGGAGTACTGACGTTTGGAGGTAGTACCTGGAAAAGCGGATATACTCCTTTAGCTATAGACACACCCAATGACCAGCCAGCGAGATGCAAAATTTTATCAGGTGACTCAGAAAAAAAGATTAAGGAGTAGATATGCGGAGGGAGACATCCATATTGTCTCCATGAGACATTTTAAAATAAAAATTCAGTACCAAAACGCAATCGTCTGCCATTGCCTTCATATATCTTTCGCGCGCTATATCTGATTTCTGGTGTAGAGCTATCGCCTTGAAGCCAATCTTTGTCACTTAAATTATCAATGTTAAATGCAATGTTGAAGTCTTTGTTACTATAAGTTAAGGCGAAATCAAAGAGACTATAACTGGGCAACTCAACAATGTACTCAAAAACATTGTCATTCCTTTTACTCATATAAGTCATGCCGCCGCCAATAGACCATCCAGCCTTGCCAAAAGGAGTCCAGTAGTATTGCAGCCAAAGGTTGCCGGTATTTTTCGGCAAGGCAGTCGTGGAAAAAACAACAGCGTCGTCTGCTTTGATGCTGTCATTACCGATCAAAACACTAGGATGCGTTTTGGTATAGGCCGTAGCAATTTTCCAATGTGGAGAGACAAATCCACTTAAGCTTATTTCTCCACCTGTGCTTCTAAACCGTCCTTCTTGAGATTTAAAGCGAATGTTCTCAGAGTCTCCTAGCAGCCAATTGTCGACTGTCATCTGAAAAAGACTGGCATTAAGATGGAAATCTGTATCGTCAAATAGCCACCACTTAGTCCCCACTTCATAAGCTTGGGTTTTTTCAGGGCCGAAAGATTTATGATTGCTGTTTACACCATCAATAATGTCAAATTGTTTACCGTATGAAATAAAAAGTGACAGATTAGATTTTGGTAAATACACCACTCCAACGCTCGGCGATAAAACAGTATTGTTAGCCTCACTTGAACTGAGCATCGGAAAATATTCTCCAGCCATTACACCCCACGCATTGAGTTCTCTATTTTTGTCGATGCTTCTGTAGCGATAGAGACCTGATGCCAGGCGCAATTTCCATTGGGCGTCAAAATCAATTTGATCCTGCAGATAGAAACCCAAAGATGTGGTTGTATTGTCATTCGTGATAACCGGTACGCTTGCATCATAGGCATAACGTAAGGCGGGATTGCGCCCAGCAGCTGTTGCGACTTTATCTGGCAATACAATTCCCGGCGGCAGCTCGGGGCCATAAGGGTAATAAGCCGCGATAGCAGCATATCTTCGTAATGCATATCCCACAGCTTCTTCAGCAGGGTCGCTGGAGGCATTGACGATTTCCGTGCCCTGCTGAAACACTTCCGCATTATAAAGCATATCAAGTGCTGTCTCTTCTGCTCGACGATGAAATGAAACACCGAATAATAAATTGTGCGATAAATTAAATAATTCGCTTTCTCGATTAAAGTTCAGATCAAATTCAAATTGATTGGCATCAACAGTTTCATCAATAAATGCGGTAGAAAAATGCACTTTATTGTCACTCCAATAGGGGAAGTCTATAACGCCAGGAGTAACGATTTGTTCCAGAGTAAGTCCGGTTGTTTGTTTAAATACGTCATAAGAATTCTGATTAGCTTGCGTATTGGATTGAGCATTATTTATTTTATCGACAATTGCAGGAATCCCCAATCGAGTCGGTATTGTCAGACCATTGGGCAGGTAGGTAAAAGGCTGCGGATCTAAAGTAGCGCTTGTCAGCATATTAAAATCACTAAAAAACTCCTTATGCGCATCATGGACACCGAAATAGGTTTGAGACCTCAGTATCCAGCCGCCTTGCAGTGCTGTTTCAAACGCCGTGCTAAAATCGATAACTGTGGACTTTTGGGCATCTTCTGAATCGAATCCACTCACAGGATAAAATGGGCTATCGTCAATTTCTGAATTCGGACCATAAAATACCGATTGCTGAAATCCATCAGCCGTTCGCTCCGCAGGCCGCATGCCACGATTTCTCTGTACAGATTGTTGATTATATTCAAATCCTAACGACAGAATACTGCCATCCTCAAAGTTATAGCGGAGTGCAGGCGCAAACAAATAATAATTAATTTCCCCGTCGATACGATCATTGTCGCGTTCCCGTCTCATCAAGAGATTGGTACGTTGGAGTAAATTCTCATTTGCCCAAGGTCGATCATTATAATCAACTCCGATAAAGCCATCCTGATTTCCGTAATCCAAATCCACAGTAGTGAAGCGATTCTGTGTGGGCTTTTTGCTAAGCAGATTGATTGCACCAGCGGGGGCACCATGGCCATATAAAGCTGAATTGATGCCTTTGGCGATTTCGACTCCCTCATAATTTTGTAATATCGGCGAGGCAATACCATGGCTTACAACAGGTAAGCCGTCTTTCATAATCGATCGATCATTCAGTAAAAAGCCACGCAAATTAACATCACCTCTATGGTTAATCACATTGACTGACGAGTAATCTCGAAAGGCTTCCGTTAAGGTAGTATTACCTCGATCATGTAGGAGTTCTGAGCTTATACCCTCCAATGATTGGGGGACTTCTATGGTGGGAACAAATGTCTTTGTTGCAGTAGAAGGACTGTTTCGGCAGCAGCCGAAATCACGAATTTCACCAACTACCAGGACTTCTTCTGCATAGAATACGGGATCAATGACTTTAGTCGCTGCGGGAACCATCTCAGTGTTTATTGCGGCTACCCCATCTGTTTGTTTCACAGAGATAACGACAATATTATTCAAAAAATGGTATTCAAGCGCAGTGTTTTCCAATAGCTTGTCTAACAACTCCTTGACGGTTAGTTTGTCATTGACAGCTTCTGCTTGTAGACCAAGCATAGAATCAGACCTAAAAAGAACTTGGATCCCTGCCTGTATTGCCATCTGAGAAATAGAATCCTCCAACGATTGTTTGGGCAATATAAAATGTATTTTGGATTCGTCAGCTTTCAAAGGAAATGAAAGCAATAAACACACTGACAGCAATGTCAGGTAAAAGCGATTTTTAGCCAAATGCAAAAAGCTACAACTATTCACAATAACGTCTCAACTTTAAATCATCGCTGGATGATGGCAACTTAAATGCGCAATAAAATACCGAATCGAAAAACGGATAATAAAGGACGCCAATTCGAAACGGCATCATTTTTTAGGGTCCGGTGATCTTTTTACTTCGTTTGTTGTAATCAATCCCTAGAGACAGAACACTATATAATCAAAGAGCCATGTGCAAAATGAGTTCACATCGCGGCTAAAGCCGCTCCTACAGATAAATACCGTCGTTGTAGGGCGTGCTTTAGCCGCGATTGAAACCACTAACTTATTTTGTTAGGTGCTCTAAACTTTCCTTTGTTTAATTTGTCTCGATGTCACTAACGACACGCTGTGCTGTGAACAGCCTGAAATCACTTTGCCTTCAGGGTTAAATTTAAATGTTTCACACACCATTTTGCGTCCGACACTTTTGTAATAGATCACCAGCGTATCGACACCCACGAATAGATCAAGCAATTCGAATTGTAATGGCGGTTCAGCTTTTATTGCCGGTAGCCAATAAGGTGTGACTTGATCTTTGCCGTTCAATACACCGGACTTCACCCCCATTCGCTCAATGATATAAGGTGAAGTCATCTCAAAATCATTGTCATAGAGGACAAAGATTCTCTCAAGATCGTGGCTATTAAATGCTGCTATCCATTCGTTGGCAAATGCCATCGCCCAATTTTTTTCGATCATACTGTTCTCATCTTATACACGAAAAGGGTAACTGTAGATTCCATATTAACCTGACTAGCCATTCTAGGATTATACCAGTGAATTTTTAAGTGTTATTATCCTTTCGGACATTCGACCGCATAAAATTGCCATTATTGTCGCTGCCTAGTGATTTATCTGCCCGTATTATGAGGTATCCAATGGAATTTGATCCATTCGTTCTAGCAAGAATTCAGTTTGCTGTTAACATGAGTTTTCATATTTTATTTCCATCGATCACCGTCGGGCTGACATGGGTGCTGCTGTACTTTCGCCTGCGCTTCACGCTTAGTAATAACAAGGCTTGGGACTACGCCTATTTTTTCTGGGTTAAGATATTTGCCCTAACCTTTGCCCTGGGTGTTGTCTCCGGTCTCACCATGAGTTTTCAATTTGGCACCAACTGGCCCGGCTTTACCGAAAAAACCGGCAATATTTCCGGCCCTTTATTGGGGTATGAGGTACTGACGGCGTTCTTTCTGGAAGCATCATTCCTCGGTATCATGTTATTCGGCAAGGGCAGAGTATCTAATCGCACTCACTTGATCGCCACGTCGTTAGTCGCTATCGGCACGACCTTATCGGCATTCTGGATTCTGAGTTTAAACTCCTGGATGCAAACGCCTGCGGGTTATGAAATCGTTGGCGGAAAATTTTACGCTAAAGACTGGTTGGCGATTATTTTTAACCCCTCATTTCCCTACCGGTTTGCCCATATGCTTAATGCGTCGCTACTGACCTGTGCTTTTCTGATTGCTGGCGTCAGTGCCTGGCGTATCATTCAAAATGTTGAGGGACCAGCGACGCTTTTGGTGTTAAAAACGGGGATCACTATGGCAGCGGTGTTAGCGCCATTGCAATTATTTCTGGGTGATTTGCATGGACTGAATACACTGAAAAATCAACCAGCGAAAATCGCCGCGATTGAAGCTATCTGGCAAACTGAAAAAGGCGCGCCTTTTACCCTCTTTGGATTCCCCGATGAAGAAAATAAAACAACGCATTTTGCGCTACAAATTCCCCAGGCAGCCAGTCTTATTTTAACCCATGATCCAGCAGGTGAATTGCAAGGCTTGAACGAATTTGAGGGTCGGCATCCGCCTGTCGCCATGGTGTTTTGGTCTTTTCGCGTGATGGTGGGTATTGGGCTACTGATGATTGTCGTTGCTTGGTGGGCGGCATTTTCTTTGTATCGCAGCCCCTTGTTAAAACCTCTGCTGTTAAAAGTCATCGCCGCGATGACATTTTCCGGCTGGGTGGCCACCTTGGCTGGCTGGTATGTTACTGAGATTGGACGGCAGCCATTTATTGTTTATGGATTATTAAAGAGTAGTGATGTTGTCGCGTCGCACGCGAGTGCTACTGTTATGGGGACGCTTTTTGGTTACGTATTTTTATACATTGGATTGTTAATTTCCTATGTAGGTGCATTGCGTTACCTTTCGAGTAAACCCGCACAATCATTGACATTGATGCACGAATACATGTCCTCAGCACTTGCTACCGACGTGAATGCTACCGGCTCTACAAATCAAGGGGAGAGTCACTAATGGATTTTGCACTGCCAGTAATATTTATGTCGATTATGGGGTTTGCCATGCTCGCTTACGTGGTGCTTGATGGTTACGATCTCGGTGTCGGCATGTTATTGCCATTGGGCAGTGACGATGAGAAAGATACCATGATCGCCTCCATTGGGCCGTTTTGGGATGCGAATGAGACTTGGATTGTATTGGGCATTGGTGTGCTGTTGATTGCCTTTCCTCAAGCACACGGTATGGTGCTGACTGCACTTTATCTGCCGGTGACAATTATGCTGATGGGGCTGATACTGCGTGGTGTCGCTTTCGATTTTCGGGTGAAGGCGGGGGGCAATAAAAAATATATCTGGGATAGAGCGGTTTTTGTCGGTTCACTAATAGCTTCAATTTGCCAGGGATGGATGCTCGGTGCGTATGTTACTGGTCTTGAGTCTTCAACGGTGAATACATTTTTTTCCTGTTTGATTGCCATTACCCTGCCCTCGCTTTATATCCTCTTGGGCTCCGGTTGGTTGATGATAAAAACGGAAGGAGATTTGTTTGAAAAAGCGATGCTGTGGGGTCGGCGAGCGGTATTACCCATGGGGATTGCTCTGCTGTTAGTTTCTATTGCAACGCCGATCGTCAGCGACACAATCGCGCGGAAATGGTTTATTTTACCCAACGCAATCGGTTTGCTGCCCATTCCACTCAGTTGTATGGTGGCTTACATCACTATTTTCTGGCTGTTACAGCGACCTGACATATTGCGTGCGGGTTATTCCTGGATAGTTTTCAGTTGCACAATTCTAATCTGCACCATGGCGGCTATCGGCTTGGCTTATAATCTTTATTCGGGAATTGTTAATGGTCAGCGCAGTATCTGGGAGGCGGCATCAGCCACCGAATCTTTAGAGTTTGTGTTGATTGGGATTGTCATTACTGTTCCCGCCATACTCGTTTATACATTTTTTGTTTATCGGGTATTTAGGGGTAAGACGACTAAATTGAATTATGAGTAGGGGCAAGTGGTTGCCCGATTGTGTGTGCGGTTATGTGAAATAATGGCCGCCTGAAACAAGGGCAGGCACGGGGGCCTGCCCCTACAGGATGATCGTAGGGGCAAGTGGTTGCCCTGATTGTGTGAAATAATGGCTGCTTGAAACAAAGGGCAGGCACGGGGGCCTGCCCCTACGCACCACAGTGAATAAAAGCAACGCGAGTAATATTCCCCAGCTGGTCGACCCACCGGATCCAGATGACGCAACTGATGTTTGCGGAACAATAACCGGCGCCGTGACTGGTGCGGGAACCACTACCACTGGCGTCTCGTTTGGTGAAGGCTGAGTATCAAGCGGATCTCTAGGCTCATCGTCATCAACTATGGGACCGGGATCAATTGGCGCCGGCTCTTCACCCGCATCATCATTCTCCTCTTCTTCATCTGAGGGAAATATGCCATACACAACTTGGTCAACCCATTCATCTAGCCCCTCAACTTTTTTCTTGCCAATGAAGGTTAAATGACTCTGTGTATCGGTGATAATGTTGCTATTCGCTACAAAGAAATCATTGGTGATGCTTGCCGATTGCAATAGTCCGAAACCCTCGTCATAGGTTGGAATGGTCATGCCTAAAAAATTTAATGGCTTGGTGTAGGGTTCTAACATTTCCAACCCAGCCACTTCAGCGAGCGCGACGGAAGCGCCATTAAAGACGATCTGATCATCCAAACCGTATTGCAAAGCCAAGGGTTTGGGTGCAATCCCTGCAGGTGGATTACGGAAATAATGTGCGTAGTTAAGGCCGTCCGCATAATCAACCTGATGCACAGCCAAATTTAGCATCAATGCTGATTCGGCACCGGTTAATGACTGGGGGAACATATCGCCCATTTTTAAATGTCGATAAAAATCGGTATGGCTTAAGGTATTTCCCACACCGGCACCGGCAACTTCTAAAAACGCGCCTTTTAAATCCGGTGCGACGGCACAAAAGCTCGCGCCGAACAATCCGCCAAGCGACGTTCCTATGTAGTAGACCTGATCTACATCCAGATCAGGCACCCCTTTGCCAGCAGCATATTTCGCATTTAACGCCCAAAAAATACTGCCGCCAGGGAGAATATCCAGCGTATTTAGCGAATTTTTGATGGCCAAAAACAACGAGTAAAAATCAAAGGCTGATTGACCTACCGCGCCTGTCACTTTAAGCGCATCGTCTGGGTTGAAAAGATTAATGAAATAACGTTCTTCCTCGATACGACTGCCGTGATAGGGCTGATCTATCGCAATAACCGCAACGCCACGCGCTAACAATTGGTTCGCCGCCAAAACACCGGTTTCTTTATTGGCAATAATGCCATGACCGTAAATAAATACCGGCACGCTCTGCGTGAGCGCTTGGCGCGGTAACATCAAGCTGAAATTGATCCACTGGTCCTTATATTCTGCGTCGGGACGGTAATCAATGCGGCCATCGTCCTGGCGAAAGTTAGCGACTTTAACGGTGCCTTGAACGAGGGCGGCAAAGTCCCCGTTGGGGAAAAACGTTTTTGAGGCAATTTCTACTTCGTGATTTTCTGCAGCGACTGCATCAAGCATACTGAGAAAAGGTGCCGTTACAGAGGCTTCATCTCTCACGGTAAAAGAGGTAAAAGATAAAATTTCATCTTTCTCGACACCGTGTTTATCTAACAGCGAAATAACTTCCTGATAGGTTGGGTCTGCGCTTTCTAGTGCAGCAACCACTCCAGCCGAGGGAGAAAAATCATCGCCATTATTTTTGTTCAATGATTTAGTTAGCACAGCGACCATGGTATGTCCGAAAGGCCAACGCGAGCGCGGATAACCTTCGATGACATGGCTGGAAGAATCCGTGCCACGTTCAGCCGTTGGCATATTTTCGGCGGCTCTAATCGCCATACGCTTGCCTGTGTCGAGGTCATACACCTGCAATGCATTGCCGCCATTTGTGGGGAGTGAATCATTGTCGAACTCGCTGGGCACTTCGAAGAGTACCGGCGCAAGTGCTGAATAACCTGTCAAGTTAGTCATGATTGACGCGGGTTTGAGTTTTTCGGGGAATTCCTCCAAAGCCAACGCAGGCATAACAGCATCAGGAATATTGATTCTAATCCCGGTTGGTGATCCCGCATCTGGCTGAGAATAGTAGTTGCTGGGAAAAGGCAGTCCGCATGTCTGGACGCTGAGTGGATTACACGGATTCTTTTCCGTGTTGATCGCAGCACTTGATTCATCTTCTACTGGATCAAGGTCAGCGTAAACTATGCCACTCGTTGCCAACAGCGCTACAACCAAGGAAAACTTTTTGAAATCACATTTATTATTTTGGAGGCACATCTGAAGCATGATGGTTCCCTACCTTACTTATTATTATTAATTCAGTAAGACCTCTTCTAGGCGTGTTCCCTTACCCAAGGGTCTTCTGGTATGCGCATATACTTCGATTAATTATTAGTTGCTTTGCTGCGCATCAATTTTATTAGAGTACTTTTAGAGCTTCTTCAACAAATTCGGTAAGTGTTTGCCTGCGTGCACTGCTGCAGAGCCAAATTTAATAGAGAAAAACTTACCTAATGAAAAGTAGCACCGCTTTGGCAATATTACACGGTTATAAATAGCATCTATGCAGGGCAAATCAGGTAAAAATGACCTATTTGCCGGAGGAATTGCACTTAATGAATTTTTTCTATACGGTGGCTTTGCGTATTGCCGCTATTCGAGCGTAATTTTTATAGTTGATTCAGACTATGAATCTGAGATGAATACATCATGGACTGATCAGTACCAGCTTTTAGCGAACAAAATAGTCCTTTTTGGCGGCAAAAGTACCCTTCTTAAAATTCACTGCAAGTGACTTTTCATCTCGTCAAACAGCATTTTGCCGGTGATTGGCTTCATGATAAATCCATTCATTCCGGCCTCAATGCATGAGGCTCTATCGGCGATGGTGTTGGCGGTAACAGCAATAATTGGAATTGCACTGTATTCGCCACCCAAACTACGAATAGCTTTGGTGGCACTGATGCCGTCCATTACAGGCATTTGGATATCCATCAGAATCAGGTCAAAATGTTTTTCGCGGATGAGATCAATTGCTTCCTGACCGTTGTTGACGAGAGTAACTCGCGCATGCACCTTTTCCAGAAATTTTCGCGTAATAATTTGGTTAACATGATTGTCTTCGACAACTAAAATATCGATCGCGAGATGACTATCTGACATTGCTTGAGACTCACCTGCAGAGAGCTGAGCGGATATGCTTTCCGCCGCGCGATTGAGTAGTATCTGCAACGTGAATATCGAACCACGACCTACCCCACTTTGAACGGTAAGATCCCCACCCATTTTGTTAGCGATAGCGCGAGCGATGGTTAAGCCCAATCCCACACCGCCAAATTTTCTCGTGACTGAGGGATCGCCCTGGGAGAAATCCAAAAATATATCATTGAGCCTCTCAGCAGGAATGCCGATGCCAGTGTCTTCAACATCGATGCTAATAAGATTTACGTGCTCCAGCTCCTCTTCTCTTACGACAATACCGACACTACCAATCTCGGTAAATTTAATGGCGTTATCCATGAGATGATACAAGATCTGCCTGATGCGATTGGGGTCACCCACATAATGGGCGGCTAAGTTTGTGGTGTATTCAGCGCTCAAGGTTAATCCCTTGTGATCGGCTGCATACTGCCAGATTTTTATGACTTCCCTTAGCACCGCATCAAGATCAAATACTTCGTCATTAATATCAATATCACCTGATTCGATGCGTGAGTAGTCGATGAGATCATTCAGCAACATCATGAGCGATACGGCGGCACCTTTGATGAGTTGACTTAATTCTCGTGTGTTCTCGCTCAGAGGCTCATCGTTTAACAAATTCGCTGCACCGATAATACCGTTCATAGGCGTGCGAATCTCGTGACTGACGTTGCGTAGAAAATCACTTTTCGCTTTATTTGCCTTTACCGCCCCATCGAGCGCATCTTCCAGACCGAGATGCGTTTCAGTCACCCAGCTAACCATAGGACGAAATATTAATAGCGCCTCCAGCAGCAGGCAGATCAAGGTTGATATTAAAATAACATTTTCGATGCGTTGCACATAACGAATTTGACCGCGGCTTTGCGCTTCAAAATGTTTAACTGCCTCCTCCAGTGCTGCGAGCAAACTTTTGTGCGCCACTGAGATGATCTGCTGTAGTTCTGGAGTGTTGTAACTTAAATCAGCTGGGGCAGTGGCTAATAATTTTTTCGCGGACTGTAGAAAAAGAGTAACCTGATTATCGAGATACAGTGGTGATCCAAAATAGATCTCCGCCGCTGTTTTCGCAATATCGGGTGATATATTCATGGCTGCATCGCCGTTAATCAACGCATGGTGTGATTTTTCCATGAGTTCGATGGCAGATTTTAATTCAGCGGAAATTCGATGAAATTGGGCCGAGTCTTTTTCTATCACCAGGCGATGCGCCATCATCGAGATGCGCTGCGACAACATGCGCTGTCGTCCGCAGATATTAATGACCGAGGCAAAGGAATCTTGCGTGGAGATTAAGAACTTAAGCACTAAATTAGCGCCGATTCCCAACAGCGCAATCAAAACCAGTGCGACCACGTAGCGACTGGTTAATTTATTCGCAATACTCATCATCTTCTCGTTTAGGCTGGCATGTCAATTTTAGATGCATTTTAGTCTATTGATGTAATTGCGGCGAATTTTGTAGCGCCGAAAATCTTGCAACTCTAAGGCAAAGAACCTAACAAGTGTTGTAATATAATAATCACCGAATTTAAAAAGACTACATCTTGAGCTACGTAGTGGATTAAATATGATTAAAAAAATCTTGATTGCGAACCGTGGCGAGATTGCCGTGCGAATAGTACGGGCCTGTGCCGAGATGAGTATTCGTTCTGTGGCTATATATACCGATCCAGATCGTTACTCGTTACATGTTAAGCGAGCCGATGAAGCTTACAGTGTCGGCGCCGATCCCTTAGCAGGTTATCTTAATGCCCACCGCCTGGTTAACTTGGCGGTCGAAACGGGTTGTGATGCCCTGCATCCCGGTTATGGATTCTTATCCGAAAATGCCGAACTCGCGGAGATATGTCAGCAACGCGGTGTGACGTTTATCGGGCCAAGCGCGACAGTGATCCGCCGCATGGGCGACAAAACCGAAGCGCGTCGCTCCATGATACAGGCAAATATTCCGGTTACACCCGGCACTGAAGGCAATTTGGCGAATCTGCAAGAAGCCATCAGCGAAGCCAATCGCATCGGTTACCCAATCATGCTCAAAGCGACATCCGGTGGCGGTGGTCGCGGCATTCGTCGTTGCGATAGCGATGCAGAACTAAGACATAATTTCGATCGTGTCATCTCGGAGGCGACCAAAGCGTTTGGCCATGCCGAAGTGTTTTTGGAAAAATGTATTATTAATCCAAAGCACATTGAAGTGCAGATTCTGGCAGACAGCCACGGCAATGCTATTCATCTGTTTGAAAGAGATTGCTCCATACAGCGACGCAATCAAAAACTCATCGAGATTGCCCCTTCGCCGCAACTCACTCCCGAGCAACGCTCTTATGTGGGTGATTTGGCGGTGCGCGCCGCGCAAGCGGTCGGCTATGAAAATGCCGGGACGGTGGAATTCTTATTAGCCGACAATTTGGCAGACAATCAGACAGACAATCAAATCTATTTTATGGAGATGAATACCCGCGTCCAGGTGGAGCACACGATTACCGAACAAATTACCGGAGTGGATATCGTCTGCGAACAGATTCGCATTGCCGCAGGTTTACCACTCGGCTATCGCCAGCAGGAAATCAGTTTTCGCGGCTATGCGATTCAATTTCGCATCAACGCCGAAGATCCAAAAAATAATTTTCTGCCGAGCTTTGGCAAAATCAGCCGCTACTATGCTCCCGGCGGACCCGGCGTGCGCACCGATACCGCAATTTATACCGGTTATACTATTCCGCCCTACTTCGACTCCATGTGTTTAAAACTGATTGTCTGGGGGCTGACGTGGCAAGACGTGTTAAATCGCGGCACTCGTGCGCTGAACGACATGCGCGTGCAAGGGGTGAAAACCACCACGCCCTATTACTTGCAGATTTTACAAAATGAGGAATTTCGCTCAGGGCAGTTCAATACCAGCTTTGTCGATCAGCATCCAGAGCTTACTCAGTATTCAGATAAAAGCAGGCCGGAAGAAATTGCCATCGCCATTGCCACTGCGATTGCTGCGCATGCAGGATTGTGATTTTTCAATGTTGAATTTTTATCGTTACCCGTAGGGGCAGGCCCCCGTGCCTGCCCTGGCCTCAGTGCAGACCCATATATCAGGGCAACCACTTGCCCCTACAATTTAAAAAGCAGAATTACACCATTTTAAGAGCTAAACACCATGAGCCAACAAAAACCAATTCAACTAACCGACGTAGTACTGCGCGACGGCCATCAATCCCTTATTGCCACGCGCCTGCGCACCGAGGACATGTTACCGATTTGCGCTGATCTAGACAGCATTGGCTATTGGTCCCTTGAAGTCTGGGGCGGCGCCACGTTTGATGCCTGTGTGCGTTTCTTAAAAGAAGATCCCTGGCAGCGCTTGCGCCAACTGCGCGCCGCGCTACCCAATACGCGTCTGCAAATGTTGTTGCGCGGACAAAATCTGTTGGGTTATCGCCATTACGCCGATGACGTGGTACGCGCTTTTGTACACAAGGCCGCAGAGAACGGCATCGACGTGTTTCGTATTTTTGACGCCATGAACGACGTGCGGAATTTAGCAACTGCAATCGACGCGGTAAAAGAAACCGGCAAACACGCTCAAGGGACTATCTGCTACACCGTCAGCCCGGTACACACCATAGACGCATTCGTTGCCCAAGCAACTCAGATGGCAAAAATGGGCTGTGACTCCATCGCCATAAAAGATATGGCGGGGTTACTCACGCC
>OBEQ011523902.1_pt1 | contig 13730 bp, 16 predicted proteins | sample 1670901 | NCBI WGS metagenome assembly OBEQ01 (sample SAMEA104232315, study PRJEB22302) | groundwater metagenome | biome: forest; feature: aquifer; material: groundwater | place: USA | collected 2011-08-07 | depth 5.4 m
AAAACAAAAAGGAAAGATAGAAGCAATGTTTGGCAAATGGGAGGTCATGCTCTTGAAACAAGGCCTAAATGGGATAATAATTTTTATTATGTTTTTGTAAGTATATCTGATGATTTAAAAGATAATAAAGTTGATTATTATGTAATTCCTAAGAATATTGCGAATAAAAAAATAGAAGATAAGCATCAATTGTGGTTAAGTGGTAAAAAGAAAAGTGGTGAAGCAAGAAAAAGCCAAGTAAGGACTCTCGGGATGAACACGATATCAAACTTTGAAGACTATAGAAACGAAAAAGGTTGGGCAAAATTGAAAAATAGTATTAAATAAAAATATGAAAATGATATTATCTATCTAAGAATAGAAAACACAGAGAAGCATTTCCCGACAAATTACGAAACAGCACTTAAGCGTGTTAAAACTTGGATAGAATGCAATAAAGAATTGTGCGATGCAAAAGGATTTGTAGTTTCTTTCTATAATACTAAATCAACCGGTTTTGTACTTAACTTTGAAGATCTAAAAGATGAAGATAAGATAAATCGAGTATTAGAAGAACTTAAATTATCTGGAAAACAAAAGTCAGAGTTAGTTAGTGTTTTTTCTGGGGTTCTGTAATCATCGGATTGTGGCAGAGTGTCTATGGGTAAATAAGATACAAAATGCTACAATAAAAATATGAAAAAGGCACAATTATTACCAATAATCATTCTAGGTTTCTTCCTTATTCCCTCAATTGCAATGGCTTCTTGGTGGAATCCATTTACGTGGAAAATTTTTAACAAAACTTCTTCGTCAATAAATACTACAATACCCACAACTACTCAGGCAGAGGATAAATTAGTTCCAAAAACTGAAATACAATCTTCAACTTCAATTAAGTTTGATAATGCTGTTATTAAATCATCACTTATGATTAAGATTTTTGACAATGATCAATATATTTCACAGGGGTCAGGGATTTCTCTCGGCGGATTAGGAAATATTTTAACTAATTATCATGTAGCAGAAAAAGTGTTATCAGATCCCAATAGATATAAAGCTTACGGATGTGTGACGATTTCATTAGACACAGTTCCAACCTGTAATTATCTTCTTAGTCCGACAAGAAAATTCTTGAGTGGTAGTATTTCTAAAGCACAATACAGTAAAGACTTGGATCTAGCTTTGCTTTATGTAGATCAAGTTAAAGTAAATGGGAAATGGGTATCAGTTATTGATACTTCGCTTGATAATTTAAAAGACCGTTCTATAAATCTTTCGTCATATACAAAAAAATATAATGATTTAGCTATTGGTAGCTCAGTATATTCAGTAGGATATCCAGACTTCGGAGATGAAAAAACAATTCAAGTTGACGGCACAGTTAAAGAAATATTGAAAGATCCAAGTAGTGGTCAAGTACTAATATTTAGTGCCTTAAATATATCCCACGGAAATTCTGGCGGCCCCGTTTTTAATTCAAAAGGAGAACTGGTAGGAGTTACTGTTGCGTGTTTTACAGCTTCACCTGATAGTGACAAATGCAAACTCAATAGTGGGTTATTTATTCCTCTGCCTTCAGTAAATTGGTGGTACACTCAAGCTAACAATTCTCATGTAATCACATGGGAAGGGAAAAATTATTATTCTTCCAATAATGGTATTTCTGATGATACTCAAAAAGCTACCTTGTGCCTTGTAGAAAATAATACACACTATGATTCAAAAATTTCTACGAACAGTTGCACTTGTAACACTGGCTATACTAAAAATTCTGATAATAAATGCGTTAACAATTCTGGCGTTGTTGATCCTCCCAAAACACCTTACGGACAAGCAAGAGATCCCGAGGGAGAAAAGAAAGCCCTCCAAATGCTTGATGATTTATTTAATAATATCAATGAGGGTTCGACGAATACACCACCGGTTACTACTCCTGACATAGATAAAGTAAAATTATATATAAATAATAATTTTACTCCCGCTTTAGGCAAGAGCGATGAAGGTATCGAATATACAAATAAAGGATTGAGCTTGGCAGGAGACGGACTTCGTGTTGATGCAGAAAAATACTTCAATTATTCAATAGAATCTTTTAATAATGCAGCTAGTACTCTGGGTGAGAATCCTCCTGTCAGTTGGGTAAAAACGCACAATTGTCTTGTTTCATTCCTTATTAATTCCGTTACCGCTTCTACGTATCTTAAGGCGTCTTTTTACTATTCTGGAACCCCTAAATCAATGGAATATATAAAAACTGCCCAGACATTTACAAACAAAGCTAAAGAAGATAAAGCTTGTGTTTTAAATACAAGACCAGTTGCACCATAATTTTTTAAAAAGATTAAAAGGATGACAAAAAATAAAGTAAAATCCGCTATAAATAACTCTATTGCCGAAATTCTTCAATTGCTAAATTTAAGTGTGAACGAACAGACGATAAGTGGAGTAATTACTAAATATCTTATTCCTTTATTTGAATTTGATGAAATTACCGTTGACCCTGAATATAATAGACATCTTGGTACAGTCAAAACGATGTCTCTAAAAGAATATGTGGAAAAACATAGAAATAATATATATGAGAGAAAATTTTTTGATTGTGCTTGTCGATATTGTAAGAAAATAAAATCAGACCGAGAATATAAAGACACAAAAAGATCAAAAAAGCCTGACATTGTTATTCATAAAAGAAATTCTGACGATAAAAATAACGTAATAATAGAGATTAAGAAAAATAAAAAGTGTCTTTGGGATTATTTTAAACTAAGATATATGACTAGTCCTAATGGAATGTATAGATACAAGCTTGGAGTTTTTATTTATTTTCCACACAATAAACCAAAATACACATGGTTCATTAATGGATTAGAAAAAAAATTATAAATAATTAATATATTTTTAATTACAATTTAGTGCTTTACGCCAGCCGGCAGCAAGTGCTTCTTGCTCCGAACAGAAATATTTTTCCCCCTTGCTTTCGTCTATTACCGTCTGATTATATGATCTACACCCAACCACATGAAAGATTTTCTCCTTGCTTGAACCAATATTACCTTTTATGGTGCAAGAATCTGTATTGTTTGTTTGTATTGGGGTAGTAATGCTTGCCTTGGTTGTATCGCCATTACAGGTATTAGGAGACCATAGACCTGCCTTGCTGACTTCTGCCTGCTTTTGTGCATTCTTAAAATCAGTTTGATATTTGTATGGCGTGTCATAGGTATATTCATGCGCATATCCCTGCTCGATCATGTATTTATTATAAAACAAGCCATCATCACGATAGATATATGCAAGCAGACGATTATATTTATCATAAGTTCCTTGTGTAGGATCTGTTTCAATGCGCACTTTTTTCCCCAACAATAATTCTTTTGCTTTATTTGACGCCTCTACACCAAAACATTGGACTTCTTTTCTAGGATCAACCGTTTCCGGTGTATCCATTCCAATAAGACGAAATGTTTCTGTCTTTCCATCTACGCTTATTTTAACCGTGTCACCATCTACCACGCTTACGATAGAATAAAATTGAGAGGGAGTTATAGAAGTCGATATGTTGGAATCTACTTGAGTTGTTTTTGATTCAACATCTGCATTTGTATAGAGTGCGTCTAAATCTTGAATCGCATGTTTATCCGGCTTAGGGCCAAGAACACCGATTATAATAAAAAGTGCAACTATTCCACCTATAATATATAAATTTCTTCTTTTCATAGTTTTATTTTAATAATCTGCTCTAGGCAGCAAAAAGCTCCCAGCCAGGCCGACAAGCCCCGTAGGGAATGCCTATACCTCTTTCGAGATATAACCGTCCAAAGTAACTCTGACTAGGAGTTTTTTACTTTGGACGGATTCTGTATGATCATATTCTGAAGTACATTCAGAAGTTAGATCTAATATTAATTTGTAAAATAATTCTAGCACATTTTTTGCTCTTTTTACAGCTGAACCTTATTTTACAAGGCGACCTTGACAGATGCCTTTTTAATTGTTATACTATACAACGATATTTTCGAAAGTTCTTTAACAAGAATCACTTATAGAGACGAGCCTTTTTGAGCCTTAAATATTAGGACTTATAAAAGCTCGTCTCTTAACAGAGATAGCCGCAACAGTCAGGGCGAATCTGGCAAAAACAAAAGGATGATGTCGATGAAAACAGCATTGAACACGTCTGTACTGGTAACGGCAGACAGTCCGAAAGGACAGCGAGCTACCGAAACGTTCCGCGCTCAATACAACAAGGCGGGACTCGACGAAGACGGCGGTCAGCGCCTCAACGAACACCCGGGCTTCGCCGTGTACTTGGCGGATGGTATCCGTCGGTTCTCAGCGAAGGCACCGGACTACAACCTGGCGCAATCGATTCTCGGCGTGAATTTCATCACGCCGGAGGAAGTCGCCAAGGCTCGCCCGAGCATCGTCTACACCGATGACCAGATCATGGCGCTTGCCGGAAGTCTGCCGTCGGCCGACGTTCTCAAGTGGTGCAAGGACAACGACTACGCTGTCGTCCCCGCACCACCCACGGCGATCTCGATGCTCGGCGTTCGTGAGGTCAAGTCCGCCAACTTCTACTCGAAGACCGGGGGTTGGTACGCGGACCAGAAGTTCGCCCGCGAAGACAAGACGGGTAACGGCTGGCTCATGGTCAAGAAGACGCCGGTCGCGGACTCAACCAGCAAGAGCTGGGACGAACAGACTCCGCTTCTCTCGGGAGTTGAGCGGGTGCCGAACGCTGCCGAAATGAGCTGGTTCATCACGACCTACTTCGAGGTCCGTGGCGTCCGACTCTTCGCGAGCATCTACGTTCGTACGTCCTCCGTCGACTCGGACGGTGACCACGTCTTCGTCGGCGACTTCGGTGCCAGGGGTCTGGGCGTCGTCGACTGGAGCGACGACGGTCGCGATTCCGACGTCGGCGTGTCGTCTGCCAGGAAGTAGATCCTGGAATCCTTGAGGGCTTGTCTCTCTTGAATTCTTGAGCCTCCGCGCCAATTTTTTTGGGGGCGCGGAGGCTCTGGGGGTAAGTGATTCTTATACAAACATCAAATCTTGTTTAATAAACAAGTACGAACCACGAGGTTCGTCAGACCTCGTGAAAGCTATGCTTCTCTCGAGGTCTTTCTATTTTATATGCAATCAGTTAGTATATTTATATCTTGCTAATGTAGGTTGGATCACGGTTCAACCTCGCGAGATATCTCACCTTGAGATATCGCCAGAGTACTATTGGTCTACGGATCACAGTAGAGTGCGATTAAGGATAGAGAGAACTTCTTGCTTGTTTCTGGTGGAGATGTTTTTGAAAGGAAACTGCTTCCGAAATAAAATCTCGAAAGGGATACAAGAAGAATAGGATATAAACTTTTCACAAAGTAGTAAACCTAAACTTCTAGTGACACAGATGGGAACGAGCAATATCTCGACTCGGACGGTAACCACGTCAACGTCGGCAACTTCGATGCCAAGGGTCTGAACGTCAACAACTGGAACGACGACAATCGCAATTCCAACATCGGCGTATCGTCTGCCAGGCAGTCATAACTCTATCCAACTAGAAACTCCCACAAAGATGGGAGTTTCTAGTTATCGTTCTTTTGTAGATTTTATCCATCCTCCTAGCATTTTTCCTATTTCATCGAGATCTGCTTCGATAATAATATATGTCTTGGGGGTGATTGCTTTCACGTCTTTCATTAGACGAACGCATACTTTAAGAAAGTTAAGTTTTACGCTAACTTTTTCTAAAGTCGGAAGCTTCTCTATCTTTGATTGCTGACTTGCCATCAAAACACCTTCCAAAATAGTTATTAAAGTATTTTCGCATTTCTGCCAGAGGACATAGCGGTCTTGTTTCGGTACAACTAAACGCAGTTTGTAGAATTCTTTGTATAGGTCGTAAGATTTTCTTAGAATTGGTATATCTAGGTCGTTCATAAAATGAAAATTTATAAAGATTTATTTTGGTTAATAATTTCGCCACAAACACTCTTCCATGCGTGGGAAGTTTTTAAAGCAGACAAGAAAAACAAACTTGATGTTATGGATTTTGAGCTTGATTTGGAGAAGAACATCTTTGACCTTTACAGGGACTTAAAGAATGGATTATACAAGCATGGGCCTTACAAAGGATTTTGGATTCATGACCCTAAGTTGCGCAGGATTCATAAAGCAACCGTTCGAGATCGTGTCCTCCATCACGCTATTTTCAAAGTGCTCAATCCAATATTTGAACCGACCTTTATTACAAACTCTTTCTCTTGCCGTATCGGTAAAGGAACACACAAGGGAATGAAAAAGGTTGCAGAGATGATTAGAGCAGTAAGTCAAAATAATACTAGACGATGCTACGCTTTGAAGTGCGACATAAGGAAGTTTTTCGACTCTGTTGACCACGATATTCTCATTGGCATTCTCGATAAAAGAATTAAAGACAAGCAAGTGATGGACCTCATGCGAGAAATCGTTGATAGCTTTACAGCAAGTAAACCAAATCTTTTTGATAGACGAGGTATACCAATAGGCAACCTGACATCGCAGATTTTCGCTAATATTTACATGAACGAATTTGATCAATTTATTAAACATAATTTGAAAGTAGAATATTACGCTAGATACACCGACGACTTCATAATTGTTTCTACCGATAAGGCGTACTTGGAAAACTTAATTGCTCCTATACAAGATTTTTTAAGAACTAAGCTGTGTCTTGAACTCCATCCAAAGAAAGTTCACATCACTAAACATGTTCGCGGTATTGATTTTCTAGGCTACGTTATTTTGCCCCAGCATATCAAGCTAAGAACAAAGACTAAGCGCAAGATTCCAAAGAAAATACAAGAAATGGTTAGTCGCTACAAACAAGGGAGAATCACTGAGTTGACCCTTTATTCTTCTCTACAATCTTATCTTGGTGTTCTATCTCATGCGAATGCATACAAACTAGGTCAAGAAATACAGAATAATTTTTGGTTTTGGTTGAATGAATAATAAAAAACCCTCACAAGCCGACTCGACATAAAAGGTCGAATCCTCTTGCGAGGAACTTCCTTGGACGGCTTTGGGACCATATTCTAAAGGATATTTAGAGGTTAGGTCGCTTTTGATTTGTGGGAGTATCTTAACACATTCCTAAATAAAATCACTTGATATGCGTTTGATGTTGTATTTGTTGATCTTTCTAAGATAACTTTCTTTACTCAGAAAAAATAGTGGAGCACAACTGAACTTTAAGCCGTTAGTAGAAGCATTTTCAATTATTTTCCTACTTATTTGAAATGGGAAAACAACCTCGAAATACTTATAACTTTTTTCTCTTAGCTTCTTTAAATCGTAAAATTTACAAAAGATATTTCCATTCATAATCTTTACAAATCCCTCCGGTAGATCATTAAAACGATCTAAAAAAGAAGTTGAGGAAGAAGTATTACCGAGAACAACTTCTTTGAATTTTTTACCTCCCAGTGCTCCAAAAATGTCTGCTTTGGTAATTGACTTGTCCTTTATATCAAGCAAAAGGATTTTATATTCTGCTATCACTTGCAATATTTCAGCAAGAGAATCAACACCATATTTCTTTTGAATATCAGTAAATTTCCTTGAAATTCTCAGAGAAAAATAATATTCAATAAAACTACCGTGATAACAATAAAGAACTCCGTCTTTTGATTTTCTGACATCCAATTCAATTATTGAAATGTAATCTTTCCCAGATGAAATCCGACAAACTTCTTTAGAGTTTTCTCTATAAATCTTTTCCGCTTCTTTGCTGAAGAAACCTTTATGTGCAAGTACTATTTTGTCGGTTAAGTTCATGAGATAATATTATAACAAAAAAAAAACGGTGGAGCCCGAAGTGGGATCCACCGTTTTAATGTTTATTCTCTACTTCCAACGAGCAAAGCTAAAATCTAAGATGCAATTTTCTGCTTCTAAGAAAGACAAATCATCTAGCTGTGAGATTCTGGCTTCACACTCTGAATCTCCTTGAATGTAGGTATAGATTAAACTTGTAAGCGTTCTTCGTTGTTCTTCAGAAATCATTTCTACCTCTCCTATATAATCTGGCAGAAAATAACTTCCTCTAGGTCTGTCAAAACTAGCAATCGCTGTTTTATTTACCATCTCATTAAGTTAAAATTAATAATGTTTATTTCATCGGCAGAAGTGAACTTATCATTTCTGATGCCTCGAATCGTGAGAGATAAGGTGAATTTAATTGATTAAGATATTCTTCCTTTGAAGAGTCACTGCATTTTTCGACCAACTTGAGCAAGAAAGTGCGCTGTTTTTCTGTTGCATACTGAGGCATATCTGAATCTGAATAAAAGGCTGGTTCGTCTCTGCGTTCCAAATCAATTTCTCCTGAAGCCTTAACTTCTTTTTCAGTGTCTGTTTTTAGATAAAGTGCATCCAATGCCTTTGTACTATGCACGACGCTATCAATTAGCGACGCATTGAAAGCAAATCGAACTGCTCTGTCTACATACTTATTCATTTTACTTAGCACTGAGAGCCCCCTACCAATACCGACAACCTCAGAATCTTTTCGTAATGTTGCGATATAGGCAATAATTGGACCCGGCACATGCTTAAATAAATTTAAGGTATTTTTATCTTCCTCGACGGTAACTTCTAAACTAAACTTTCCGATATTCCTTTCTATATCTGCTCGCAATGGATCTTTCCTGTCATATTTCTTTACTTGAAACGGAGACGGAATCTCATTTTTATAATGTGTTGTCATAATGTTTTTGTTAATTTGCTAATAATAATTGAACCTAGTGAGTATTCGACATTCACTTTCTCGCCAATAGAAAAACCACTTATCTTTCGGATTAAATGGTTTGCTAAGACAAGTTTGGGAGCTGTAGGTCTGTCATTTCTCAATCCCTGCCGGTGTTGGTATGAAATTGTTATTTGTCTTTTCATACTTATTTTTGAATTGGCTCCACTGCGCGATAGTAGAATAAATTTATCTTGCGTGGATACTTATCAATGACATTACCTGCTACATCCTTCTTTTCGACATAAGTAATACTTTTCAATGCCTTACTCCCTTTTTTGGGCCGATAACCTAAATGCAACCATCCGGCAAAAGTTAAGGCGTTTTTGTACGGATTGTAATTCTTGACTTCACTTTCTCCATAGATAGCTCGGATCTGTTCCTCCACCATTTCTTTTGTCTTTTCACTACCTTTGTATGGAGAAGTGATAGAATCATCCTCCAGTATTTCTTTGATACTTAATACTTTCATGTTGTTAATAATTTAATAGATTAATTTGTACGAGGGACTAGCTCGCATCTTGAAGATTTATATATCGACCTAACCTTCTATATCAATCAAGTGGTAGGAATTGGGGGGCTATAAAGCAGAAGAGGTATCCGGGGGTATTTCGATTACCATCAAGATAGTCGTTTAAAATAGGTAAGTGGAACCCAGCCAGACCGGCGAAGCTAAAAACGGATTTGGTTATTTTTCTGTTTTTTGAATTCAATAACCCTAAAAATTTTTTTGTAATTTTTTCCAAAATGGGGTCAATTATAAAAACCATAAAAGGACTGTAGTATATTTTATATATGAACCACCAATATTTAGTTGAAGATTGTTTTGCTATAACTCCGAGGGATGTCGGTAGGAGATTTGATCGTATTAGAAAGTTAGGAGTTAATAATTTAGAATATAGACCAGGTATAACCTACTGGTTCGACAATATGTCTGAACCAACTTGTTTATTTATAAGTGTAGACGGTCACGAACCACAAAAATTTACATGGGAAGTGGTTGAAATTACATTTGGTGAAACACAATTTTTTTACTGCCAGTGCGGGTATAGAGCTATCAAACTTTACCTTCTTCCTAATGGCAAAGAATTCAAGTGTCGAAAATGCCACAATTTGCGATACGCTCTCTCAACATTTAATAAAAAATCTGTTGCTGGTAGATCTATTTACCAAATGAATCGGTTGCATAAACTCTCAAATAGCAGAGCAGGCATGAGTAAAATTTTTCATGATGGCAATTACACCAAAAAATTTGAAAGATTCATTAAATTATGTGATAGAGCTGGTTTGGATAGTATCGTAACGGGTGCCAACGATCTAAAGACTTTAATACAAGGTTAATTATTTTAATGAATGCAGAATATTTTGTATTCTCTGTTTGCAGGCAAAAATTGCCCTACTTATAGCCGGTTTTGTAAAATTATATTTCTTGAAATTGCTTGATTTTGAAAAATGCTCCAATTTTTGGATAGAAATTGGGGAATTTTGCTTTTACGAAAAATTGGAAACACAAATTGGAATAATAACTGAATGAATTCGAATTGGCATACAAATTATGGTACGGATGGAATGGTAGATAACCCATTGAATGGATTTGCTTGAATTGAAAATGAAATAATTGATTGAATGTTATTAGCACCACCAAATTAAACCAACCATCCTTTTTTCGGGCAAGAGGGGGGAATAGCCGTCCTTTTTGGGCTATGTGTCCTGATGGCGTATTGCCTGTGGTATCTCATATCTTTTATCCCTTCTTGAATCTATGGGGAGATATTGTATTGATGTTATGTGCATTTTTGTCCCAGGCTTAGACTGTAATTTTCAAGTCTTTTGATAGGGTGCATCTCTTTTCAAAAGGGGTAGCCACAATACTTCGTTAGGTTCCCTTAGGTTTGCCAACTGATCGGCGGGGAAATTAAGGCACGATTTATAATCATGCACTAGTTTCCCCGGGGCCGGAATGCTGTCACGGCTCATCAGAGGGGGTCCAGTTTAATGGCGACCAGTAGGCGGATTGGACCGTGAAGCAAAAGCCTCCACACCCTACCAGTATTCCCGCAATGGCATTGCTACCGTTGCAACGTGCCGAGCTTTATTATCTTCAGCCGCTTCACCACCTAAGAAGTCTATCTCAGTACTAAAACGACTAATTGAGCCAGTAAATATGGCTTTTTGGTTTTTGAATAGTATGTGTAGTCCTAATGTATTTTGGTACTGAGATAGGATGTATTTATGGCTAACAGAAACAGATACAAATTCCCACCAAATACTGAATTGGTTGCGAAAGTTAAAAAAATACTGGAGGAATACGATGTCCCTCTGACGCTAAGACAAATATATTATCGTCTTGTGGTTCTTGGACTACAGAATGCCCAGAAAACATACAAAAACCTCTCAGTTAAACTTTCAAGGTTCCGAAAACAGGGGTTTATTCCTTGGGAGAAAATTATTGACTTGAAAAGGCAACCCGAAAAAGAATCTTCGTGGACAAGTCCAGAATCGTTCTTTGAAACTGTTGGCCGGTCGTATAAACGAGATTTACAGCAAGGGCAGGAGAAATATATTGAAGTTTGGTGTGAAAAAGCTGTCGCCATAAGCCAAATAGTAGATAAATATGATGTGCATTTGCTTGCCGGAGGCGGTTATAGAAGCAGTTCAGCCCTATATGAAGCCGCAAAGCGTTTCAAGAATATTGGTAAGTCAGTTGTCATTCTGTATCTCGGGGACTTCGATCCGTCTGGATTGGACATTGAAAGGGATGTAGAAACCCGCATGAAAACAGTCTTTAACATAGAAGTGGATGTTCAAAGAGTCTTATTGGTTCTCCAGGACATTAAGGATCACAACCTATTGCCTAATCCTGTAAAGCCCACGGATCCCAGGACGCCTGCGTATGTAGCGAAGTATGGTTTTGAAGATGCATTCGAGCTTGATGCATTACCGCCTGACATTCTAGAGGGAAAGTTGGAAGAAGCTATTTGCCGGAATATTGACATGGAGTTGTACGAAACACAGTTGAAAAAGTGGAAAACGGATAATGCGGAGATTGGTCGATTCATAGAAACCTGGAATGGGAGATAATTTTATGGAAAATCATTATTTGAAATGCGAGGCGGCTATTTGCACTGGAGATCCCAATCCCAACTACAAAAATGAAGTGGTCTGGTGTCCGGGCGAGGAATTGTGCAAGAAAGGTCCTTATAAAAAATTCCAAAAGAAACAGATTGATATAAACGACTGCTTCAAAAAAGGAAGTTTTAAAAATGTAGATGAGAGATATACCGCAAAGGAATTGGAGAATAGGAGCATATAATCGTTTGTACGAAAATGGTCGCCAAAATATCGTTATAAAATAAGGCTCCAAAATCAAACAGCGGAGCATTGGTCGATCAAACGAAGAATCCCTTCATTATTGGTAAAAGATTAAAATTTATGCAAGAAATAAAAGAAAAGAAAATAACAATAAAGATCGAAATTGACAAATTTTTTTATCAGGATTTGGTGGCGGAAACAGTACGAAGGAAAATATCTATTCCTAGAATGCTAACTGATGTATTCTATGTTTATGTTACTTCGCCAGAAAATCAAGTGGATAAGAATTTAAAAAAATAAAATCATGAAAGAAATAAAAGAAAATAATATACTTTCTATCTTTGTCTACGATTTGATTTTTATTTCAGAGACAGCTGTCGTTTCTTTAACAGTCGCCAGAATTACAATTTTGAAAGTAAAGTCAAAAATGGACGATACTGTGATATCAGTCGAGGAAGCCAAGTTGATATTACAGGATGACCAGATGACTGATCAAGACGTACAGGAAACAATAAACTCACTTCAACTACTCGTCGAACTTATGTACGATGGTTGGCTTGCAGAGAAAAAAATAACAAAAATACTAAATGAAACAAAGAAAATTAACAATAATTCGACGAGCACAGCTTAGAAACGTCAATATGGCTAAAAAAATTAATAGAATATATAATTGAAACAAGCATATGAAAAACGAAGTCAAGAATGACAAAATAATTACAGGAATAATCTATATAAGGGTTTCTTCCGACGAACAAGTAAAAGGCACATCTTTGGACGAACAACTGTCTGCATGCCAAAAATACTGCGACGACAAAGGTATCAAAGTACTTGAAATCTTTAGAGAAGAGGGAGAGTCTGCAAAAAGTACAGACCGCCAAAAATTTACTAACGCAATTGAATATTGTCGTAAAAACAAAGTAGATGCTTTTGTTGTGTGGAAATTAAATAGATTTGCAAGAAATATGATTGACCATTATGCAGTTAAAAGTATTCTATTAAAATATAGTACGAAACTTCACTCTGTCACTGAACTAATTGGTGATGACCCAACTGGTAAACTCCTGGAGGGTATGATGGCCGTTATTGCTGAATTCGATAACGACATTAGAAGGGTGCGATGTAGCCTCGGCATGTTGGGAAGAATAAAAACAGGTATTTCTCCTTGGCATCCGCCAATAGGATATCTGTCGGAACACAATAAGAAACAAGATAAGAAAAAAGAACGACCAGATCCCATTGATCCTGTTAAGTTTCCTATACTCAAACGCGCGCTAAAAGAATTTGCAACCGGACAATATACAATGACCGAGTTTGCTGATGCGCTTAATCGTTATGGAATTAAAGCTAATAAGAGTGGCAAGGTTAATCTAAAATTTGTAGATAGAATTTTGAGCAGGCATCTTCGCTTCTATGCTGGCATATTGGATAATCCTTTTTATCCCAATAATGGCGAAGAGTGGTACGAGGGCCGACACGAGGCAATGATTTCTAGAGAAGAATTATTTGCAATTATAGAGATAAAAAATGGCAAGAATAAAAAGGTGCCTAAATACGGCAGTCATAATGCGCTCTTTCCGCTTAAAGGCACGTTATATTGCACTGAATGTGGCTATAAACTGACTGCCAGCTGTACGCATGGCAATGG
>OBEQ011979124.1_pt1 | contig 13727 bp, 13 predicted proteins | sample 1670901 | NCBI WGS metagenome assembly OBEQ01 (sample SAMEA104232315, study PRJEB22302) | groundwater metagenome | biome: forest; feature: aquifer; material: groundwater | place: USA | collected 2011-08-07 | depth 5.4 m
TATTTTTTGAAAGCGGGGATTTCAGCGGTATAAATCGGCTGCGGAGAATCAAACGCGTCCACAGGTTTTTGGGATAGAGACACTTTAAACCAATAAATGCCTGAATTCATGATCAGAGGGGTGCCGGCATTTTTTTGGTACATGTGGCTAAAACTGTTTCCTGATTGCAGCGCAGCTTTGTCGTCGAAACCTTTGAGTGGCTCGAAATATGGTGTGGCTTCGCGGATATTTTCGGCGATCCGATATAAAAAGGATTTTTCTTCGGAGCTTATCTGCGGGGATACGCATCCCGCGCCCAGCGCTGCAAATAAAAGTATTCCTGATAATTTAAACGGTAATCTCATTTAGACTCCCACCAGTTCTTAATCATTGCCCTGACTGTTATTGAGCAGGGGGCGAGTAATAATCTTTTCCGATTTCAACACCTGGGCGGCCTTGGGATTTGCGCCAGTGGTTTGTGTCCCGCAGGGAATAAGCGCAGCCGCAGTATTGTTGCTGATAGAATCTTTCTTGTTTGGCGATTTGAATCATGCGGTGGGACCCATTTTCTTTTCGCCAGTTGTAAGCCCAATAACTGATGCCGGGAAATAAAGAAGCCGCTTTTATTCCTGCGTGAGTCACCTGATCAAAATCTTTCCAGCGTGAGATCCCAAGGCAGCTTGTGATAACTTTAAAACCATGCTGCGAAGCATACTCGGCGGTTTTCACAAAACGCATTTCAAAGCAGAGTGAGCAGCGCTCGCTTCGTTCGCCGTCCATTTCGTGTCCGCGTGTAATGTCAAACCAACGCTCGCTGTCATAGTCAGCATCAATGAAGGGAATGCCCATTTTGTCGGCGAAACGGATGTTTTCTTCTTTCCTTATTTCATACTCTTTTCGCGGGTGGATGTTTGGATTGTAAAAATAAACTGTCAACTCAACGCCGGCCTTGTGAATGTCTTCAATCACAGACCCTGAACACGGCGCGCAGCACGAATGCAACAACACTTTTTTTTCACCGCCGTGAGGCAGTTCAATCCCAGGTTCTTTTATCATAAGCACATCATAATCAACCGGTTTTGTTTAGTCCAGAAGACCGTAAACCTTATAAGCCTATTAAAAAAACTTAATTCTATTTTAACATTTTTTTAATCGCTTTTTATGTAGTGTCACATTTAAGAATAAAAGTATATTTTTTTAAAAACATGGGAGACAAAATGAAAAAGCGTAACAATGATATGGATTATCTTGTTGAAACCAATTTTGAGGTGGAATCCCGTGTAGCGTATCAACAGGATTGGGGGCAGAGCTCGGACGGCGGGTACGCGGATCTAAGATATCAAAGGATGGTCCAACGAAATTTCCAAGCCAGGTCCTGGTCGGAGCTCTTGTGGTAAGCGAAAAATTAAAACGGAGATAAAATGCAAAAAAATAAATATGAGCTGAAAAATTTTGAATACTTGTTTGGAACTCCCGGATTTAGCGATAAACTTCTCACGAATCATTTCAAGCTATATGAAGGCTATGTCAAAAATACGAATGAGTTGAGTGAAATGTTGGCTTCTGGGAAGGATCTCGAAGAAGCCAAAAGCCCTCATTTTGCCGAACTGAGACGTCGGTTTGGTTGGGAATTCAACGGCATGAGGCTGCACGAATATTATTTCGGGAACATGGGCCGCAAAACGACCCCTCTGGCCTATGGAAGCGCGTTGTCGATGAGGATTGCGGATGAATTTGTGTCTTTCGAGCGCTGGCAAAAAGAATTTACGAGTTTGGGCGCGATGCGTGGAATTGGTTGGGTCATGCTGGCTGCCGACAATATGGCGGACCGGCTTTTTAATATTTGGATCAACGAACATGATTCAGGCTTGTTGGCCGGTGTGACGCCGCTACTTGTGATGGACGTTTTTGAACATGCGTACATTACGGATTATGGTCTTGAAAAAGAGAAGTATGTGGTTTCTTTCTGGAACGCGATTCAATGGCCGGAGGTTGAAAACCGTTTTGAAGCATGGCTCTCTTGCCAGCCGATGGCTGAGTCCGGAAAAAGGAAATAGGCATGCTTTATTTGTCATTCCCGCAATCTTTAAGCGGGAATCCAGAGATTAAAAGTACAGTGTCTGGATCCCCGATTAGAGATTTCGGGGATGACAATCATTAAGAAAAGAAGTTCTATAAAAAATATGCTAACTACTCAACTTCGAAGCGCAAAAGAATTGCAGGGTTATACCATCCATGCCACTGACGGAGACATCGGCAGAGTCGATGAATTTTATTTCGATGATGAGTCTTGGGTGATCCGCTATTTGGTCGCGGACATCGGGCATTGGCTTCCTGGACGCAAAGTGCTTATTTCTCCTTTTACTTTTGAAGAACCTGACTGGCAGAACAAACTCTTTCTAGTTCGATTGAGTCGTGAAGACGTAAAAAATAGTCCCGATATTGACACTAAAAAACCCGTTTCAAGGCAGGAAGAAATAGCTTTGAGCGAGCATTTTCAATGGACTCCTTATTGGACGCTGGCAACGACGGAGTCCAGAATTGTCAAAGAAAAAAGGAAAGGGGACCCTCATTTAAGGAACACAAGAGACGTGCTGGGCTACCGAATTCACGCCAAAGACGGAGACATCGGCCACATTGAAGATTTTATTGTGAATGACGGGGACTGGGCGATCCATCACTTGGTGGTGGATACGCGAAATTGGCTTCCGGGTAAAAAAATGCTGGTGTCGCCTTGGTGGACGGATGAAATCAATTTTTCCTTGCCCGTGCATCGCAGGTATGCCGACGAACTTTATAACTATTATCAAAAGCCCGCTTATTGGATCTGATTCCAAAATGTAGGATCTGATTGTTCTTAAAAACTCCTGTGGTAGAATGAACCCGGTCTAATCCCTGGTATTCATAGAAGAAAATTCATGATTTTGGAGAGTTGGCAGAGAGGCCGAATGCAACCGCCTGCTAAGTGGTTAACCTGGTAAAACGGGTTCCTGGGTTCGAATCCCAGACTCTCCGAATTTTTTTTAGACGGGGAGAGTCGAAGGAGGTTCTACCCCAACAACAGGGGCAATGGGGTTGAAGGTAAGAAAGTCGCAGTTGGGCCTCAAAACGTATTGCAACAAGCCCTGCGATACGCACGTACAATAATCGGCATCCCGTTTTCTTTCGGGGAATATAAGCTCCCGTTTGGATATTCTACCAATGGAAAGATTATTTGGTTTCAAGATTTTCGCCATCCGCTCAACCGATCTCGAGAAGTGGCGGGTATACATATTCTTGACGCTCTTGAGGCGTTGCTAGCGATGCTTTTTTCCTGGTTTTCACGAACGGGGATAGGGGTTCAATATTTTGTTCTGCACGGGCGTTTTAAAACGAATCCTTCTATAGAATAATCTTCTGCCCCAGAGTATAATAACTCCCTTAACTTCTTTTTTTGGAGATAGTTATGCGTGCGGCCATAGGCGTGGATATCGGCGGGACCAGCGTCAAGCTGGGTCTTGTGAGTGAAAAAGGAAAAATGCTTTTGCGCGATTCCTTTTTGACTTCCGCTCATTCCAGCCGCAAGGCCATGCTGGATAAGCTTGAAGCACATATTGAACTGCTAAAAAAAGAAACCAAGCATCGTAAATTAAAGCTGATGGGTGTCGGCATCGGAGCGCCCGGTCCGATCGATGTCACGCGTGGTTTTGTTTATTTTTTTCCGAACATTCCTGACTGGAAAAACACGCCACTTAAAAAAATTCTCGAGAAAAAATTGAAAATCTCGGTGTTTGTCGACAATGACGCGAACGCGATGGCTTGGGGAGAGTATTGTTTTGGAGCCGGTCAAGGCGGAAAAAATATTATCGCGTTGACGCTGGGCACCGGCCTTGGCGGCGGGATTGTGCTCGATGGCAAACTTTTTCACGGTCCTCATTATTCGGCGGCTGAGATCGGCCACATCGTCGTTGACCCGAACGGGTCATTGTGTGGCTGCGGCAACCGCGGATGCATCGAAACGTTCGTCGGCAACGGCTATTTCGTCAAAGACGTTCAGGAACACCTGAAAGCCGGGGGTAAAAGCATTTTAAATCAATGGGTTCATGAGCAACATAAAGAGCTTACGCCCAAACTTGTCCAAGAAGCTGCCAAACAAGGAGACAAACTTTCTCAAGGCCAGTGGCACAAAACCGGAATGTATTTGGGCACGATGTTGGCTGGTTTGGTCAATGTGCTCAATCCCGAACGCATTGTGATCGGCGGCGGCATGGCCCAGGCCGGATCCCCGATTTTCGATCCAGTCAAAGCGGCGATCAAGAAAAAAGCTTTTCCGATCGCATCCCGGTTTGTTAAAGTATTGCCGGCCAAACTGGGTACGGACGCGGGCCTTATTGGTGCCGCAGCCTTGGCCTTCGGAGATCATCGTTGAGCCTACCTCTTTTTTTTAAGAAAATTTTTCTTATTTTTTTGCTGTGTTTTTTTATTTTTTCGAAAAACAGCCAGGCGCAAGTTCCTAACGACGCGCCGATTCAGGTGCATGGCGACACGGTCGAATATTTTCAGGAAGCCCAAAAAGCCATAGGTAAAGGGCATGTTGTTATTGATTACGAAGGCGCACGCCTGGAGGCGGACACGATTACCGTTTACATGGCTACTAAAATGGCCACGGCCGAAGGACACGTGACGTTGACTCAAAAAGGAAGCGTTTTTAAAGGGGACCGCGGCGAGTACGACTTCGGAAAAAAAATCGGCCACGTCGACAAAATGGATGCGTCGATCCAGAATACTTATTACGGGAAGGCGCAAAAAATTGAGAAGGTCGAAGAGAACCATTACCGGATCAGCGACAGTTATGTTTCGACCTGCTGTGGCGATAACCCTTTTTACAAAATATCCGCTCACGACATTGATTTTTTCCCCGACGATAAAGTGGTGATTCGAAATGCCGTGCTCTTTATCCGAAATATTCCGGTGCTTTTCATTCCTTATTATGAACAGCCGTTCGTGGATTTCAATCGCTTTCCGGTGCATTTGGTTCCAGGCAAGCGTGCGGAGTGGGGCCCTTTTCTTTTAAGTAAGTGGCGTTACAATCTTGTCAATCGTCCTGATTTAACGGTCAAAGGAAACGTACTTCTCGACTACCGCGACAAACGCGGCTTTGGCGGCGGCGTAGAAAGTTTTTATCATGGAAATAAAATCGGGCACGGAGCCGTGCGCATTTATTATGCCAATGACAACAATCCTCCCAGAGAATTCAACCAACCGGGAAATGTAAACCCCAACCGCGACCGTTATCAGTGGCGCCATCAGTCCAAACTCGGCGAATCCACGACATTGACCACCGAGTGGAATAAGCTGAGCGACAAGGATGTGGTGAAAGACTTTTTTTATCACGAAGAATACGAAAAAGACGCGCTACCGGACAATTATGTTTCGATCATCACGGCCAAGCCGGAGTATACGTTTAGCGTGTTAGACCGCGAACGTTTGGATAATTTTTATACGGCGGTGGAACGTAGTCCCGAACTGCGTTTTGACACTCACAACCGGCCGTTTGCGGAGACGCCATTTTATCTGCGCGAAGAAGTGGAATTTGCGAATTTAAAAAGGACCGCGGCCAAGTCCGACACTTCGATAGATTTGACGCGCTTGGATGTCAACCACACAGTCTCTTATGCGGCTCGACTTGGCGACGTTTCAGTGACGCCACGGGTCGGTACGCGGCATACTTTTTATTCCCGTGACACTGATGGCGACCGGGACCTTGTGCGGGGTACGTTCGAGCCCGGCGTGGATGTCAGCACGCATTTTTATAAAACCTACGATGTATACATGAAAGCGCTTGGACTTGACATCAATCAGATGCGGCATATTTTTACGCCGACCTTGAGTTATAACTATCGTCCTAATCCGACCACCTCGCGCACGCTGTTGCAGCAGTTCGACGCGCTGGACGCCATTGACAAGCAGAACTTCATACGGCTTAATTTCGAAAATAAACTACTGGTTAAAAATCACGCCGACAGCGGCGAACTCTATTCCCGCGAGTTTGCCCGTATCCTGCCTTTTTTGGATTTGGATATGCACACAGGCCGTCTTGAAAATGTAGGGTTGGATGCCGAACTCAAGCCTTATACTTGGATGGGCCTTGAAGCGGACACCACTTATAATTCAAACACGCGTGATTTTGATACGGCGAATTTCGATATTTATTTCACACGAGGACGATGGAAAGTGGCCGTCGGTCAACGTTACGTGCAAAATGAATCCAGCCAGACGACGGCTGAGATTCGTTTGAAGTTGAATCAAGAATGGGAATTTAAATTGTATGACCGGTATGAATTTGAAGAAGGCGCTTCGAAAGAGTTTGAATTCACCGCGTCGAAGACGTTTGATTGTGTGATTGCGGATTTTACTTACAATCGCCGCGAGGGCGATACGTTTTTTGTGACACTCCGGTTAAAAGCGTTTCCTTCAACTCCGTTTAGTTTAAGCCAGTCGTACAATCATCCGAAGGCCGGGTCGCAACTTTAAATAAAAAGGAAATAATGATTACGCTGATTTCGAATTGATTACGCAGATTAATTTCATAAGTTAATCAGCGTAATCCACAATATTTTTAAAGGAGAATTCAATGAAGATAGCAGTGGTAGGCAGTGGGTATGTCGGCTTGGTGTCGGGCGCGTGCTTCGCCAGTCTCGGCAACCAGGTGATCTGTGTTGATATTGATGTGAAAAAAATTGCGATGCTCAAAAAAGGGCATTTACCGATTTACGAGCCAGGCCTGGAAGAACTGGTCCAAGAGAGCCTGAAAAACAAAACTCTCTCATTCACGACAGACCTGAGTGCAGCGGTAAAAAAATCCGAAGTGATCGTGATTGCGGTGGGCACGCCTCCGAAACCGAACGGCGAGGCGGATTTAAGCTTTGTCGAAGACGTGGCTCGTACGATCGCGAAAGAATTGAATGGTTACAAATTGGTTGTCGAAAAAAGTACGGTTCCGGTGCAAACAGGCGAATGGATCGAGAAAACGCTGAGACGTTACGCGAAAAAAGGCGCGCAGTTCGATGTGGCTTCGAACCCCGAGTTTTTGCGTGAGGGAAGTGCGGTCCAGGATTTTATGAATCCGGACCGTGTGGTGCTCGGTGTTGAATCGAAGAAAGCCAAGGAAATCCTGAATGATCTTTACAAGCCTTTGAAAGCGCCGATGGTATTTACCGATATCAAAAGTGCTGAAATTATTAAACATGCTTCCAATTCGTTTTTAGCGACAAAAATTTCTTTCATCAATGCGATCAGCCGCGTTTGCGAACTGGCAAAAGCCGATGTGGAGCAAGTAGCTACCGGCATGGGGCTTGACCGCCGTATCGGGAAAAACTTTTTGAACGCTGGCATTGGCTTCGGCGGGTTTTGTTTTCCCAAAGATTTGAGTGCGTTTGTGCGCATCTCAGAGAAGTTAGGTTATGACTTTCAGCTTTTGAAAGCGGTGCAGGCGATCAATGAAGACCAGAAAAAATATTTTGTGCGCAAGATTGAGGAAGCGATCTGGAACTTGAGCGGAAAAACGATCGGTATTTTAGGCTTGGCGTTCAAAGCCAATACCGATGACATGCGTTTTGCGCCAAGCGTGGATATCATTACGGACTTGCAGTCGCATGGCGCCAAAATAAAAGCGTTTGATCCGCACGCGATGGAACGCGCCAAAGGGCAGTTGTCGAACGTCCGTTTTTGCGCGGACAGTTATTCGGTGTGCAAGGACAGCGATTGTCTCGTGATTCTCACCGAATGGAACGAATTCAAGGAGCTGGACCTCAAGAAAGTGAAAAAACTTTTGAATCAGCCGGTAGTTGTCGATGGCCGCAATATTTATGAGCCTTCCAAGATGAAAGAGTTAGGTTTTCGGTATTTTTCTGTAGGACGAATGTGAACTGGGAGGCGTTCCCCTCGAGGACACCCTAAAACCACAGGGTGTCCTCGAGGGGAACGCCTCCGGAGCAACAAATGATTAAATATAATAGTGATTTGAAGGGTATTGTACTGGCCGGCGGTCTTGGCCGGCGGTTGGGGCCACTCACGAAAATAACGAACAAGCACCTTCTGCCGATTTATGACCGGCCGATGATCTATTATCCGATTTCAAGGCTCGCCGAAGCCGGGATCAAAGATATTTTAGTCGTGACGGGCGGTCAGCACGCAGGCGAATTTTTGCGGCTTTTGGGGGACGGCCAGGCGTTTGGGCTCACTCATATAAATTACACTTATCAGGAAGGAGAAGGCGGCATTGCGCAGGCATTGGGTTTGGCGAAGCATTTTGCCTATCAAAAAAGGATCGTAGTTGTGCTGGGTGACAATATTTTTGAACACAGCTTGAAACCTTCGATTGATAATTTTAGAAATCAAAAAAAAGGAGCACGTGTTTTATTGAAGCGAGTGCCGGATCCTGACCGTTTTGGCGTAGCCGATATGAAAGGAAAAAAAATTATCTCGATCGAAGAGAAACCCAAAAAACCGAAAACGGATCTCGCAGTCACAGGCGTTTACATGTACGACGAACAAGTTTTTGACATCATAAAAAATTTGAAACCTTCGGCCCGCGGAGAACTTGAAATCACGGATGTGAATAACACCTATATTCGACGCCAAGAACTTGAGTATGATTTGCTCAAAGGCTGGTGGACCGACAGCGGCACGTTTGACTCGCTTCTTCGTGCGAATGTTCTCGTCGCAAAACAAATCAAAAAAGGTTAATTGTTAATGAAAGTCCTTGTCACTGGCGGCGCTGGCTTCATCGGTTCCGCGCTTATCAAGCTTTGGCTCAGACTCGATCCCACGATCTCCATTATCAATCTCGACAAACTTACCTATTGCGGCGATCTCGACCGCTTGAAAGAACTCAAAGGAAATCCTCGCCATCGTTTTGTACAAGCAGACATTTGCGACGCAAAAGCCGTGGAAAAAGCGATGGACGGATGCTCTGTAGTCGTTCATTTGGCAGCCGAATCGCATGTGGACCGCTCGCTTTTGGAAGGAAAAGTATTTATCGATACGAATGTCAACGGAACGTACGTTCTTTTGGAAACGGCGCGCAAAAAAGGCATTCAAAAATATTTACAAGTCAGCACCGATGAAGTGTACGGAAGCCGTCCGAAAGGGTATTTTATCGAAAAAGACCCGCTTCATCCTTCGAGTCCTTATTCGGTGTCAAAAGCAGCCGGAGATTTGCTGGCCTTGTCCTACGTCTCGACTCATGGGTTGCCGGTGGTGGTGACGCGCGGCTCGAACACTTTTGGTCCTTACCAATACCCAGAAAAAGTAATCCCTCTTTTTGTTTCAAACGCGCTCGGCGGAAAAAATTTGCCGCTTTATGGAGATGGCCGCCAAATCCGGAATTGGATTTATGTCGAGGACCATTGCCGCGGAATTTTGCATGCGCTGAAGAAAGGAAAAGCGGGAGAAATTTATAATATTTCTTCGAATACCGAACTCGAAAATATTGTCCTTACGCGGCTTATTTTGAAAACGTTAAGTAAATCTGAAACGATGATCGAACCGGTGAAAGACCGGCTCGGACACGACCGCCGTTATGCGATCAATTCCTCGAAATTGAGAGCCTTGGGATGGAAAGAAAAGCATTCGTTTGACACGGCATTTCGTTCCACGGTGCTTTGGTATCGCGACCATGAGGCGTGGTGGCAGGCGATCAAGCAGAAGCAAGAAGGGTTCCAAAGTTATTACGCCAAAGCTTATGGAAAAAAATTCTAAACGCCTCATTTTTGTGACCGGCGCTTCCGGTATGCTGGGAAAAGTATTGGTCCCGATGCTTTTAAAGCATTACGAAGTGCTCGGCCTTTCAAAACACGGCAGACTTGGTTCCCGCCAGTGCGACCTTTCGATAGAAAAAGAAGTCGACGCGCTTTTTGCTTCAAAGCGGCCTGTGCTGCTTATCCATACCGCCGCTTACTCCGATGTGGATGGTTGTGAGCGCGATCCGAAGCTTGCTTTCGAATCCAATGTACTGGCGTCGAAAAATTTGGCGAATGCTTGTTCTAAAAATTGTGTTCCCTGGATTTACGTAGGCACTGATTACGTGTTCAACGGTGAAAAAAAAACGCCTTATGTGGAGACTGACGCCACGGGACCTGTGAATATCTACGGCATGACCAAGTGGTGCGGTGAATATTATGCGCTGAGTGGCAACGTTCACAGCGCCGCCGTGCGAACGAGCTGGCTTTTTGGAGCCGAGAATCCCTCTAATTTCGTCAATGTGATCCTGGCGCGTCTCCAAAAAGAAAAATTGCTTTCAGTGCTCGACGATCAGGTGGCTAGCCCGACGAACGTCAAAGATTTAAGTGCGGCCCTTCTTAAAATAGGCGAACATCTCATGGTCTCTCAAGCCAAACAGCCGCAAAAACCAACCCATGAAATTTTTCACGTCTGCAATACAGGTCCTGCCACCCGTTTGGAAATGACGCTTCGAATGAAAGAATGGCTCCATCTGAATGACGTGAAAGTTGAAAAAGCCGATCGAAGCCAAATCAAGAACCGCTTGGCCATTCGTCCAGCTTATGCCGTGATGTCGACGGCTCATTATGAAAATTTTTTTCGAAGCAAAATGAGGTCTTGGCAGGAAAGTTTGCGTGAGTACCTGAATGAAACCGTGCCATGCGTATCCTAATTACCGGCATCACCGGATTTATCGGGACGCATTTGGCGGAACATGCCTCCAAACAAAAAAATGTTGAAGTTTTTGGTTTCCGGCGGCTGGGCTCAAAAAAACCGGCGTACCGAGCCGCGCAACTTTTTGATTGCGACATCTGCGATGAAAAAAAAATAGCTCTCATTCTAAAAAAGATCAAACCTTCCCACATTTTCCATTTGGCTGGTATCTCCTCTGTCTCTCAATCTTGGGAAAACCCTGAAACCACTTTTCGGATCAATGTGGGCGGTACACGATCACTTTTGGAAAGCGTGGTAAAGAATTGCCCGGCAGCCCGGGTGCTCGTAGCAAGTTCCGCCGAAGTTTATGGCAGCTCCCCAAGTGAGCGAAAAAAATTTGATGAAAATTCACCGTTTCGTCCGAAAAATCCTTATGCAGTTTCCAAAATCGCCCAGGAATTTACGGCTTATCAATATTTTCTGAATCACAAACTATTTGTCGTTCGAACGCGCGCGTTCAATCATATTGGCCCGGGACAAAGCGAAGTTTACGTTGCCAGCAATTTTGCCAAACAGGTGGCCCAAATCGAGGCGCATCTTCAGGAAGCGACGCTGGAGGTTGGAAATTTGAATGTGATACGCGATTTTTTGGATGTACGAGATGGGGCCGAAGCATATTGGCAATGCCTTGAAAAAGGAACTTCCGGGGATGTATATAACATTTCGAGCGGGATTGACCATAAGGTCGGTGAAATGTTGAAGTATTATTTAAAACAAAGTGCTGTTACAATAAAAATCAAAAAAAAGCCAAGCCGTGTTCGCGCTGTCGATGTGGCAGTGCTGGTAGGAAATTCAAACAAGCTTTGGCAAAAAACCGGTTGGCAGCTAAAATTTTCGTTCGAAGAGACGCTTTCGGATATTTTGAATGATTGGCGGCACAAATTGCGCTCTGAAATTAGAAACAAATAGATGAACAAAAAAACAAAACGTATCATCATCACAGGTGGGGCAGGGTTTATTGGATCGCACCTAGCCGAACGTTTTCTAGGCCAAGGACATTCGGTGATTGCCGTGGATAATTTTATCACAGGCTCTTTAGCCAATGTACGGCCTTTTTCTAAACACAAAAGTTTCAAGCTGATGCGGCGCGATATTTCACAGCCGATTTCGATTTCGGGTTCTGTGGATGCCGTGCTTCATTTTGCTTCACCGGCAAGCCCGCCGGATTATTTGAAATACCCTGTCGAAACGCTCTTGGTCGGTTCGCGCGGGACGCAGAACGCCCTCGACATCGCGCGCTCCAAAAAAGCCGTTTTTATGATGGCCTCCACGAGCGAAGTCTACGGAGACCCACTTGTCAGCCCTCAGGTGGAAAGTTACTGGGGCAATGTGAATCCTTCCGGTGTGCGCAGCGTCTATGACGAAGCCAAGCGCTTTTCCGAAGCGATGACGATGGCCTATCACCGGCATTATGGCGTGAATACGAAGATCCTGCGAATTTTCAACACTTATGGTCCCCGGATGAGACCGGAAGATGGCCGTGTGATCCCGAATTTTATTTCGCAAGCGCTTTTGGGAAAACCGATCACGGTGTATGGAAGCGGGAAGCAAACGCGCAGTTATTGCTACGTGGATGATTTAGTGGATGGGATTGAAAAATTGATGTTGTCGAATCTTCACGAACCGGTCAATCTCGGCAATCCGAATGAAATGACAGTGCTTGAGCTTGCGCATGTGATTTTACGAATGACAGGTTCCAAGAGTCGCATTGTTTACAAAGACCTGCCAATGGATGATCCCAAACGGCGTTGCCCCAACATCGAGCAGGCCAAAAAATTCCTGCATTGGAGTCCTCGCGTTAATCTTGAAAAAGGACTCACCGACACCCTCGCTTATTTTAGGACAATTCTTTTTCCCAATAAATGACCCCGGTCCAACTCTCGGTGGTGATCCCGGTTTATAATGAAGAGCGAAACATCCAGGAAACTTTACGGAAAATCACTGCTTTTTTTTCTTTAAAAAATATTCCCTGGGAAGTCATCGTGGTCAGCGATGGTTCCACCGATAATACAGCGCAAAAGGTCAAAGAGGTCCAAAAATCAAATCCCGCGTTCCCCTTAAAACTTCTTTGTTCAGACAAGAATCGCGGAAAGGGCTATGCCTCGCGCCGCGGCCTATTGGCGGCTTCGGGTCGTTACGTTTTGTTGAGTGACGCGGATTTATCCGCGCCAATCAAAGAAGTGGATCATCTTGTGGCGGCGATCGACGAAGGAGCGGATGTGGCCATTGGCTCAAGGGCGGTCAAAAAAAAAGACTGTCAGGTACGGCAAAGCTGGAAGCGCCATGTTTCGGGGAGAATTTTCAATTTTTTTGTCCAATTTTTCGTGCTTCCCGGTATTCATGATTCCCAATGCGGGTTCAAATGTTTCACACATGAGGCCGCCCAGAAACTTTTCTCGGCCCAGAAAATCGACGGATTCAGCTTTGATGTGGAAGTGCTTTATTTAGCGCGCAAGTTTGGCTACAAAATCGCCGAAGTGCCGGTCATGTGGAGCGAAGGCGCCGATAGCCGTATTAGCCTTTTCCGCGATGCCATTCGCATGTTAAAAGATCTCTTTAAAATCAAACAAATACACTCCTAAGCCTTTTTATCTCCAAATTCTTACCCTTTAGCCTAGCAAATCGCTTAAAACGACATTTCCAGTCACTCTTGTATATTAGTTTATATGCTTGTATAATATAGTATAGTTATACTAAAAAAAGGTTAACATGGAGAAATCAGCAGAAATCCCCAAAATCCTACTGATTGTCGATGATGATACGACAATACTTAAAATAATCAGATCGCAGCTTGAAAGGGAGGGCTACGCCGTTCTTTCAGAAGAAACGGGTGATGCCGCCATGGAGGCTGCAAAAAAAACAAGGCTTTTGGCGGTGCTTTTGGATCTTCACTTGGCCGACGGTAAAGATGGTTTTGAAATTCTAAAGGAAATCAAAGTTTTAAAACCATCACTTCCGGTCATCATTGTGACCGGCAGCCATGATGAAAATGAAGCCAGAAAAGCGTTTGAGTTCGGGGCTTGGGATTACGTGACCAAACCGATCGATTTTAA
>OBEQ010367659.1_pt1 | contig 13726 bp, 14 predicted proteins | sample 1670901 | NCBI WGS metagenome assembly OBEQ01 (sample SAMEA104232315, study PRJEB22302) | groundwater metagenome | biome: forest; feature: aquifer; material: groundwater | place: USA | collected 2011-08-07 | depth 5.4 m
ATCGCCTTGATCACGTCGGCATGGCTGACGACGACGACCCGGCCGACCGGATACCGGAGTCTTAAGCGTTCGATGAATTTAAAGGCACGGCGGTAGACGTTGGTCATCTTTTCTCCGCCGGGCGCCTGGGCCCGATGAGGTTGCGTGTGATAGGTACGGTAGGCCGGATCACCGGCGACTTCGTCGAAGGTCTTTCCGATCCAATGGCCGTAATCAATCTCGGCGACCGCGGGGGCCTGAATCAAAGGGATCCGCCGTCTTTTGGACAAAATCTGGGCCGTCTGCATGGCACGAAGGACCGGGCTGGCATAAATCGCCTTGAGGTCGAGGTGCGCCAGAGTTTTTCGCAAAATCTCAATCTCCCGTCGGCCGGTTTTATTGAGCGGGATCGGCAGACGTCCCATCACTCGCCGGTTCCGGTTCCATTCCGTTTGACCATGTCTGACAAGAAGAACTTCCAACATAAGAATGCGACTTAGATTGCTTTATTATTCCTTGAAATCAAGAGGGATCTCCTTAATAGTGCTTTTCCTTTCATGCCAAAGCCTTTTAAAACAACGCTCCCCAACGGCCTTCGTGTCATCCTGTTGGAAAATCACACCGCGCCGGTTGTTTCGTTTAATCTTTGGGCCAATGTCGGGAGCGTTCACGAGACCGACAGCGAGGCGGGGATCTGTCACCTGATCGAGCATATGCTCTTCAAAGGGACCGGCCGGCGGCCGGTCGGTCAGATCGCCAAGGAGGTCGAGGCGGCGGGGGGGGACATCAATGCCTATACCAGTTTTGATGAGACGGTCTTTTACATCAATATGTCGTCGCGGAAGTGGCCGGTCGGTCTCGATATCCTGGCCGATGCGGCGACCGATCCGACTTTCGACCTTGAGGAGTTGACTCGGGAAAAAGAGGTTGTCGTCGAGGAGATCTCTCGCTCGGAGGACAACCCCGGCCAGATGGTGAGTCAGGATCTCTTTGGGAAGGCCTTCTCCGTTCATCCTTATCGTCGGTCGATCGCCGGGAATCGTGAAACGGTCCGGGGAATTTCTCAGGAACATCTGATTCAATTTTTCAAAAAGTGGTATGTCGGTCCGAATCTTATTTTTATCGGTGTGGGCGATTTTTCGCTGGAAGCGATCGTCCCTCAGATCGAAAAACTTTTTTCTCGTATTTCGTCCCAATCCCCTCCGACCCCTCCAATTCCGGCAGAACCGACTCAACAGGAGCAACGCCTCGTGACTCGCGGGATGCCGGTCCAAGGGAGGTATTTCGATCTCTCCTTTCCGATGCCGGGTTTGATCCATCCGGACATCCCGGCGCTTGACGTTCTCTCCCACATCCTCGGCGGCGGGCCCAGCTCTCGACTGGAGCGGGCGCTCAAGGAGAAGCGGGGGCTCGTGACCTCGATCTCTTCTTATCCCTATTCCCCAAAATATCCGGGGCTTTTTATCGTCGGCGGGGTTCTCAAGGAGAAGGCTTTAAAAGAAACGATTCAGGGGACCTGGGAGGAGATGGAGCGGTTCCGATCGGAAACCCCCTCGACGGTCGAATTTGCCCGTGCGCGGGAGAATATTCGAAGCGCCCGTATTTATGAACGACAGACGGTCGAGGCGATGGCGCGGAAGTTGGGATTTTTTGAGGGGATCGCCGACGACATCAATTTTGAGGAGGTCTACTACCAACGACTTGCGGAGGTAACCCCCGAAGAGGTTCAAGAGGTCGCTCGGAGATATTTTGTCCCTGATCGGATCACCGTTTCTTTTTGTCATCCCAAGGAAGAGAAATGGGCCCCGGAGAAGATCCGTTCCTGGCTCCCCGGGACTCAGCAAAAAAGAGCGACGGTTGCGAAAATAAAAAAACCTTCCGGAGAGATCGAATCGATTCGGTTGAAGTCGGGTATCCGACTTTTGGTCCGGGAGAATCATCACCTGCCGCTTATCTCGGTCCGGAGCGCCTCGCTTGGCGGGCTTCGAATGGAGAATCAGAAGAACAGCGGGATCGGTCATCTGATCTCATTTCTCGTGACCAAAGGGACCTTGTCGCGAACCTCGCGCGAAATCTCGGAACAGATCGAGGGGATTTCCGGCCATTTAGATGGGTATATGGGACGCAATCTGACCGGGCTTCTGGGGACCTTTCTGTCGGAGAAGATGGCGGAGGGGTTTGGGCTCTTCTTTGATCTTCTCTTGCATCCTTCCTTTCCGGAGGAGGAAATCGTGAAGGAAAAAGGACACACCACCACGGCGATTCGAAACGAGGAAGACTCTCTTGCCGGGGTGGCGATGAAGAAATTCCTGGCGGCCCTCTACCCTCGTCATCCTTATGGGTTGCCGGTTATGGGGACGCTCTCCTCCGTGAAATCCCTTCGGCGGTCTGATCTCATTCGTTATTATCAATCCATGGTGAGGCCGGACAATTTGGTTTTGTCGGTTGTGGGTGATGTCTCGGCGGCGGAGGTCCGGGAGCGCTTTGAAGAGACGCTCAAGCCTTGGGTTGAGTCGTTTCAAAAAACTAAAAAGATTTCGCCCCCCCGAAATCCCCTTGATGCCCCCAAGGAACCGATGGTCATTGTCACCAAGAAAAAGAAGCTCCAGGCCCACATTGTGTACGGCTTTCTCGGCACGACGATACGAAACCCCGACCGCTATGCCCTCGAGGTGATGAATTCGATCCTGGCGGGGCAGGGGGGACGTCTCTTTTTGGAGCTCCGCGACAAACGGGGGCTTGCCTATGCGATCTCTTCTTCGACCCAAGAGGGGATCGAGCCTGGTTTCTTGATGATCTACATGGGGACCGACCCGGTCAAGGTCGAGAAGTCGCTTCAAGGGATCCGGGAGGAGCTTCAAAAAATCCGTGAGCATTTGGTGACCGCAGAAGAACTCGATCGCTCCAAGCGGTTTATCATCGGCAATTACGAGCTCGACCTCCAGAGGAATGAAACGGTCGCGGCCCTCCTTTCCAACCAAGAGATTTACCGCCTCGATCGCGACGAGATCCTTCGTTATCCCGAGAAGATCGAACGGATCACCCGGGAAGATATTTTGCGGGTCGCAAAAAAATATCTTCTGCCGAAATCCTCCGTATTGTCGATTGTTAAACCTTAAGGTATACTGAAAGCGCTATGAACTGGCGCACCCATGCCGTTACCTTTTTTCTCCTCCTCTTCGCGATGGGGGCCCTCAAGCTCGTCTGGAGCAACCCGAAGATCATCCTTTATATGGTTCTGTCGATCGTCGGCCTTCTGGCTTATGGGGCACTTTATATTATCGTGAAGGCGAAGATGGAGGGCTCGGGGAAGAAGTGAGGGTGGCCATGATCTTTTTTCTTTCCGTTGAAGAGAAGCCGGCTCCGTAAATAGCTTCAAAAAAACGCGCTCGGAGTCCAGGGCCCTTAAGAGAAGGTTCCCGCTCTTGAATGCCGGCGAAACAAATTTCCCTGCAGAAGTGGGTGAGAGATAAACCGCGAGAAAACCTTTCTTCTTCGGAAAGTCTTCCTATTTTTTCGTCGTAGACTTTTTGAATCTGAGGCGAAGTGTCCGCTTTATGCATAAAAACTCTTCAATCTTTCCAAGTAACCTCTTTGCGTCGCCCATCGCTCCATATAGGCGAAGTCAAGTTTTCCGGTGAGGAGCGACATCATCGTTCGTATGTCCCTCTCTTGCATTTCTGACCGGCTTTCCTTGGACCACTCGAGTTTTGACAGTATCAGATCCTCTGGTGAAATAACATAGGCCTTGAGACCGAGAACCTCTTTGGGCTGCCTCCGAAGAAATTGTTCTCTGGAAAAATCGTCGTCCTTTCCCACGATCAGATCCACTTTAAAAACAGTCTTTTCGTCAATCAGGTTGAACAAGCGATCATGTGCGAGAGCCTCGCGAATTGCTTCCTCAGAAACATAAAAGTCATTTCGGAATAGCTCGTAGAGATTTTGCGCACTCTGTTTCCCAACCTGAATAACAATATCAAAGTCATTGGTGGCGCGGGGATGGCCATAGAAATTAAGCGCCATGGAACCGGTTAACATATACGGGATATTGGTTTGGACCAAAAGAGTGATCACCTTTCTGAGGGTCTCAAGTTCGGGTGTTGGAAAAGACTCAACCATTTCAGGTGAAGATATGTAACCAGGCCAAGAGCGCAAGCGGTTTTATTAAGGGAAAGAGGGGAGATAAGGGCCCGAAGTAGGCAAATATTCCTTCCAGGGGCATTGTTCGCAATCGGGGTTTCGCGTCTTGCACCAATTTTTTCCGATATTAACGATCAGGGCGTGAAATTCATTGAAGAGAGGGACGTCGTGCGGAAGGTGGTCGGTGAAGTGGCTCTGGATTTCTTCGTAACCGGCTTCTTCCCAGATCGCCTGATGACGGACCAAGATCCGCTTGGTGTAGGCGTCGACCACGAAGACCGGCTTGGAGCCGGCATAGAGAAGGATCGAATCGGCGGTCTCGGGACCGATCCCCTTCACGGATAAAATCTTTTCACGGAGGTTCTCCAACCGTTCGCTGAACATCTTCTCGAGATCGCCGTCATACCCATCGAGCAGAAATTTGAGAAAATTCCGGAGCCGGTTCGTTTTGATATTAAAATAACCGGCCGGCCGGATCAGTTGGGCTAGCTCTGCGGGGGGAAGCTGGTAGAGACGATGGGGGTCGAGGAGGTTGCGCACTTTGAGATTCGCGATCGCCTTCTCGACGTTTTTCCAATGGGTGTTTTGGGTAAGAATCGCGCCGACACAGACCTCAAACGGCGTCTCGCCGGGCCACCAGTGTTGGGGGCCTAATTTTTTGAGGGCGGCTTGATAATATTGAAGGAGGTTAGTCATCCTCTCTGAGGGTCCCACGGACGACGTCGACGATCCAGGCCTTTTCATGACATTGAACCCGGACCCTCCCTTGGAATCGGGAGATCATCTCGGCCTGACACCCCTGTGCCTCCGGAAATTTTGCCGCGATGGCGGCCAATGCCTTTTTTGCATCACCATGATCAAATCGGCTTTGAAGGTAACTGACCCCGAGGATTCCAAACCCAATGAAGAGTATTGCCAAAAAAAATTTCAACGGGATTGTTTCAGAACCTTCTCGAGCCCCTCTCGCTCTTCCTCATTCACCGGGTCCATCGGAGGGGCCGTATCGGCTCCTTTTCCCTGTACCACATCTTTTTGGAGATACCGGGTGACGGCCGCCTTCGATTGTTGAATGACCGCTTGAGCGATGGGAGATCGATAAAACTCGATCACGTAATCCTTCACGGGGCGATTACCGATCGGATATTGAGAGATGAAATAAATCAGGGCCGCCATCACCCCGATTCCCAGAATCCTTTTAAACAACCAAATCATGGAAAACCTCTACTTCTTCCATAGACTTTTGTCCAGGGAGTGACTTAAAATGCATCTCTATGCAGGGAAGAACCTCCCAGCCTCGGGTCTTGATCGTCGACGACAATCCGACCAATATCGATCTGATTCGCAGGCAGCTTCAGGCCGACTCTTACAATTTTGAAACCGCCTCCAACGGGTTTGAAGCGCTCGAAAAGATCAAAAATTGGCATCCCGACCTGATCCTCCTCGACCTGATGATGCCGGGGATGAGCGGTTACGAAGTCTGCAAGACGGTCAAGTCGGATAAAGATCTCCGTTTGATTCCTGTCATTGTGATCACCGCCTTGAGCGAGCTGGACGACAAACTGAAGGCGATCGAACTGGGGGCCGACGATTTTCTGATCAAACCGTTCAATCGGCTCGAACTTCAGACGCGCATCCGATCGCTCCTCCGGCTCAAGGCGCTCTATGACGATCTTGATTCGAGCGAAAATATCCTTTTTTCTCTCGCCCGCGCCCTCGAGTTGAAAGATCAATACACACGCGGACATTCCGACAGGGTGGCCAAATATTCGCTGCTTTTGGCCCGCGCCATCGGCCTTTCGGAACAGGAGCAAGAACATATTTGGCGCGGAGGACTTCTCCATGACATCGGAAAGATCGGCGTCAAAGAGGCGGTCCTTCACAAGGCGGGACCGCTGACAGCGGAGGAGATGGATCATATTCGTATTCACCCTCAAAAAGGATTTGAGATTTGTTGCTCGCTTAAGTCGTTGTCGCCCTCCCTGACCGTGATCAAAAATCACCATGAGCGGTTCGACGGCGGGGGCCATCCCGATCGTTTTGAAGGGGAAAAAATTCCGCTCCTTGCGCGCATCACCTCGATCATCGATTCCTTTGACGCCATGACGACCGATCGCCCTTATCGGGAGGCGATGAAGATTGAGGATGCCTTGAAGATCTTCAAGCGAGAGAGAGACGCGGGACAGTGGGATCCCAAATTGGTAGATGCCTTTGTCGAACTTATTTCCAAAAACGGCAAGTAGAGCCTACAGTCCTAAAACCCGGCGACCTTCTTCCGAAATCTTGTCCTTGGTCCAAGGTGGATCCCAGACAACGTCAACGACCACTTCTTTGGCACCCGTCATGCGACCGATCGTTTCTTTGACCGTCGCCGGAAGACTTTGCGCGGCGGGGCAGTGGGGGGTGGTGAGGGTCATCTTGATGTTGACCGTTTCCCCTTGGACATTGACGTCGTAGATGAGACCCAGATCGTAAATATTGACCGGGATTTCAGGATCAAAGACCTGGCAGAGTCCTTCGACCACCTTTTCCTTGGAAATTGAAGAACCGGGGACCTGGGGAAGTCCGCCGGGTGAGGTCTCCAAACTCAAAAATTGCCGCATATGCTGCTCGACGATCGCCCGATCGCGCGGGAGGAAGGGCTTGAGGCGGAATTCGTTGATCACGTTGACCGAAAATTTTTTCCAGGCGTCCCAGCAAGGGGCGCAGATCTTTTCGGCGATTGTTTTACCGAACTCGCCGGGGTAAGGGATTTCCGGGATGACCGCTCCTTCCTTTTGTCCGCAACGGATACAAACAAGGGTCTTCATGGGGCAAACCTCCGAAGCTTCACTCCCGCTTCCTTCAAGAGTCGCGAGGCGACCGACATCAACGGATAATGAATGTCGTAGACGACCTCGTCGATTCCGACGTTGATGATCATCTTCGTGCAGATCAGGCAGGGAGAAAAAGTCGTGTAGAGGGTCGCCCCTTTGATATTGACGCCATGATAGGCGGCCTGGGTGATCGAATTTTCTTCGGCATGGGAACAGAGACACTCATCCAGCCGGGCGCCCGAGGCGCCGAAGGCGTTGCAGCGGGGACAGCCCCCTTCGTTGCAATTTTTGACTCCGCGGGGGGTGCCGTTGTAGCCGCTCGACACGATCCGCTTGTCTTTAATAATGACCGCGGCAACCCGTCTCTTGACGCAATTGCTGCGGAGCGCCACCTGCCGCGCGATATCCATAAAATAGGTATCCCAAGGGGGTCGGGGTCGTGACCGGACGAGCTCCATGAGCGTTTTTCGGATCTTTTCGTGGAGGCGATCGAGCGTGGAACGATTTTCGATAATGGTATTTGCAAGCTTTGCTGTGGCAAGCAGTTGTTGGCCGGCCGGGTTCGAGTTTCGAAACTCCCTTTTCTCTAGTTGAACGAACTGAGCCAAGGTCGTCGGGTCGCTCTCCCGGCTGCGTTCCTTCAACCTTCTGAAACGCAGCGGGGCCGGGGCCGTAATGTTCAAAAGAAAAAAATCGGAGCGTTTCCGAAGGGTCTTCACCTCTTCCGGATTGCGGATCGAATCGATGACGTAGTTATGCTCCGTCCCCAATTTGGCCAGGGTCCTCTGCGCAAGAACGCCGAGCCCTTCTTTTTCGCGAAGGCGCGTTCCGGTCTCGATTAATTTTTTCCGAGTGATTTTCTGACGCTTCTTTCGAAGTTCTTCGCGAAGGATGTCGGAGAGCGAGTGATACTCAAAACCGGCCTGGCGGAGGAAATTCGCCACTTCCCCTTTTCCCGAGCCGTTTTTTCCCGTGAGACCGATAACCATGGGGAATCAATTATTACGTTTCGATTGACGGGGCAAGGGAAGGTTTACTAGGGGACTTCTATGTCAATTAAAAATGATCAGTGGATTCGAAGGCTTGCCCTTGAGCAGAAGATGATTGAGCCGTTCGAAGAAGCGCAGGTTCGGAACGGGAAAATTTCATTCGGAGTTTCTTCCTACGGCTACGACATTCGGATCGCCGACGAGTTCAAGATTTTCAACAACAAAGCGACCGGGATGATCGATCCCAAAAAGATGGACCCTGAGGCGTTTTATGATTTCAAAGGCGAGGTCTGCGTTATCCCGCCGAATTCTTTCGTTTTGGCCAGAAGCTTTGAATATTTTCGAATCCCCCGAGAGATCATGGTCGTCTGTCTCGGCAAATCGACCTACGCCCGCTGCGGCATCATCGCCAACATCACCCCCTTGGAGCCCGAGTGGGAAGGATACATTACGATGGGGATCTTGAACACCACCCCGCTCCCGGCCAAGGTCTACGCCAACGAAGGCATCGCCCAACTCCTCTTCTTCGAGGCCGACGAGGTCTGTAAGCAGTCTTATAAGGATAAAAAGGGGAAGTACCAGGCGCAGAAGCACATCACTCTTTCTAAGATCTAAGTCCCACTCTACAATTTGGCGAACGCCTTCAGGAGCTTCAACCCCGTCGCTTGGCTTTTTTCCGGATGAAACTGGCAGGCGAAGAGGTTGTCTCGGGCGATCGAGGAGACGAAGTCCTTTCCGTAGTCGGTGGTGGTGACGATCACCTCGGAATCCTTCGGGACCGCATGGTAGGAGTGGACAAAGTAAAAATAGGAATTGTCTTCGATCTCCGAGAGAATGGCCGTTCTCTTTTTCTTTTGGATGCGGTTCCACCCCATGTGCGGGATCTTAAATTTTTTGGATAGCTTAAATTTAACGACCTTCCCGGGGATGATGCCGAGCCCTTCATGGTGACCAAACTCTTCACTTTCGTCAAAAAGGACTTGGAGTCCCATGCAGATCCCAAAAAACGGCTTTCCCCGTTGAATGACCTCTTTGATCGATTCGACAAGATTCAGATTCTTGAGATTTTCCATACAGGCCGGAAAGGCGCCGACGCCTGGGAGGATCACTTTATCGGCCTGGAGAACTTTTTCAGGATCGCTCGTGATGACCGCCGGGGCGTCAACCTTTTCAAGAGCTTTTTGAACGCTTCTCAGGTTGCCCATTCCATAATCGATAATAACAATCACAACATCCCTTTCGTCGAAGGAATCCCTTTGACTCTTGGGTCTATTTGAGTCGCCATATCAACCGCCTTGGCGAACGCCTTGAAAATTCCCTCGACGACGTGGTGCTTGATCCGCCCGTAATGGACCTGAATATGGAGATTCACCTGCGCGGCGTTCGTAAAGGCCTCGAAGAAATGCTCGACGAGTTCCAGGTCGAACGTCTTGATCTTTCCGCTCTTGATCGGATTTTTATAAATAAAAGACGGCCGTCCGCAGAAATCGATCGTGACGGTCGTCAAGACCTCGTCCATCGGAAGAGTGGCCGAACCGTATCGTCGAATTCCGATCTTTTTCCCTAACGCCTTTTTAAACCCCTCTCCGAGCGAGAGGCCGACATCTTCGACAAGATGATGATCATCGACATCGACGTCGCCTGACCCCTTCAGCGTGAGGTCGAAAAGCCCATGTTTGGAAAAAAGCTCGAGCATATGGTTGAAAAAAGGGATCGGGGTCTTCACCTGATAGCGGCCGTTGCCGTCGATCCCGAGGGAGAGATCGATCGAGGTTTCTTTCGTCTTGCGGACAATTTTGGCGGTCCGTTTCATAAAATAATCACCGTTTCCCGTGAGAGAGGCGGATATCAACAGAAGCCGCGTGCGCTGTCAAACTTTCCAATCGGGCCAATCGACTCACATGAGGCCCGAGTTTTTTGAGCGCCTGAGGACTTGCCTCAATAATGCTCGATCGTTTGAGAAAATCGACCACCCCCAGAGGAGAGGAAAAGCGCGCCGAGCGCGCCGTCGGGAGGACATGATTCGGTCCGGCCAGGTAGTCTCCGAGTGCGACCGGCGAATAAGGGCCTAAAAAGATCGCTCCGGCGTGGTGGATCCGGGTCAATGCCTTTTGAGGGTTTCGGATCTGAAGCGAAAGGTGTTCCGGGGCGATTCGGTTCGAGAGTTCAATTGCCTCCAGGGTATTTTTGGTGAGGATGCAGGTCCCTTGCCCGGCGAGCGCCTTTTTCAAGATCTCACGGCGGGGGAGGGAGGTGATCTGTTTTTCCAATTCGCGCAAAACCGACTTGATGAGCCTTGGGGAAGGGCTTAGCAAGATCGGCACCGCCATCGGGTCGTGCTCCGCCTGGCTCAAGAGATCGCTCGCGACGTAGGCTGGGTTGGCTGTGTCGTCGGCGACAACGACGATTTCCGTCGGACCGGCAACCATGTCGATCCCGACGGTGCCGAAGACCATTTTTTTCGCGGTGGCGACGTAGATGTTGCCCGGTCCGACGATCTTATCGACCGCCGGAATCGATTTTGTCCCGAAGGCCAGTGCCGCGATACCTTGAGCCCCGCCGACCTTAAAAATTCGATTCACACCGGCCATCTGGGCGGCGACGAGGGAATAAGGATTGAGAAGGCCGTCTTTCGCCGGCGAGACCATGACGATTTCGCGGACGCCCGCGACACGTGCCGGGATTGTATTCATCAGGACAGTCGAGGGATAGGCGGCAAGTCCTCCCGGGACGTAAATTCCGACCCGCTCGATCGGACGGATGATTTCTCCCAATCGAATCCCGTCTTTCCGAATCATCCAAGGATGAAAAAAACGATCGCCTTGAATCCGGTGAAATCGCTCGATCCTCTTGGCGGCCAGTTCCAAAGAGCGAAACGCCTCCCGCCCGACCCGCCGAAACGCCTGCGCGATCTCTCTGGGAGACACTTCGATCGTTTTTGAAGTCGGAGTCCACCCGTCGAACTTTTGGGTGTAAGCAAAGAGGGCTCGGTCCCCGCGTTTCCGAACATTTTCCAAAATGTCCCGCACCGTCTTTTCGATCTTTTTAAACGAGGGAAGGTCTCGTCTCAAGAGTCGGTCAAAGTTTTTTGAAAAAGCCAGATCCGTTATTTTAAGAATCTTCATAGCGTTGAATCCATCCCAATTTTCCATTCGTTTGAAATCGCCGTCCAGGGCCCAGAGAGACGCCTCTAAAACTTCACCTTCACCCGTTTAATCCGAGCGCCTAATTTTCGCAACTTTTCTATTGGTGAGGGCGATAAATCGCTACATTATGGGAATCAATCCAGTGACATTGAAGCCATTTGCTGTGGCTGTAGTCCATGTTGTGCAAAATGTTTATGGATGCGAGGCCAATGGCCCAGCAGATACTTATCAGTTGTTGATGACGAATCACGATGCCATCATCCACCGCTCTCCAGCGGCAACGGCTTTAGGTGTGTTTCATCGTACTGTTATTAACGTAAATCGTTCAATGGTGGTCCCTCCAAAAGTGGGGAAGGCTTATCGAAAGATCATGGGGCCTCCACTGAACGGCAATCCAAAACTGATCGATCAATATTTTCAGGCCGTTGGCGATAGTCTTATACAAGCCGGCTTGGTTACGTTGAAAGCCGATCAAGTCGGCGAACCTGTCAAAATAGATGGATTAGGTAGGACTTATTATGACTATTCCAATGAAGAGCTTGCAAGACACTTTCGAGCCTGTTGGCTCGCGTGTCAAAGCGGTCACCACAAGAAGGCCAGAACGGAAAAATTTATTATAAAATTAGAAAGATATGGGCCGAAACTGGCCGATATTTTCCGAGAAAAACGTTCTCTTTCTGAGTTTGAAAGAAATGTATTCTTGATGCTGAAATCGTTTGATCGCAGAGGGGGTCTGGTTATGACCGATTTTTATCGAGAAATTATCGAGCGTATACTGAGTATCGGGGTGGAGCGCGCCTTGAAAGGATACACCTACAGAGGTAGACGGGCCAGCTGGCTAAACCCTGCTCATGACCCTGAGGCCCTCTGTAAAGATTGAGCCGTTTTAAGAATTTCCTAAAACTTGACCTTCACCCGTTTAATCCGGGCGCCTAATTTTCGCAACTTTTGTTCAATCCGTTCATAGCCGCGATGGACCTCGGTCAGGCCTTCGGCGGCGAGGCGGTTTTTTTAAAAGTATGTTGGGCGTCTTTTAAAAGTGCACTCTTGATCTTTTAAGAGTGCACTTTTTTGAGGTCATCCGTTTTCCCCTCCCTTGATGGGAGGGGATCAAGGGGAGGGTGATCGTCGGCACGCCTGGAAGATGGTTTCAAGGACTGCTTCCGTGTTTTCCAAGACCTCGTTGTCCCAAAATCTTAAAACCCGGTATCCCTGATCTTCAAACCATCGGTCCCTTTCTTGATCTCTTTGGTTCTCAGTGGCGTGTTGACCACCATCACACTCAATAATGATACGCCTTTCATAGCAGACAAAATCGACGATGTATTTTCCAATCGCCTCCTGTCTCCTCCATTTCAGTTCTCCAAAACGTTTGGCCCGGAGGCGACCCCATAACCGTCTCTCCGTATCGGTTGCCTCTCCTCGGAGTTTCTTGGCGAAAGAAACAAGCTTTCCCATCTCCTCCCTCACCCTCTCCCCAGCCCTCCCCCATCCAGGGGGAGGGGGTTCCAATATGACCCCCCTAGTGCACTTTTAAAAGACCGGTGACATTATTTTTTAAAGTATTGTCCCTCCGATAGGCTCGTGGTAAATAATCCGACGTCATGAAGGCTTTAACCCAATCTTGGATCGATCAGGCGATCTACGCACAAACAAAAGCTTGCCAAAGGTCTGAATCGTAAAACAGCACAGCACATTCTGTCCGAAACAAAGGAGATTTTTCGATGGTTACGAAAAGAATTAAAAACCTAAACAAAGTTTTGCGTGAATATCGGAGAAAGTTGCAGCAGAGGATTAAAATCCGGCAGGTCATTCTTTTTGGATCCTATGCAAGGGGCCGGCCTCGTGATTATAGTGACGTTGATCTGGCAATCATATCTCCTGATTTTGAGGGGGGAACGAAAAGAGACTATCTCCTTCTGGATCGTGCTGCGCGGGACATTTCTCCATTGATCGAAGCCTTTCCGTATACCCCGAGAGAATTGAAGAAGAGAGTTAAGGGTGATTTTCTCGATGAGATTTTGAGAACGGGGAAAGTGGTCTATCAGTCCTAAAACTTCACCTTCACCCTTTTAATCTTGGCCCCGAGCTTCCGCAACTTTTGTTCAATCCGTTCATAGCCACGGTCGATATGATAGACGCGGTGCACCTCCGTCAAGCCTTCGGCGGCGAGGCCGGCTAATATCAGCGACGCTGAGGCTCGGAGGTCGGAGGCCATGACGGGGGCGCCGACTAGTTTTTTGACCCCTTTGACGACGGCGACGTTCCCCTCCATTTTGATGTCGGCGCCCATTCGGGTGAGTTCCAAGGCTTGCATGAAGCGATTTTCAAAGATCGTTTCGGTGATCGTGCTGGTTCCTTGAGCGAGCGACATGAGGGCCATGAACTGTGATTGAAAATCGGTGGCAAAACCGGGATGAGGGGCGGTCGTCACGTCGGTCGCTTTCCATGTCTTTGATCCTTTGATTCGAATCGTGTTGCCGCTCGTTGTGATCTTGACCCCAATCTCTTCTAGCTTTTCCCGAAGCGCCTCGACGTCGGCCGGGTCGGCTTTTTCGATCGTGATCGATCCGCCTGTGATGGCGGCGGCGATCATAAAGGTGCCGGTCTCGATTCGATCGGGAATAATCGTGTGATCGCAGCCATGTAAGGTGTCGAC
>OBEQ010378644.1_pt1 | contig 13724 bp, 9 predicted proteins | sample 1670901 | NCBI WGS metagenome assembly OBEQ01 (sample SAMEA104232315, study PRJEB22302) | groundwater metagenome | biome: forest; feature: aquifer; material: groundwater | place: USA | collected 2011-08-07 | depth 5.4 m
GCTATTGTGCCCATGGCGCAACCTTTCTCTCTGCGATACATGCTGGTCGATGGTCAAGGTAACTTCGGTTCGGTAGACGGTGATTCCGCTGCAGCAATGCGTTACACCGAAATCCGCATGCAGAAAATTACCCACGATATTCTGGCCGATCTCGATAAAGAAACGGTCGATTTCGTGCCTAATTACGACGGCACGGAAATGATTCCCGCCGTTATGCCGACCAAAGTGCCCAACCTGTTAATCAATGGTTCATCGGGTATTGCCGTGGGCATGGCGACCAATATCCCGCCGCACAACCTGACTGAAGTGGTGAAGGCGTGTCTCGCGACAATCGAGAATCCCGACATCGATATCGATGGTTTAATGGAATACATCCCAGGTCCGGATTTCCCTACAGGCGCGTCAATCAATGGCCGCGCTGGTATTGTCCAGGCTTATCGCACTGGGCGCGGCAGAATCTATATGCGCGCCAAAGCGAATATTGAAGTCCACGAGAAGACCGGCAGAGAAACAATTATCGTCACTGAGATTCCCTACCAATTAAATAAGGCGCGTTTGATTGAGCGCATCGCCGAGTTGGTGAAAGAGAAAAAAATTGAGGGCATCTCTGAGCTGCGCGATGAATCCGACAAGGACGGTATGCGCATCGTCATCGAAGTCCGCCGTGGTGAAGTCGGCGAAGTGATTCTCAATAATCTGTACGCCCAGACACAACTCCAAAGTGTGTTTGGTATCAACATGGTGGCGCTGGTAGATGGGCAGCCAAAACTGCTTAATCTAAAAAACTTTATCGACGAGTTTCTGCTCTTTCGGCGCGAGGTTGTTACTCGTCGAACCGTCTATTTATTGAAAAAAGCACGAGAGCGCGGGCATATTTTGGAAGGTTTGGCCGTCGCGTTAGCGAATATCGATCCGGTCATTGCGTTAATTAAATCCTCGACCTCAACCGCTGAAGCCAAGGAAAAATTAGTCGCGCATTCTTGGGATGCGAGCGCGGTGATTCCCATGTTGGAAAAGGCCGGTGAAAACGCGTGTCGTCCCGAGGGTCTGCCAGAACAGTATGGATTGCGAGCAGGCAAATACATGCTGTCACCCGAACAGGCGCAGCAGATACTCGATATGCGTCTGCAAAAATTGACTGGCCTCGAACATGAAAAACTGATTGATGAATACCGCGAAAAACTGGAACAAATTGCTGAATATCTAGCGATTCTCGCCAGTTCGGTGCGTTTGATGGAAGTAATTCGTGGCGAGCTGCAATTGGTGTTGGAAAATTATGGCGACAAACGCCGTACCGAAATTACTGCATCAAAACTCGATTTAACGGTAGAAGATTTGATTACCGAAGAAGACCGCGTGGTTACCATTTCTCACGCCGGTTACGCCAAAACACAACCGCTCACCGACTATCAAGCGCAGCGACGTGGCGGCATGGGCAAGTCGGCTCTATCGGTAAAAGATGAAGATTTTGTCGAACACCTGTTGATAGCCAGCACCCACGCCACCATTCTCTGTTTCACAGATTTAGGCAAAGTTTATTGGCTTAAAGTGTTCCACATTCCGGTAGCTGGGCGACAGTCCAAAGGCCGCCCCATGGTTAATATCATTCCGCTTGAACCCAATGAGCGAGTGACCTCAATCCTGCCGGTAGAATCCTACGATGAAGATCATTTTGTCGTGATGGCGACCTCGAACGGTACCATAAAGAAAACAACTCTAATGAGTTTCTCACGGCAACGCAGTGTGGGTTTAAGAGCGATTGAACTGGATGAAGGCGACCAACTGGTAGGTACGGCAATTACTGACGGTAAGAGCGATATCATGCTGGTGGGCAGTGGTGGTAAGGCTATTCGATTTAACGAAGAGGGTGTGCGCCCGATGGGTCGCACGGCGCGCGGAGTGCGTGGTATCAAACTGCCTGCAGGACACAAAGTTATTTCACTCATTATTCCGCAACCCAATGGCAAGGTGTTATCAGTCAGTGAAAACGGCTATGGCAAACGCACTGAAACGGTGGATTTTCCGGTATACGGGCGCGGTGGTCAGGGTGTTATCAGCATGCAGACCAGCGAACGAAATGGCTCGTTAGTAGGTGCAGTACAGGTATTTGATGGCGATGAGCTGATGCTTATCAGCGATCAAGGCACCATGGTGCGAACACGTACTGATGAAATCTCGATTCTGGGTCGCAACACCCAGGGCGTAAGAGTTATCCGGTTAAAAGAGGGAGAGCGCCTGGTGGGTGTTGAGCGTATCGCTGAACCAGACGAAGAGAAGTTGGCAGCCATAATCGCAGAAGAAAGTGCTCGTCCCGCGGTTGTGAGGGCTGTTGCAGTCGATACTGAAAATACCGACGACGATGATTCTTATCATGATGAAGCGCTTGATAACGAGGATCTTGAAGACGAAGAAACTCCTGATGATCAGGAAGACCTCGATGACGCTGAAGGTCTCGATGTTGATGACAGTGGCGAAGATGATTATTTTGAAGATGATGCTGGTGATTCAGCGGAAGATGATTAGTAGTTGGAAGTGTAGGAGCGGCTTTAGAGGCTGTCGCATAGGTTATGAATATTGAATAGCGCTGATCTCGTTCCCATGCTCCTGCGTGGGAATGCCAATGAAACTGTGCGATTTAGGCGGTAATTCATAGGATTCAGATCTGGTTGCATTCCCACGCGGGAGCGTGGGAACGAGAGTGGCACTGAACAAGTCTACTTGCGACAGTGGCTTCAGCCGCGAAAAATATAACCTCGACAAATTTAGGCAATATTTTTTATAGGAACATATTCATGGCTAGAGTTTTTAACTTTTGTGCGGGACCAGCGTCATTACCAGAAACTGTTTTGAAAAAAGCTCGCGATGAGATATTAGATTGGCGCGGCCACGGTTTATCTGTTATGGAGATGAGCCACCGCAGCGATGAAATGATCGAAATCGCCGAAAAGGCCGAGGCCGATCTGCGCGATCTATTAGCCGTTCCTCCCAATTATAAAGTACTTTTTCTTCAAGGTGGCGCCAGTACGCAATTTTCAGCGATTCCTCTGAATCTGCTGGGCGGCAAAAATAACGCCGATTATTTGAATACCGGACAATGGTCGATAAAAGCGATTGCCGAAGCCAAACGCTATTGCGAAGTCAATGTTGTTGCGTCTTCCGAAGACACAAATTTTTCTACAATTCCTGCATTTGATAGCTGGAAATTAAATAAAGATGCCGCTTATTTCCATTACACACCGAACGAAACTATCGGTGGAGTAGAGTTTCATTGGGTGCCGGCTCTTGGTGATGTACCACAGGGTGAAGTACCGCTAGTTGCGGACATGTCATCAACCATTTTATCGCGTCCGATTGATGTCAGTCAGTTTGGTTTGATCTACGCAGGTGCGCAAAAAAATATTGGTCCTGCTGGTTTAACCATCGTGATTGTGCGCGATGATTTGTTGGGTAAAGCTAAAGACATCACGCCCACGATGTTGAATTATGCAATTCAAGCCAAAGAAGGCTCCATGTATAACACGCCACCCACCTATGCCTGGTATCTTGCCGGTTTGGTTTTTGAGTGGTTAAAAGAGCTGGGGGGTTTAACTGCCATGGCCGCCATCAATGATCGCAAAGCCAAAAAACTTTATGACTACATTGATCAGAGCGGTTTCTACGCCAATCCGGTAGAAAAGCAGAGCCGTTCCTGCATGAACATTCCGTTTACCTTGTCCAATAGCGATCTTGACAAACCCTTCCTCAAAGAAGCAGATCAAGCTGGGCTGTTATATTTGAAAGGCCATCGCTCGGTAGGTGGCATGCGCGCCAGTATTTATAATGCCGTAGGAGAAGATGCTGTCGACGCGCTAATCGCGTTCATGACAGATTTTGTAAAACGCAACGGATAAACTCTATGTCGGATAAGTCGGATAACTCTATATCGGAGAACAATGCGGACAACAACTCGGGTTCCGGCGCTAATTCAGATAAAGTGGCCCTAACAGAGTTACGCGACAATATTGATAAGGTCGATGCCGAAATACAAACGCTAATCAATCGCCGTGCTGATTACGCGCAACAAGTCGCGCAAGTCAAAAAAAGCGCGACGCCTGATGAGACGAATGTACTGTACTATCGCCCGGAGCGAGAGGCGCAAGTCTTACGCAAAGTGATGGAGCGCAATCAGGGGCCATTGAGTAACGAGGCCATGGCCAAATTATTCCGCGAAATTATGTCGGCGTGTTTGGCGTTAGAAAAACCCGTCAGTGTTGCTTATCTCGGCCCAGAGGGTACTTTCACTCAGGCTGCTGCACTGAAACATTTTGGTCACGCCGCCCAATGTAGACCGATGGCGGCAATCGACGAAGTCTTTCGTGAAGTAGCTGCGGGAGCCGTGAATTTTGGCGTAGTTCCTGTGGAAAACTCGACAGAAGGCGTCGTCAATCACACGCTGGATAATTTTGTAGAGACCGATATTAAAATCTGTGGTGAAGTCGAACTTCGAATTCATCACCACCTGCTGGTTTCCGAAAATACCAAACTTGATGGCATCACACGAATTTATTCGCACGCGCAGTCGTTGGCTCAGTGCCGCAAATGGATAGATTCCCATTGGCCCAATGTTGAAAAGATCGCGGTAAGCAGTAATTCCGAAGCGGCGAAACGCATCCGTGGCGAATGGAATTCCGCAGCGATTGCCGGTGACATGGCGGCTGAATTGTATGATCTGAAAAAAATCTCGGAAAATATCGAAGATCGACCGGATAATTCCACCCGCTTTTTGATAATCGGCAGCAATATTGTGCCGCCGAGTGGCGATGATAAAACATCAATTATTGTATCGATGCGCAACAAACCCGGTGCGTTGCACGATCTGTTAGAGCCATTCCATCGCTTTAGTGTCGATTTAACCCGTGTTGAAACGCGACCCTCACGCAGTGAGCGTTGGAGTTACGTGTTCTTCATTGATTTTTCCGGGCACATAGAAGATGGCCCAGTGAAAGCGGCGCTCAAAGATGTAACGGATCGTGCCGCTGAACTAAAAATTCTTGGCTCTTATCCTAAAGCCGTACTGTGATGAAGAGTTGTAATGAAGAGCTGTGATGAAGAGTTGTGAGGTTTTAAATGGCTAAATTTATAGAATTGGCAGCGCAGGGCGTGCAGGGACTACAAGCCTATCAACCTGGTAAACCAATTGAAGAATTGGAACGTGAGCTGGGCATCACAGATATCATTAAACTCGCCAGCAATGAAAACCCGTTGCCAACCAGTGAACGAGTCAAACAAGCTATTGCCGCATCGATTGCTGACATTGCGCGTTATCCCGATGGCAGTGCTTTTGAATTAAAGCAAAAACTTGCACAAAAATTACATGTCGCAGAGAACCAGATCACCATCGGCAATGGTTCAAGTGAAGTATTGGAATTAACCACCCGCGTATTTTTAGGCGCAGGTCAGTCCGCTGTGGTTTCTCAACATGCGTTTCTCGTGTATCGCTTATATATCCAAAGTTTGTCAGCAAACGCCATCGTTGTGCCCGCGAAAAATTGGGGCCACGATATCTCGGCGATGATAGCTGCGGTGGATTCAACTACTCGAGTGGTTTTTATCGCTAACCCCAATAATCCCACTGGCACCTGGGTATCGCTGGCAGAGATAGAATCGTTGCTGCAACGTATTTCAAAAGATGTGATCGTGTTGCTCGATGAAGCCTATTATGAATATGTTGAAAAGGATGGCTATGGTTCTGGGATTTCTCTCATCGAGAAATATCCCAATCTTGTGGTAACCCGCACCTTCTCAAAAGCCTATGGTTTAGCGGCGTTACGTGTTGGCTACGCTGTTTCAAGTCCAGAGATTGCCGATCTGCTCAATCGATTGCGTCCACCTTTTAATGTGACGACACTAGGATTATGTGCCGCAGCGGCTGTATTGGATGATGAACAATTTATCGAAACAAGTTGCCAGGTAAATCGCGACGGTATGGTCCAATTGGAACAAGGTTTAGCGGCATTGGGGCTCAACTATATTCCTTCAGTCGGCAATTTTATCGCCATTGAGATGCCAGGTAGCGTCAACGAGATCTACCAAGCGTTATTGCATAAAGGCGTGATAACACGGCCGATTGGTGTGTATGAAATGCCGAATCATCTCAGGGTGACGATTGGCACAGAAAAAGAAAATAAGAAATTTTTAACGGCGTTGTCTGAAGTTTTAGCGATATAAAGCAGGAAAATGAGTGGCAATATTTAATCGTATAGCGATCGTGGGATTGGGACTGATTGGTGGTTCTGTGGCGCGCGCGGCGAAAGCCAAGGGCAGCTGTAACGCTGTCTACGCTTATGCGAGAAATGTCGATAATCTCAAGTATGCCAAACACGAGGCGATTATCGATGAGTACTATACCGATTTAGAGCAATTGTTTTCCGAGTTGAGTAGCGACGATTTGGTGATTGTCGGTGTTCCGACCCTGACAGTGAAAACCATATTTGAAGTTATGCAGCGCAGTTTATCAGACAAAGTCACAGTGACCGATGTTGCAAGTGTTAAGGGAAATGTAAAGCTAGCCGCAGAAGAGGTTTTTGGTAAGGTGCCGCCACAGTTTGTGTTGGGCCATCCCATCGCAGGTTCTGAACAAAGCGGGGTGAAGGCATCGAAGGCTGATCTGTTTATCGATCGACGAACGATTCTGACACCTTTGCCGACCACTGATCGGCGCTGCTTGCAGCGGGTCAGAGAATTGTGGGAAGCCATCGGCGCTGAAGTGTTAGAGATGAGCGTGGATCATCACGATAAGGTTTTGGCGGCGACCAGTCATCTTCCTCATGTATTGGCTTACTCCCTGGTTGATACTCTGGCGAGTCAGAGTGAAAACCAGAATATTTTCCGCTACGCAGCGGGCGGTTTTCGCGACTTTACGCGTATTGCCTCCAGTGATCCGCTCATGTGGCACGACATTGTTAAAGCCAATAAAGATTCGTTGTTAACCGCCATTAATGATTTTCAACTCAATTTGGCGACCTTAAAGAGTGCCATAGCGCACGAAGACAGCGAAGCAATTTTAGGTATTTTTACGCGCGCAAAAGCGGCGCGAGATCATTTCGTCAAAATGTTAGCAGGTAAGGCGTACACAGAAACTATGCAACAGGAAAATATAGAATTCATTGTTCAGCCCGGTGGAAAACTGCAAGGCGAACTTAAAGTTGCCGGAGATAAATCCATCTCCCATCGTTCGATTATGTTGGGTGCCTTGGCCGAGGGCGTTACCCATGTCCATGGATTTTTAGAAGGCGAAGATGCACTTGCGACCTTGCAGGCATTTCGCGATATGGGTGTAGTCATCGAAGGCCCGCAAGATGGCGAAGTGACTATTCATGGTGTAGGGCTGCACGGTTTGAAGCAACCACCGGGTCCGCTCTATTTGGGGAACTCTGGCACATCAATGCGCTTATTGGCGGGTTTGTTAGCGGGTCAGGAATTTTCCGTTGAGCTGACCGGTGATGCGTCATTATCGAAACGCCCAATGAATCGGGTTGCTAACCCGCTGCGTGAAATGGGCGCTAAAATCGAAACAAGTGAAGGCGGCTTACCGCCCCTCAAAATTCAAGGCGGGCAAAAACTCAGAGCGATAAATTATGTCATGCCGATGGCGTCGGCACAGGTGAAGTCGTCTGTGCTGCTCGCTGGCCTCTATGCCGAAGGAGAAACATCGGTAAAAGAACCCGCGCCGACACGAGATCACACGGAGCGTATGTTAAATGGCTTTGGTGTTAAGGTGGAAAGTCACCAAGGCATTGCCACTTTAAAAGATCCATCACCCAAGCTCACCGCGGCGACCATTGAAGTGCCCGCAGATATTTCATCGGCGACTTTTTTTATGGTGGGTGCATCGATTGCACCTGGCTCAGATCTGCTGTTGAAACACGTCGGCATTAATCCGACACGCATTGGCGTGATTAATATTTTGAAACTGATGGGCGCTGATTTGACGCTCTGTAACGAGCGCGAAGTGGGTGGCGAGCCGGTGGCGGATATTCGTGTGCGTTATGCGCCTTTATCCGGCATTGAAATTCCTGAAGATCAAGTGCCGTTGGCCATTGATGAATTTCCCGCGCTGTTTATCGCGGCCGCCTGTGCAAAAGGCACAACGATTCTGCGCGGTGCAGAAGAATTGCGGGTCAAAGAAAGTGATCGTATACAAGTAATGGCCGATGGGTTGCTCAGGTTGGGAGTCAAAGCAGATCCCACCGCCGATGGTATCGTGATTGAAGGCGGCCAGATGTCTGGCGGAGAGATCGACAGTCACGGCGATCATCGTATCGCTATGTCATTTGCCATGGCGGCGTTGCGCGCATCAGGCCCAATTCACATCAAGGATTGTGCAAACGTCGCCACTTCATTCCCCAACTTTGTGGTGTTAGCGCAAGAATCCGGCTTGGGATTAGAGACAAATAAGCATTAATTTTTTTAACACAGCCGCCAGGTATTTTAATGTCTGAAACTAAAAACACGTCATTTCCGGTAATTACTATCGACGGTCCAAGTGGCTCGGGTAAAGGCACAATTGGACGGCTTGTCGCTAGGGCGCTGGGTTACCATTTACTGGATAGCGGCGCTTTATATCGCCTCACAGCATTAGCCGCCCAGAATAGAGGGGTGGAATTCTCCGACGCGGAGCAAGTTGCCGCTATTGCCGAAAGCCTGGATGTGAAGTTTTCATCTGGTGAATGTGAAAACTCGTCTAAGATTATGTTAGACGGTAAAGATGTTACCTTCGCAATCCGTACCGAAACTGCTGGTGATGCCGCCTCTCAAGTTGCCTCTCTTCCAATAGTAAGATCAGCACTACTAAAACGTCAGCGTGATTTTGCCGTTGCTCCCGGTTTGGTTGCAGATGGTAGGGATATGGGTACGGTGGTTTTTCCGGATGCGGCGGTAAAAATTTATCTTACTGCCAGCGTCGAAGAACGAGCTGAGCGACGCTATAAGCAGTTGAAGGAAAAAGGGGAATCTGTTAGTCTCCCGCAGCTTTTTGAGGAGATAAAAGCCAGAGATGATCGTGATATGAACAGAGCAGTCGCTCCGTTAAAGCCTGCTGAAGGCGCCATCATCATCGACAGTTCGCAATTATCGATCGAAAAAGTGTTGCAACGTGTGCTTACCGAAGCGGAACGAGTTTTCAGTTAGTTTTGGTCGGGCGCGCAGTAGGACATAAAAAGGTGGTTTGTAACTAATCATTCCCAGTTTATTTAGTTACAGGCTTAAACTAAGGCAGGCCCGCATCGACTGGACATGCGGAGACGTAAAGTAAGTGGCTAAAAAATTGTTAGTTGCTTCTTTAAAGGTAAATACATGAATGACAGTATGATTGAAAGTTTTGCAGATTTATTTGAAGAAAGTTTAAGAACCATCGACATGACCCCCGGTGCCATAGTTACCGGCATCATCGTAGACATCGACAGTGACTGGGTTACTGTTCACGCAGGTCTCAAATCAGAGGGTGTCATCCCCAGAGCTCAATTTCTCAACGACCGTGGCGAGATGACCATCAAAATTGGTGATGAAGTCCAAGTCGCGCTCGAAACTGTTGAAGACGGTTTTGGTGAAACTCGTTTATCACGCGAAAAAGCCAAACGTGCTGAATCCTGGAAAGAACTCGAGAAAGCCTGTGAAACTTCAGCGGTTATTAAAGGTGTTATCAACGGCAAAGTGAAAGGTGGTTTCACCGTTGATGTTAATTCAATTCGCGCCTTCTTACCTGGTTCATTGGTCGATATTCGGCCTGTTCGCGAAACTGGGCATTTGGAAGGCAAAGAGCTTGATTTTAAAGTTATCAAGCTGGATCAAAAACGCAATAACGTCGTGGTATCTCGTCGCGCAGTGCTAGAAGAAGCCAACAGCGCTGAGCGTGATGCACTGCTGTCAACTCTACAAGAAGGCATGGCGGTTAAAGGTATTGTTAAAAACCTCACCGATTACGGTGCATTTGTTGACTTGGGTGGTGTGGATGGTCTGTTACACATTACCGATATGGCGTGGAAACGCATCAAACATCCCGGTGAGATCGTCAATGTCGGTGATGAAATCGACGTTAAGATTCTTAAATTCGATCGCGAACGCAACCGCGTTTCACTTGGCTTAAAACAACTTGGCGAAGACCCCTGGTTGGAAATCAAAGCCCGTTATCCGGAAAACATGCGGGTTAAAGCGCGCGTCACGAACCTTACAGATTACGGCTGTTTCGCTGAGCTTGAAGAAGGCGTAGAAGGTCTGGTACACGTTTCTGAAATGGATTGGACTAACAAAAACGTTCATCCCTCGAAAATTGTTAACGTCGGTGATGAAATCGAAGTGATGGTACTGGATATAGACGAAGAGCGTCGCCGTATCTCTCTCGGTATTAAGCAATGCCAACAAAATCCCTGGGATGGTTTCGCCGAGCAGCATGCGAAAGGCGACAAACTCAAAGGCACTATCAAATCAATTACAGACTTCGGTATCTTCATCGGGTTGGATGGCAATATCGATGGCCTGGTGCATTTGTCAGATATTTCTTGGCACGAAGCCGGTGAAGAAGCCGTGCGTAATTACAAGAAAGGCGACGAAATCGAGACAGTTATTCTGTCGATCGATCCTGAGCGCGAGAGAATTTCACTCGGTATTAAACAGCTAGAAGCAGATCCTTTCTCAGAGTTTGTAGCTCAATTCGATAAAGGCAGTATTGTCAAAGGTGTCATTAGAGAGCTTGATGCTAAAGCTGCAACCATCACACTCGCAGCGGATGTAGAAGGTATTCTCAAAGCCTCTGAGATCAGTCGTGATCGTGTGGAAGATGCACGCAATGTCCTGAAGGAAGCGGAAGAGATCGAAGTTAAGATCATCAGCGTTGATCGTAAAAACCGAGTCATCGGACTTTCTATCAAAGCTAAAGATGTTGATGACGAAAAAGAAGCGATTAAAGAGCACAATAAAAAGGCGGAGCCATCTGCTCCGGCTACTATTGGTGACTTGATTAAGGCGCAGATGGGCAGTAAAGGCGAGTAATTAAGCCCCATTGAGCCCAGTTTGGAAGTCCAAATTGGGCTTGCCAGAAGCCAAGGGAATGTACAAACAAAGAAGCGAACTGAGCCATATTTGTTCAAATGTGAGTAGGTTCGCTTTTTTATCGTTTAAAAAAAGCTTCTGTATAAAGGCTTTACGCATTTTTGCGCGCTTTGAGCTAGACTAGCTATGTAAGGTTTTTGAACTAGGGAGTAGCTATGACAAAGTCCGAATTGATTGAGCGCATTGCCGCCAAGCAAGATCAGTTATCGGTAAAAGACGTAGAGCTTGCTATAAAGATGATCATTGAGCATATGTCTCAAGCGTTAGCTGTTGGCGAACGCATTGAGATTCGTGGTTTTGGCAGTTTTTCTTTGCACTATAGAGCACCACGCAAAGGCCGAAATCCTAAAACAGGCTCATCTGTTGATCTAACTGGCAAGTATGTACCTCATTTCAAGCCAGGCAAGGAGATGCGGGAACGAGTAAACGAAAGCATACAAAGTTTTCCTGCTCCAGCAGCCGTAATGTCTTCAGCTCCACCAAGCAGCCCTATGTAATTAGGACTTTGGTGAGTGTCAGGATTACATTGCCATGTATGGTTCTATAGCGGTCTTGAAAACTGTTTTGGAACTGTCTTGAAAGTAGTGCAAGTACGAAATAACGGGTTGAGCTGTACCGAAAACTGATTTCCAATACGTATTGTATTCGTAACGGCATAGACGTATGTTCATGCCGTTTTTTTTAGCTTTAAAATTAGCTTTTAAAAATTTTTGAATGTCGCAAAAGGAGCGCACGCCAGCATGAAATGGTTGTATATACCTTATTTTTTCTTATTTATTATTTGCCTGTTTTTAGGATTTATATTCGCCGAGCAGAATCCAACGAGTGTGCCTTTGGAGTTCTTCGGAAATTCGTTGCCCCCCGTAACCGTGTCGATTTGGGTATTAGGGGCACTAGCAATTGGAGCGGTTCTAGGTATTGTCTTTACCTTACCCATTGTTTGGCAAGTAAAGGCAATGGTAGCCAAAATAAATAAACAGTTACTTAACTGTCAGAAGGAATTAGACAAGCTGCGAACCACGCCGTTTAGTGAGAGATAGTTTTAATGAGAGATAGTTGATGTCGAATATATGGCTATTCGTTTTACTGGTTGTTGCCGTCGCGCTCGGATGGATCATGGGGCGAATAGGTCGATCAACGTCGGGCCATATAGCAGAGGATAAATTCACCCAAGAACTCCCACAAGGGCTCCCGAAAAGCTATTATTTTCGGGGCCTAAATTATCTCATTAATGAACAACCCGATGGAGCGATCGATGCCTTTGTCGCAGCGCTTGAAGTAAACAGTGAAACCTTAGAAACACATATCGCCCTGGGAAATTTATTGCGCCGTCGTGGCGAAGTTGATCGCGCAATACGCGTACATCAAAACCTTCTCGCCAGACCCAGTTTAGACAAATCACAACTTCATCAAGCACAGCTAGAACTCGCCAAAGATTATATCGCCGCTGGCCTCTTAGACCGAGCAGAACGCTTATTGGTCGATCTCGCCGATGTGTCTGCAGAACTCAAGGCTGTTTGTTTAAAACATCTGACTGAGATCTACCGCGATGAGCGTGAGTGGAAAAAAGCGATAGCTGCCGCGTCGATTCTCAATGGTAATTTCAACAGCAAATTATTGTCGACGGGGAAGCGAAGGTCTGAGTTCAATGTTCCTCTCTCTCATTTCTGTTGTGAAATTGCCGATGAGGCCCTAAAGATCGAAGATTATCGTGAGGTGCGAAAGCAAGTGCGAGAAGCGCTGTATTACGACAAGAGCTGCGTAAGAGCGAATCTGCTGTTGTCAAAATTGGAATACGACCAAGGACATTACGCTGAAGCGATAAAAATACTCTCGCGCATACCGCAACAAAATCCGGATTTTATTCCCGAAAGTATCGATCTGATTGTCAAATGTTATTCTGAACTTGGCGATACAGAAGCATTGAAAAAATATCTAGAATCCTGTTTAGATGCTCATCATGGAATGGCCCTGCTGTTGCCGATCACTGACAAGCTCAAGCAGGAAGAAGGTGAACAGAAAGCGGCGAGTTTTTTGGCCGACCAATTGAAAAAGCAACCTTCAATCCAGGGCGTTAGCCACTATCTTGATTTGCAATTGCAAACGACTGATGGGGAGCAAAAGCAGACGTTGACGCTATTAAAAGAGATGATCGACAAATTATTACTTAAGCGCCCGAAATATCGCTGTAAACGCTGCGGTTTTTCCGGGACCCAATTACACTGGTTATGTCCCTCATGCAAAGAATGGGGCGAGGTCAGGGCGATTGAGGGTGAATGACGATTGAGAAAGAGTCTGGGCAGTTTTGTCCACGTATATCTCGATAATTAAAGAGCTTCATTAACACAAGTACCAGCTAATGCCTGAATCAAATAGTTCTGCTGCAAACAAGAGTAATCCCAAAATCATCATTGCGTTAGATTTTGATGCTCTGCCACCGGTATTTTCTCTCGTAGAACAATTGGAATCTAATCAATGCCGTTTGAAAGTGGGCAAAGAATTATTCACAAAATATGGCCCTAAAGTGGTAGAAGAACTGCAAAAGCGCGGCTTTGAAATATTTCTCGATCTTAAATTTCATGATATTCCTAGCACGGTCGCCAAAGCAGTAAAAGCAGCGGCGCAGCTGGGGGTATGGA
>OBEQ011689053.1_pt1 | contig 13724 bp, 7 predicted proteins | sample 1670901 | NCBI WGS metagenome assembly OBEQ01 (sample SAMEA104232315, study PRJEB22302) | groundwater metagenome | biome: forest; feature: aquifer; material: groundwater | place: USA | collected 2011-08-07 | depth 5.4 m
ACGGTAGGTATCAAATTCTTTTTTGAGGAGTTTATCAACTCCTGAATTTAGAGTAAACGGAAACCCGGGAGGCCGATCCAATCCCAACCGACGGTCAATGTAAAAACACCGCGGACAATTCATAAAAAGATCAATCCGCGACCGGCTTAAACGAAACGGATCCTTACTGCCGGGCTCGTAAAGATTCCGAATCCTTTTACCCCGATAATATTTAGACACGTTTAATCAAACCGGCTAGCCCATCAATCGTCATGTTCTCGGCGACGGCATCGTGAGGGATTAAAATATATTTCCACTGCTTCCCTCCATAGGTCGCAGCATGGGTAGAAGCCTGCTGACACCACCGGAGAGCTGCTTCTTTCTTTGCTAATACTTCGGGGTCGGCCATTTCTCCCCGCGCTTTGGGTTCCATCATGTAGATTACGTCTTTCATTTCAGCCACAAAATCAGGCTGGTACTCATGGATCTCCGACCCCATCTTATATGAAATTTGGAACTGCCCCTTTGCGGGTTTGAACCACTTTATCGCTTCCCGATCTAGAATCACGGCCAGTTTTCTTTCCGAATCAGACTGAAATTTTTCGTCAGGATAAAGACAGCGAATAAATCCGTTGAACAAATACTTAGCCATATTGCTTTTATCCGCAGGCGACTGACGAAAATCGCGTCTGGGCTCTCCGGACGTATAAGCACGCTGTTTTAACTCCGTGAAGCCCTTGTTAATTCTCACCTCGTAATCACCAGACTCTTCCCAATAATGGGTTTGCATCTGGGCATGTACGAAACGCGCGATATCTTTTTGGTAATACCGCAAAACTTTCCGGGAATCTTTTTCTGACAAATAACTTTGAAAGTGGCGTACCACCTGCCCCGCCAAATCATATAAAAAATCCGCATGCTCATCATATGAAATATCATCAAAATCGACTAAACCGCTGACCACATAATCCTCGAGCCGGGTTTCCTCAATTCCTCCATGCCCAACCCCAAGCACTTCAAGTTGATTCGTTCTAAGATGCTGAATCCAAAGTTCTTCCGAAGGAGCTGGGTACTTCAAAGATTCCAAATTCAATTTGAATGATTTAAAACCTGAACGCAGCTGTCCCTTCGGCACCACAAGGATTCGGGGGATATCAATAGTCTGCTGAATGACCATATCCGCTGTTTTCGAAACAATCGCGGCAATATTAGGTTGCTCTGCAACACCCGATAACTCCATTTGCGCAGGAGCCCGATATAGGCTCTCCACTTCCTTCACAACCATTGCTTTCACTTCTGGATCCTGCAAATAACTAACGCTAGGGAGTTTCTGGGGTTGATTCTCCAGTTTACGAATAACATTAAAAGTAATTTGAGCAATTTTTTGCTCTTCAGGGTTCTGAAATGAGGGCGGCAAATTCGGAGGCGAAACCTGCATACTCGCACTAGAATAATGATCGGGTTGGATACCAAGCTGTCCGGCCAAATTGGATTGCGAGATTACGGTAACAGTCTTTTGCTGCAATTCATCGGGATTCAATATCACTTGCTGCAAGTGAATTGTAGACCCTGGCTTATTTGCTTCATCCACAATTTCCTGAAACTTATCATGAGCCACAATGTTAAGCCTATCTACGGCCGTCACGCCTGTGCGCTTCCCGTAAGGAAGACGTAAACCACGTCCGATCGATTGTTCAATTAAAGTTCGAGCATTCGCCGCCCGTAACGGCACAATCGTATAAAGATTGGTCACATCCCAGCCTTCTTTAAGCATATTCACATGGACTACAATTTCCGTGGGCTCTTCCGTGTGTTCAACTTTTAAGAGGCGTTGGATCATTTCATCTTCTTCAGCACCGCTTTTGCTTGAATCCACCTGGATGACTTTAGTTTTGTAATCACCCTGAAAGAAGGTATCGGACTGAATCAGCTGAACAAGTTTCCCAGCATGCGTCGTGTCTCGCGCAATCACCAGCAAAAATGGTTTCACAAGCGCATTGCCCGTTTCCTGGGCATAAGTCGCCAGCTCAACTTTCACGCTTTCATGCAAACGAATACCATCTTCTAATTTCAGTTGTTCTATCCTCTCCTGCGACATCCCGTCAGGATTAAAATTCTTCCGTGTCACAACCGCCGGTTCTTTAACGAATCCATCCACCATCGCTTTGCCTAGCGGATAATCGAAAACAACATTTTTGAATGGCGTGGGATCTTTTCCAGTCTCCACAAAAGGAGTCGCTGTTAATTCAAGGCCAAGAATAGGCCGCAATTCATTAATAGCTTTGACACCTGCTGAGGCACGATAACGGTGGGATTCATCCATAATCAAAACAAGGTCAGGAAGACCTGCTAAATAATTGAAATAACTTTCACCGATATATTCTGAAAGTCGCTTGATGCGCGGTGATTTTCCGCCTCTCACCTCAGAATTAATTTTTGAAATATTAAAAATATTGACCTTGCATCGCAAAACCTGATCGAATAAAGTTCCTGCTTTTGTTTCGTAATTATCGCCCGTGATAATTTCCGGCACATCCGTTGCAAACTCTGCAATCCCCTTAAAAACATACTTTCTCGTATTGGGAGTAAAATCCGCGATTAGTTTGTTATAAATAGTGAGATTCGGAGCAAGAACAAAAAAATTATTGATTCCATGCGCAAGATGAAGATAGCTGATAAAAGCCCCCATCAAGCGGGTTTTCCCTACGCCGGTGGCTAGCGCAAAGCAAAGCGAGACAAATTCACGCTCAAAATCCGTAACGGTGGAAAACTCTTGATGGATGGCTACAAGCGCTGTTTCGGCGCTGGCATCTTTTTTTAGGGAGATAATCTCGGTGATGCGATCCAGAATTTCGAGCGACTGGCGCTGTGGTTGGCGCAGGCTTAAACGCCCCGAAATCGCATTAACGTGGCGATTCAAGAGGACATTCCTTCCGTATGAAAATAACGGTCAAATAGCAACTCCTTTATTAACAACTAGTTACGAACTTTCTAAGATTACGGCTAACTCGGCATCAAATAAGCTTTATACCCAAATCGGCACATACCGCGCATGTTTTCGGGATTCACTACTAGGATCTACCAATTTGATCGAATTATCATCAAGTGCTTCTTTGATGAACCGGGATACCATAGCACTGTTTTCTTTTTTAATTCCAAACCTGTCGCGGAGCGTCGAATTAGTCAAATATTCACGCTGAACATATTTTAAACAAGCGTGTAAATAAGTTGCACGCACCCGGTCTTTTCTATCCATTTTAGACAAAGGCCGATGTGCGAAAAGAGTTATTTTCGTGTTGCTGTCATTGACTTCAAATAAAGGCGCAGGCAATTGATATAATTCCGTTTGAAATACAACCTTATCAATTCCGCTCCCACGCTCTTCACAAACTCCTATCCGGCGCATGAAAGACGCAAGGGCTTCATTTCTAGATTTGGGAGAGCTGTCCAAAAAGCGATCAGCTTTTACAAGTGGCTCTCCCGGATTAGTTATTTCCATCCGATCAGAAAATATTTCAACCATAGGCCCGGAGCCGCGGACAAAAAAATCCTGATGAATCAAAGCATTTGCAACTAGTTCTCTAATTGCAATCTCCGGATACATCGGCACATCTTTTCGAAACGCCTTGCCAATCTCTTCATTTCGAGGAATCAACCCATGTATGAACTCGATGAGACCTTGGAAACCAGCTGCATATCCCTTGGCGCCGACTTGTTCTTTAGTCGTTTCAAGCCGGGTCGTTCCCTTATAGACAATGACCCGAATTGATTTTCTTTTTAAATTTTTAAAATCATCGAGTTTTTTCGCGAAAAGAATCGCGCCTAAATTTGTGACGTCATAAGTTCCTGAATCATTGACAAGAACCATCCCATCACCACAAAGGCTCCCCAGAATACCCTTTTTATTATCGGGCAAAGACAACCCCATCAATTCAAAATAAGCCGGATAATCAAGGCATCGAAGGACATCATCTGCTTCCATATTTTCAGCAGCATGCAAATCTTCAAAAGGAGTACTGTCAAAAATCCGCCAAAGCTGACGCTCTTTTTCAGGAAAATCCTTTAATAATTTTTTATACGAGCCAACCCGGACAAATTCTCTGTTCTTAAATTGAACCGGATTTTTGGATGCTCGCTCCACTTCGAGAATAACTACGTTTAACCCATCAACGCTCAGTTCATGAAAATAAAAATTAATCTTAGGAGACAACAAATGGAGAAGCCAATTTTCCAATTCTTCATTACCAACTCTCTTTTGCTTGGGCTTAAAGTCAGTCCCCACGATTTTATGCCCGGGAGTTTCCACTCCCCAAACCAGATAACCTACGGTTTTACCCGAAAGCGCGGAAGCATTCGCTAATGCGGATATATATTCACCGATTTCTTCAGGATCCGCATTATTGTGCTTAAACTCAACCCACTCGGTTTCGCCGGTCAAGGAACACAATTCATGCAGTAATCGTTTTAAATGGTCTTGGATTTTTATCATTGAAGTTCCATTTCAATCTGGCCGGGCTCTCGTGGAGCTTCAGGAAGTTCTTTTATCTTGAGGCTGTAATCATCATGTCCCCACTCACACCGGGAGAGAACTTGCTTGGGAATTTTCTTGACGGTCAAATTGGGATAATACTCTGCTTTCCCGCGAAACGCCGTACAAAGAACGAGGAGTGAACGATCCGGACCGACTTCATCACTCAATTGCTGAAGCTGATCGTGGCTGAGGTTCTGCGTGGTCACATAAATAAAATCGCGTTCGGTGGAATGGCCATGCTGCCAATAAATAGTATCACTTGGTACATATTGAAATCCCTCTAGCTTACAAACCGCTTCGGCAAGCATAGGCGGATTGAATTCTTTGCTGATAACCAAATTATCCCATTTGTCTTTTTGAAGAAGCGAAGGAGCCAGTTTGTAATAACGGAACCCGCCTCCGCCCTTCCAACTCACTGCTTCCGTAACACCGCCCTTGTCTTCGCCATCAATCACTTTTTTTAGCCGGGGAATAATATGTGTGTGGCAATGTTCGCCCAGCTCAACCATGATCCACCGTCGGCCCATCTTGTGTGCTACTGCTCCAGTGGTGCCGGAACCAGCAAAAGAATCGAGTACCCAATCACCTGGATTACTTGCCAATGTAAATACTTTACGAACAAGCATTTCGGGTTTTGGGGTTTCAAAAATTTCGGCATTGTTGAACTGTTTCACCTCACGTTTGGCATCTTGGTTATCTCCAACTTCATCGCGTAACCAAATAGAGAGAGGTACAATTCCGTTCTGTACTTCGCTCAAGAACTGTTTGACTCGTGGCCGATTCTTCCCGTCTTTACCGAACCACACTCTTCCTTCAGTAAGCCATCTTTGAAAACTCGTTTGCGATGGGGCCCATTGTCGCCCCTCGGGGGGATAATGAGTCACACCACCAGGCGTTACGATTGGATACGAATGACCGGCAGCCTTTGTCTTGGAAGTCATATCGCCGCTTGACCAAGTTCCTCTCGGATCGTTGTCGGGATTACTGAAAGATTCGTCGTGCTCATTTGTTCGCGGCAAACGATTAAATACACACAGGTCTTTTCTCTTTGCATAGATCAGAAGATGATCATGATTAGCCGTAATAAGTTTCTCATCATTTTGTGGAGAAAACTTTTTTTGCCAGATTGCGTTTGTCACGAAATTTTGTCTTCCAAAGATTTCGTCGCAGAGGATCTTAAGATAATGCGCTTCATTGTCATCAATGGTGATCCATAGGGAGCCGTCATCCGAAATCAATTTTCTCAAAATATCCAAACGTTCACGCATAAGAGACAACCAAATTGAATGTTCGACACCATCATCGTAATGTTCAAATGCGCTGCCGGTGTTATAAGGAGGATCTATAAAAACACATCTGATCTTGCCAGCAAATTCCTGCTCAAGAGCTTTGAGAGCGAGCAGATTGTCGCCAAATATGAGTCTGTTATCGAAAATGTCGTTATCGCTCACGCAATGTGGAGCATGATACGACTTCTCCGGATCTTCCAAAAGAATCCTCGGCTCCAGCTTCGCCCGATTCTCTTTTCCAATCCACGTCAGTTCGAGTTTTTGCTTTTTACCGTTCATTTCAAGACTCCTCGATTACGCAATGCATCCTCAAGCTGTTTTAAATCCGTCCACGCTATCGCACCATCGGGAATAGGTTTAGTTCTGTCTATCAGCGTTTCGAGCAGAGCTGATATTTTCTCGAAAGCATTTGTATCCTTTTTCAATTTTTCCCATGCCGTGACTGGTTTTTCGTTCCTCGCGTCTTCGCCAAAATATGCTAATTCAAAATTTGGGAGAGATGCCAAGAGCCTGGCTTTCCCTGCCTCAATCTGACTTTTAGCCGTATTGAAGATTTCCGAGTTCATGCTCCAAGCAGGATTCGTCATGTCTTGCTCTTTCCTTTTTACGATAGGCATATCACTATCGTGTAAAACGGCATATGAAGCATCAAATTGATTTAAAATTTTGCACAAAGATCTGATTGTTGCCTTACCTCTTGCGCGGACAATGTGCAAATTCTTAAACTTCTCGGGCTCACGCTGAATGACGTAAGTAAATGCCGTATATTCAGTATCTCCTTCTACAAGGATTGTTCGACCGCCGAAAAAAAACTCCGCGACATAGGGATCGCAAAGGTTCAACAACTTCAAGCACTCTTTATCATCGTCGCTTAGGTGAGCTTTTCTAGGGCGAAAAATAGTTGTCCCCTGGACCGAACCATCCGTCTTTCTTTCGACCCGAACTATGGAAGTGTTATCCCGAGCTAAATCTATGAATACCGGCGAATGAGTGGTAACCATGACTTGCCAATTACCGTTCTTGGGAAGATCGTATAAGACTCGACATGCCTCCCGAATTGCGTCGGGATGCAAACAGATTTCCGGTTCATCCATTAAAAGTACGTGCGGTTTATCTGCTTGAAAATCTTTACCTTGCCGTTGTTCTGAAAGAATACGCAATGCAGCCCACAATAAAGTCCGTCGCGCTCCGCTACCTTGTCTATCAATAGTTGCGTGATGATCTCCTGAAAGTCCCATCCGTATAATGGGATCGGCCTTAAACAGATTGATGCACTTCTCGATATCATCCTCGGCACGAGCATCGAAAGATACGGCATATCCAGGGAAAACACTGTTTATAGTTTTAGAGAGTTCAGTTTCAATGGATGCCAATGTTTTTTTAGCGTCTTCGGCAATCTCTTTCTGCAGCTTTCGAACTGTTTCCATTAGTTGAAAGTAAGCGGATTGCCCTAAAGCTGCCTGACCATCCGCTTTCTGTTTGCCCAGCACTTTAACACGTGCAGTAAGTGCCTCTTTAAGAAGCTTTGCCGTTTCTTCCGCTTGCTTTTCTGGACTGTCGAATGCACCAACCCGATGCGGTTCCGGGCGCCGAGCTTGAGCTACATTTGCGGCACCCCAAGGACCTTCCGAATCATGCCATTTGTTCTCAGCAACCTCCCATCCAACCTTTTTCGGCGCTCCGGGTTCGACCCATGTCCATTTCTCTCTAACAAACATTTCACCGGTAGCGGTGTCAGTCCTTACCCATCTATCTCCGGGAGCTGTTTTATCAAAAACTACTGTCTCCAACTCAATGATCGGCGGTTGGGCTGAATCAATACGGCCATTAGGAAAATCATCGATAGTCAACTTGCCCTCATTTGAGCCATGCAACATCACAACTTCATAAGCACGGAGAATAGAGCTTTTACCTGCATTGTTAGCACCAACCAATACAACAATGTCATCCAGTTCGACGCAAACTGGCTCTGGTCCAATACAACGGAAATTCCTTACTATGAGTTTGTTCAAACGCGGTCTTGGTGAATTGGATTCTACGACCGCTGTCGCGGCTACTTCTTGTGAGGTTTTCGCTTTTTTTGCTACCATGGGAATTAAGTTCCTTCTTCAAAAAATTTTGACTTTAAAATTATACTAAAACTCCTTAAAAAACTTCGGCTTCACTGGCTTTGCCGGACTCGCTGTCATTCTTAAAGTAGAATAACCGCGCTGCAATGAAATCTTCACATGCTTTCGGTCTATTCGATGTTTAAGGATACTATCTCGCATTATCTTTCGCAGAGCGCTCATCCACTCCTTTTTATCAGCAAGGATTGTTTTCCCAATAAAATGATAACCCCTGCCACTCTTTAGAAGAATTCCTCCGATTTTTTTCAACCTAGCCTCCACATCTACGTCAAGGGAATCAATATCGATCATCAATAAGTGCATTTCCTGATATTGGTTCAACCTGCTATTTAAACCAGCAACGTAGTTATTGTGATTATTAATGCGGTTTCTTTGCAGAACTTGTTTTAAATGCAGGCATAGGTTTTTAATTCTTAAGATTTTTAAATAAAATGGCGGGAACCATACTGTAAGCCGAAAATGGTGTGCGTACGTTTTGGGACAGTAAATGTCCATGGAAAAATCTTTCACCGCATCTTCATTTTCATGAAGAATGTCATTCAATATATCCTGAAAATCAATCTCGACAATACACCTACTCACAAATCGAAAGTAAAAATCTATTAACTTGGCATAACTCTTAATTTCGCGAACTTCCGGCGTATGCGCAGATCTATAGTGAACATCGGTTCTTAGTTTATGCAGGCTCGAATGCATTGCTATATAACGTTTAGGGAAATTCTTATTTCGGCCGTACACCTTATGCAAGGTGCTATCAACAGCATCATGAGTTGGGTTATTTTTCTTCAGGTCTTTTAATGTCAGCGCATGACTCAAGTAAAATGAGGCAAAATACAAGTGAACAATCGACTCTCTGAATAATTGCTTTTCGATCAAAGCTTGGACAGCTTCAATCTCAGTCGATGCCAAAGCTATAAGAGTACTCGCCCGCTTACGTTGTTTAATGTCATATTTTAATTTTTTCATATCTGCAATTTCTAATCAGGCTCAAGCCTGGTCATTCTCACTATCTTTTGCGTCTTGAATAAACTTAGGATTAATCTGTTTGGAGGCTTTAGCACCCAAAGTCTTGAGAAATTCAACCTTATCGATAAGATTCCCACGGCCCGTTTTGATTTTATTCATTGCATCATCGTAGCTAGTCTGGGCACCTTTGAGCTTATTACCGATCTCTTGCAAATCCTGCAAAAGACCCTCGAATTTATCATAAAGATTCCCGGCTTGTTCGGCAATTTTTAAAACGTTCTTGCTCCCGCGTTCCTGTCGCCATAAAGCAGCAACTGTTCTGAGAGTTGCTAAAAGCGTGGTGGGACTGACTATGACAATGTTTTTATCCCAAGCCTTGGGAAAAAGCTCTGCATCGGACTGTAAGGCCAGTGCAAAAGCGCCTTCTATAGGAATAAACATTAGGACAAAATCAGGGGTACTAAGCTTTTCATTAACGTCATATTTTTTGCCACTAAGACCGTTGATATGTTCTCTGACCGATGACAAATATTTTTCTAAAATAGGCTCTCTTGTTTCTGAATCCGCAGTATTGATATAGGCATCGTACGCAGTCAGCGATACTTTCGAATCAATGACAATGTGCTTTGGTTTATCGGGATCGGGAATATTAATAACTACATCCGGCTTCTGAGTTTCCCCTTCCCCACCCTTGAGGCCCAATCCCTTGCCTTGGACAATATATTCTTCTCCTGCCCGAAGACCGGAACGCTCCAATATTTTTTCTAAAACAATTTCGCCCCATCGACCTTGCGTAGTCGAATCACCACGTAATGCAAGAACCAAACTTTTCGTTTCCTGAGTCATATTTTGATTCAAGCTTTTGGCTTCGATAACACTTTTTTGCAACTCTTGAAGATTCTCTTTAAGCGGGTCGACAATTGCCTTGATACTTTCCTTACCGCATTCTTGAAATTTCACACTCTGAGAGTCCAGAATGCCTTGGGCGAGATTCTTAAAATGCTCCTCAAATTTAATATGAAAATTCTCAAGTTCACTCTTGCCCGCATCGAGTCTTTCCTGAAGGCTGCCTTTCTCCGCCTCCAAACGGCTGGCATCTTTGGTCAGTTCCAAAACTTTATTACCCAGATCCGTTTTTTCTTTCCACAGAGCATCATATTGCTCTTTTGGAACCCCTTTTGAGCGGCCTAAGAACAACCATGCGGTGGAAAATCCGACCAACGCACAAATTAAACCAATAATCATTCCCATTATTATTTCAACTCCCATCGAATCTTAAACAGTTCTTCCAGTTTTACCTGTTGTTGAAGCTTCCCCTCAATTTGTTCAATAAGACGAGCACGATCGCTATCAATTTTATCCTGCGCATCAAATAAAGCTCGGCGCTTCAGATTGCGCTGGGATTCTAATGCTTTCATCTTTTTCTGTCCTATTAGTTTTTCATCAAGCGTCAAGGCAGCGGCAGCGCTCCTACGCGCTTCGCGAATTTGCTTATCCATCTCTTTAATCTCACGTTCAAGACCCAGCTTTAAATCTTCCGCCCAGTCATCCAATTTCTCAGCTTCGGTTTCAAAAAAAACGGCATTGCGTTCAGAAATGCTTCGCTGAATAATCGTTTGCTGGGTTTTAGTTATTTCCTTAACCTTGTCAGGTAAATTTAGGCTGGCAACAGGAGAAATAGAAGCTGCGCCTAGAGAAAATAACTTTCGAGCAGTTTCTTCGTCTAGCGTTTCCTCTTTTTCCGTCATCGCTGCAAGAATTAGATAATCTTCAAACTGATCAAGGGATTGAACCGTCAAGACACTTGCCATGAGCCAACCCGTTTGACCCACAAACGGTTTTAAAATCGAGATTTGACCTTCATGGCCAGAATAATCGAATTCGATTTTAACGGGCTCAAGATTACGTTCTTTTGCCTTGTTAAGAACTTGCTCGGCCAGAGGGTGGTTGATTCTGTAAAAATGAGCTTCCCCCGAACGGCGCGGCAACTCATAAAGTCCCAAAAGAATATCTCCACCAAAGGGATTCGATTTCAGTTCAAAACTGTTTTCATCTTTAAAATCAGCATGATCTTTGAGTTCATGGCGAGTAAGCGTCATTAAGGCCTGCTCGTACCGGGTTAAAAATGCTTCGCTTTTTGCTTTACCAATGCGTAGCTTGTCGCGGACATCATCGTCAAAGTTTTCCAGAAGCTTTCTACGGGTGGTTGAGATGGATTCATCAATTTCAAATTTCAACTCCGTCTGGAGTTGATCAAACGCTTGTTTGATTTCCTCGGGTTTGCGGCATTTTTGATAGATATCCGCAATCCGCTTTTCAAAATCTACACCCGATTCAATCGCTCCAAGAACTTCATCGCTGGCACCAAAGACACCTTCGAAAAGTTTAAACTTTTCGGAAAGAAGCCTAAACACACGCTGATCTGCCTCGTTTTTTTGATTGAGGAAATTCACGACAACCACATCATGTTTTTGGCCATAACGATGGCAACGGCCTATCCTCTGTTCGATTCGCTGAGGATTCCAAGGCAAATCGTAATTAACGACGAGCGAGCAGAACTGAAGATTAATTCCTTCAGCGCCAGCTTCTGTTGCAATCATGATTTGACCCTTTTCGCGGAAGTAATCAACTAATGCGGCACGCATATCGGCACTTCTAGAACCACTAACTCTATCGGTTCCGGCATGACGAGCAATCCATTCTTCATAAATCCTCTTAGAGTTCTCATCGGTGTTTGTCCCATTAAAAAGAACAACTCCATTTTTATAAGGACTATCCGCTAAAACTCGAAGAAGATAGGATTGCGTGCGTCTGGACTCGGTGAAAATTATGGCCTTGCGAGCCGCTCCAATTTTATCCGCCTTTTCAAAAGCAGCTTTTAGAGCTTGGAGAAGCGCTTGCCCTTTCGCATTATGCGTAATGGAAACAGCCAACTTCTGAAATCCATCCAATTCTTCAATTTCTCTTTGTATTGCGCCGCGATCCTCTTGCGATAATGGCGGTTCCGGTTCCTTGTCATCCCATTCTTCAGCAGTTGCATCGAGCGATTCATAATCCTGATCAAGGTTTTCATCAAGAGGAGCCGGTTCCTGTTTGGCTAATTTTAAACGCAAGCGAGCGCTCATTGCTTCCAAGGCACCCGCAATTGCAAAACTGGATGAGGCAAGCAGTTTACGCAGCACAAGCGTTATGAGCGACCTTTGGCTGTTCGGGAGAGCTTGAAGATTATCGCGGCGTAAATAATCAGAAACCAGGTTATAGAGCCGGTCTTCACTCTCCGCGGGAGTAAATGGCTGAACAATTGGGTGACGTTTTGTAAACGGGATGTTATTGACCTGCCTGCGTAATGTCCGGTGGCAAACCGGTTTCAGGCGATTTTTTAATGCTTCAAAGGTTTTGTCGCTTGAAAGATCCTGATATTGTTCTCGAAAACTAGCGATATCGCCAAAAGTCCGCTCATCAATAATGCTGACAAGACCATAAAGCTCGGACAATGAATTTTGAAGCGGTGTTGCTGTAAGCAAAATTTTGTGACGTTCCTGCAATGCAATCTTTAAAGTATTCGCAATCACATTGGTCGGCTTATAGACGTTGCGCAGCCGATGAGCTTCATCGACCACTACCAAATCCCACGGCATGGCTTGAACTTCCGCAGCTTTGCTTTTAGCGAATTGGTATGAGCAGATAATAATTGCGGGCCTGTCAAAAGGTTTCAAATTCCCCTTCTTGATTTCGGCGTTATAAGATTTGCTTTCCAGAATAATTCCAGTAAGAAAGAATTTTTCTTGAAGCTCTTGATGCCATTGCTTGCGAAGATTTGAGGGCGTGATAACAAGAATCCGCCGTTTTCTTTCAGCCCAGCGCTGAGAGATAACAAGCCCCGCCTCAATCGTCTTACCCAGACCAACCTCATCTGCCAAAATCGCACCCTTTGAGAATGGCGATTTAAACGCAAATAAGGCGGCTTCAACTTGGTGAGGATTTAAATCTACTTGAGCATCGACAAGGGTCGAGGCAAGTTTTTCATAACTATCGGAAGGATTCCGCTTGGTAAGTTCATACGCAAAATACTTTGCGTGATAGTCGGTAAGCTTTATTAATTCTGTCTCTTGTTTCATTAAAATTTAAGCGCTTATCTCATAGGTTTCTCTAAGTAGTTACAGGCTCATATTTTACTGAAAATGGAAGACTTTACCAGAAGGATTCCGAAGCATTACCGACAGGCCGCTATCTGCGGCAGTTGCTGCAAATTTTACCGCTTCTGAAGCGGGTCAAAATTGAACTGTCTAGCATTCCTTGACGGTTGCCCTTCTTCACAATTCATGACTCACCGCGTCGAGAATTCCGCACACGGCGTGTGCAGATTTTATTCGCTCTTCCAACGACTAGTACGGTATAGCGCGAAAACTAAAATTGGACATTTTACGGCTATTAAAAACACATCGGCTTCCGGATTAAATTTCTTTCTTTTCTACCTGACATGGCCTATCATCATACCATGCACCCTAAACCGAACTCAACAAAGTTTATTAACTGCGCTGTTTATACCCGCGTCTCAGTCGATGAGCGGGCCGTCAAACAAACCTATTCCACCCTGGATAACCAGCGCGACAGCGCCCTCAACTATATCAAGAGTCAGAAATCAATGGGTTGGAAGCTCTTTAAATCTTATGAGGATTCCGGCCAATCCGGAGGGACATTAAACCGCCCTGCCCTCAAGCAGATGATTCAAGATATCAAAAGAGGACATATTCAGGTCATCGTTGTCTACAAAATTGACCGTCTGACAAGAAACCATAAAGACTTCTATACCCTTCTTGAGATTTTTAA
>OBEQ010004954.1_pt1 | contig 13722 bp, 1 predicted proteins | sample 1670901 | NCBI WGS metagenome assembly OBEQ01 (sample SAMEA104232315, study PRJEB22302) | groundwater metagenome | biome: forest; feature: aquifer; material: groundwater | place: USA | collected 2011-08-07 | depth 5.4 m
CCCCACCAACGCAAACACATATAGTGTTAATACCCAAGGGACTTCCGCGACCGGTATTTCAAATAGCGGCCAGGTTCTTTTTAATAGCACCAATCATTCAGTAGCGCGCGACCTTGTCGGCAATACGCAAACGATTCAGGACAGCAACACCGATATTACTTACAAGATGATTGGTGGCCTACTCACAGATCGCATTGACCATGTTGAGGGAGGCGGAACAGGAACTGTATTGCAGCTTGACCCCACTTCTCATGCGGTGCTGGGAGACGATCGTGATCAGGCGATAACCCATCTCAAAAGCACAATTGACTACACTGTTGATCAAGCGACCAATACGATTCTTGTTGACAAGCAGACGCAAGACACGTATGTGACCGATACATCAGTGACAGGAGGAGCAACGCAAACATTAGGGAGCAGTGTTACCTATTTCGTCTATACCGGCACCGCATTAACGGATGCCTGGTCTGTCTCTTCAAGCGAGAAAACGCTCATCAGTCCTACTCCAGACGATCTAACGACACCCCCCCCGGCCGACGAAAGCGTTTACAACGTGACCTATTTAGTCAACGTTTCTCATTACGCCGTTATCGGAAATCAGATCGCCTCGGCCTATGCCTTGGAGTCGTGGTCTTACGAAGGAGCCTATACCACCAGTAGCGGTGACCAGGGGCCCTTCGTAGGAACTTACACATATAACAACAACACCGGTCATACTCTGGATGGTCAGGTGGATCCTAGCCACCCCAATCCGCATACGACCTACGATCTGAATAAAGGAAGACCGGTTACTATCGGAGTACCTGATCCTTATGGTCAGGCGCATGCGGTTTCAAACGAAAATAAAAATTTTGGTCTGAACTACGGAATCACAACCATTGATGGAATGCACAATTATGTGGTGAGTGATGTCACCACGGCTATGAGCGCTTATCTGAATGGTTATAGCATTCCAACCATTCCGCTGCCGGAGGATTTCGGTTTTTCAAGCGCACCGGCCGGCGGTGGCGGTGGAAGTATCCCTGTGTCGATGTCGAACGGGATAGAGGGTTAAAATGAAATTAGAAATTTAGGGTATCTCACATGACTCTCTTCAAGGAGGTGCAGAAAGAAGTCTCCAAGGGGCCGGGATACAAACCGGCCCCTTCCTTCCTTATTATAGGGGCTCTTGTGGGATTTTTTGTCTTTACACAGGCCGCCTCCGCGATCGATTTCCGAACTTTTGACCCCTATACCCCCCCTTCCGCGGGAAGCGATTCCCAGGCCGGCGCCCGGAAAGATTCCCAGTTTGATTCCAAACGGATGGTCGAGCGGTTTCAACGGAATAAAGCCAATCAGGAAATACGTGAACAGGGGCGGAAGGAAGAAAATATCCGCACCCAGCAGACGCAAGAGGTGGAGCAGAATGTGGCTCACACGAAAGAGGTGAGCCGCGCCATGGCGGATGAAGGGAAACAGGAAGCGGCGCAGATTACGAGCCGGATGGGAGGGCTCGATACCTATTCGGTTGATAAGACCGGGGGAGTCTGGCGCAGTCACCTCGGACTTTTGGCAGAGGCGTGGAATGTTTTTTCACAGGACCTTTACGGGAATGTTTCCAGAAGCCGGATGAGCCAGGTCACCTATGACTCATTGGACAATATCGCCGGAATGGCGCGCGAGACGGTCGATCAGGCGGGCCGGAAGGCCCTCACCGTGATTTCAGACATCGCGTACCAGGCGGGGGAAGCGTTCCGGAATTATCTCGGGAACAATAAAGAGTCGGCCCGGAAAGAGGTAACAACGACCGATCACCCGACCGGGAATCAGGTCACGCAGACAGAAACGTACGACGTTCAGTACGCGGACGGCAAAGACGGGAAAACGATTTCTCAAAAAACAAAGATTACCGATTTAACGGGGCCGAGCAATCCGATTCTCCAAGAGACTTTTAATATGAAGTATGACGGCGACAGCGTGGTTCATTCGGAAACCCGGACGACCGATCTGGTGACCGGGACTGTCACGGAGGGCGCCACGGATAATCAATTTTCCGGCTCCCACATGACGACCGGCGTCACAGAGACGACCACAAAAGATTCTTTAAGTCACACGATAACCCATCAGACATCGACACAGCATGTCTCTTATGGCGGAGAAACGATTCAGACAATTGAATCCAACAGTGTCACGACGACGCAGGCGATGGATGATGCGGGGAACGCGGCCGATGATTATCTTCAGACGACGGAGACGACCCAGACGATGGGGCTTTACGGAGGGATTCCCGATCCGGCCGAAATCGTGAGCGTGAGTCATACGCTGGATAACATCGCGCACCAGACGGTCGAGTCGACGCAGACAAAGAATTTTGTGAGAGATGAGCATGGAAACCTCCTCGGGGTTTCCGCGACGGAGGTTTCAACGAACACCAACGCCGACGGGTCTGTGGTTCAGGTAACGGAGGGAACACTCGATTTTATGGTGAGAGCCGATCAGTCCTATTTGACGGGGAGAAGAGATACGACGACGACGGTGGACGCGATGAACGGGCAGAACAGCACGACAAATTCTGATTTCCGCATTCAACTCGGTTCTTTGGGTGAAGTTCTTTCAGGAACCCGGACGAGCCAGACGCATGTTGCCAACCGGAACGGAAGTATTGTGACAGATGTAACCGCGATGGAAAGTTTCGACCGGGCCGCTTTAGTGAACGCCCTCGGCTTGATCCAGCGGGAGAGTTCCAGCCATACTGTCAACGCGCTCACTCAAGAAAACCCGGTGACTACGGATGAAACAAGGGTCTACACCCAAAGCCACGATGAGTTCAACCGGGTTTTGGGGGCGGGGGAAACCGTGGAAAGTTTTAACTCCGACACGCTCGGAGAAGAGACGCGCGTCAATGGGACTGTGGCCTATGCCATTGGAACACGTTCAAACCAGCCTTATACCGTCTCTTCCGTCAATCACATCACAAGCAAGGATCCCCGCAACTTTCTTTATACCGAGTCCACGCAGACGACGACCTTTGAGTCCGATCCGAACACGGGAAAAGCGATCCAGGGCCTGGGAGTGACGGACGGGGCTTCCTGGAGAATGCAGGATGACGGCACTGTCTTGTACGACCCTCTCACGATACAGACCCACAGTGAGGAGACATTGGTCGGCCTCGATCAAAGTAACGCCTTCGGGCTCGTTTCGCGGGCGACCCTTTCTGACACGACAGATCATATCAGCGGCCTTGTCACGCATGAGGAAAATCAGTTGACTCAACAGGTGAACGGCCTTGGGAAAATCGAAAACGCTTACCTGATTTCGCAAAGCACGAGGGACATCGCGGGCGCCCCCGGGCTGCAACAGACCTTTAGTCTGGCAAGGACCGATTTTACAATTATCGGAAATGAAACATTTTCTACTTCCACGAAGACGGTTGAGGTGACCGTCGACCGGCGGGACAATTCTTATGAAAGTGTGACCTGGGAGGATGTCAATCATTACGGTCCTTATGGCGAACTTCTCGGCGTGACGATGGGGAGCAAAACTTCCTATAAAGCAACCGGAACGCTTCTGCCGGGGGTACAGCCCGATCTTGAAGCGTTGTTCCAGCAATCTTTTGGTATGGGAGTGCCCCGATAAAATGGAAAAGCCGATGCTTTCTCAAAGTCCGGAACGTGACGTACTCTTGACGCAATCCCAAGGGCCGGCGTTCAAGCCGATCTTGCGCGCCATCGCCCTGGTGGTCGTGGAGACCTTTTTGTTCACGCAGGTCGCCTGGTCCGCGGATTGGAAAAACGACCCCCACCGGAACTACTCGATATTCAAGGAAAATAAGGAAACCGAAGCCAAAGAGCTCCTCAAACAGAAGAATCTGGCGAACGAGGAGAAACGGAAGGGCCGAGTCGATGAGCCGCTTTCTACAGGCGTCTCGCATGTTGTTCTTGCGCAGGTCGCAAGCCGTCCTTTAGAGGAACCCTCAAGGCCGATTAAATTGGCCCAGGTTTCTTCGGTCGAAACACCGCAAACGCAAAATATTCTCCCCGAGGGCGCAACGTATACATGTATGGCTATCGGGTGCCCAGGATCCCCGGACCCAAAGAGCCCGTTTCACCCGTTGGTTCCAACCACGACGCCGGTTTCTGGGGCGGCGGAGGAACCGCTGATCCGGGCGTTCGCGCCGTTTCTTATCGACAGCGGCTATGAAAAAGAGCCCTCCGCAAGTTTCGGCGGGCTTGATTCCTTCTCAGGCGCTCGGCATGCCTTCGGACTTCAGTCGCTTAAAGAGTTTCTCGTCGAGGCGGAGAAGGCGGATCGGGGAGAGCTCCCCGCGGACATCCTCAAGGTTCTCGAGCAGCTGATTGCCTCTGGGAAAATTAAATCTCCAGTACTCGCCGCGCTTATCCAAAGATACCTTAAAAAAGTCCATTCTGTTTCTTCCGAAAATATTGTTTCACATGACACACCCGCGCTAGATCATGAGGGGCCTCAAGTACATAATAATGATGCAGGGCAACCCCCTCAAACCCCGGCAGATGACCCTCCGACAGAAGAACCTCCCGCAGAGCCGCCCGTTATCAGCGAAGGGCATGGGACGATCACAGGCACTGTCTATGATGGGCATGGACACATCGTCTCAACCTATACGGGGACCCTTACTTTCAAATACACGATGATCAATGGGCGTCTGGTGATTCTTGAAGAATCAAGAACGTATCATTATAAAAACGCGGATGGGACGACAGGGGAGAAGACGGTCACCAAGACCTATGATGTCGACGCAAATGGGAGACGGACAGGCCAGACGACCAAGACTGAAAGAGATGGGTATATCCCGAATGATGAAACGCACAAGCTTGAGCATTTTGATCACAAGGTTGAGACGCAGTGGTCGAAGATCGAACGGGATGACCAGGGCCGCATCACTCATTTTGAGTCCTCCTACGACAACGGCGTCACTTCAACGCATTACATTCTGGATGTCACAAAATTTGACGCAAGGGGAAACAGGGCCGAGTGGAAGGAGAGCACAACGACCACCCGTGACGCCACAGGAGAGTCTCTCACCGTAGAAACTACCGGCCGCGCCACAACCTTTAATGAGGCGGGAGTCGCGACCGGTTTTCATGTCGAGAGCCATGTGACCGGCAGTGGGATGTCTCCCGCAGAGATTGAGCGGCTGAGGCCGCAGCTGGAGGCCCTCGCGAGCGCGCTCTCCAATCTTTACGGCTTTATCCAGAATAAACAGAGCGATCTCAAAGCGGGAAATCTGAGCGAGCAGGATAAAACGAAGCTCGACCAACTGATCGCGGCGGTCTCCGGCGCCATCGGGAATATTGAGCATCTGGGAGATATTCCGCTTGTCCTTAATTCGATGGTGGATGGGGTGAAATCGGTCATTGCGGCAATGCAAGATCCAACAAATGGCCTGAGCCGTCATGAACAGACCGGCACGCGATGGGTGGGGGACGGCGACAACGAGGTGGAACAAACCTATACCTATTACACCTATGGGATCGGGGAAAAACAGCTGACCAACTTTATCGCGTTCTTGCAGCCGACCGCCGGGGCCTTAACCCCCGCGTCGCTTTCAACCCGCACCGATTATACGACGGTCACAGAGATCTCGAATATCCAGTTTGATGCCCATGGCGAGTGGGCCTCCTTTAACCAGACGAATCGGCTGATAGGGACGGCGCGGCTTTCCAACGGCCAGGTTGTCCACTACGACCAATTGGTGAAAATTGACCAGCAGGGGAGACTCGATCCCGCCACCGGCCTCCTGGTGGATGCGACGGTGAAGATTACGACGACCGATTACATCAAACAGCGCGAAGGGAAACCCGAATCCGAATGGCGGAAAGTCGAGACGCTCAACCGTTCCGATTTCAACTATGAACAGGGACTCGAGATCGGGGAGAAGTTCCTTGTTTGGGCGACCATCGTCGAAAAACTGAAGACGGTTTTCGGGATCACTTCACAAACTTTCCAAAACGGCATCTTAGACGCCCAGGCCTTTGTGGACCGGTTAGGACTCAAATTAAATATCCATGATATCATTGGAACACTCCCGGCAAACGTGACACCGGATCAGATCGATCAGATTGTTTTCAGCATTCTCTCTTCCTTTATATTCGCCGCTTTGGGCGGCGGACTTTCCAACCAAGAAATGATTAATTCTGCCGTAAAGGCCGGATCGTCCGTCTATGACGGAAGGATCGATACACTCGGCCTTGATATCACGTGGGTCACTCTCCAGTTATTGAACCCCTTCTTGAGCGCAGGGGCGCGTCAAAAATTGCGCGATAAAAAGGAACAGCTTCAGGGGGAGCGCAACGGCCTCATTCAGGCCAAGAGCGCATTTGAATCCGCTGTCAGGCCGATTGTGGAACGACTGGCCACCGCCATCTTTTCCCACCTGAGCGAATTCAAAACCCAAGGCGCCTCGCATACCGCTCTTCTTTCCTTTCTTAAAGAAGCGGGGGTGAAAGGCGTTCTCACCTCGGCCGTAGCGACCCGCCGTCTTATCGGCTATCACGAAACGACTCAGACGCAGGGGTCACCTAAGATCGAGGAGCATAGTATTTCTTTTGAATATGACAGCCAGGGCCGCGTCAAAAAGAAGGTGGACGGCGTTTATGAACATGCGGATGAAATTTTTAAGGACACGGCCCTCTATACTCCTTATGCGGAATTCATGAATGCCCTGGATACCTATGTCCAAAACGGGGCGGGGCGGCATAACAGAAACCGCAACGATCTTGAGGCGAAGTTCAACGCCTTTAGGGATGCCGTCATCCGAATGTATGGCAGTGTGGCTGCGGCCCCAACACAGGTGCGGGATCTGATCACCCGATTCGAGGGCGCGGTCGCAGGCGATTGGGGGCATTTCACGGTAGGGGCGGCCTCCGCGTTGAATACCTGGGCCGACGCGCATAACCTGACCAATGTTCAGATCCGCACGAAGGATTTCCGCTACACCGTTACCCAAGACAATTTTAAGTTTGACAGTTCCAACCGCGTGGTCGGTTACCATGAAAAACGGATCGGGATCGATCACGAAGGAAACCCGAACCCTTCACTCACCGTCGATATTGATGCCACGATTTCTTACGACGCCTCCGGCCACATCGCTTCCCAGACCTTTAAATACGCCTATTCGGGAGGCGGCCTTCCTGAAAATGCCCCGCGCGAGGTCACGCGCAGCGACTTTATCTATGACGGCATTACGGGGTACGCCATCGGCTGGAAAGAAGAAACGATCGATCTCGCGGGAAGCAAGACGACAAAAGTTGTCTCCGACGTCGTCTACAATCCCGTGACCGGCCAGATAGTCAGCATGAAAGAGGACACCGACTTCCATGGCATGCAACCGAATACGGTCCGATTCCAGTTCAACATGCAATATGATATCCGCGGCAACCTGATTCATTCCGAAGGGTTTGAAAACGGCACCTATTTCTCCAATCAGTATACCTACAATCGGCTCGGCCAGATTGGGAGCGTCGTCAATCAGGACGGCCATGTTTCCAATATGGTCTACAACGTCCATGGCCAGCTCGTCACCTATGACTTCCTGCCCGCCTCCGGCGCAACAAAATCCGTTTTTGTCACCATTGAGTATGATGCCTACGGGAAAAAGACTCGCGAAACAAGCCATGCCTATATCGACGGAAAAATAGACGGGAAGAAGGTGAAAGGATTTCAGGACACGGTGACCCATTACCAGTATGACACCTTCGGCCGCTTGACCCTCAAGACAGCGGACACCTATTTCGAAGGGAAGGTCGGGAGCAGAAAGGTTAAGACATGGGATAAAGACCGCTGGACCTATACCTATGATAAAAATGGCAAGCAAGAGGAGCACTACGATAAAGATTATCATGACGCGAATCACAGGGAAGAAATCCATAAGGGCTTCTGGGAAAAATTGGTTCATTTCCTCCTCCCCGCCGGCCTTATCTTTGACGCGATTGCCAAACTCTTTGACTGGGCCGGCCTTAAGGGGGTCGGAAATTTTATCCGGAAATATATGAATGTTTTGCAATTGCTTGTAATCACCATCTTGTGCATTGTAGCCGCTCCCTTCACCGGTGGCGCTTCTCTTCTCCTCAACGCCCTCTTCGTCGCCGTGCTCACAGGAGCCGCCGCATTCGCGATGAACTGGTCAAGCGGGATGCCGTTCTGGAAGGCGCTCAAAGCATTCGGCCAGGGGCTTCTTATTTCGATGGTCACCTTCTGGGCAGGCGGCGTGCTCGGAGGCCTCTTGAAGGGGCTCGAAGCAGTGGTCGGAGCAGTGGCCGGAGAAGTGATGAGTGCCATATCAAGAGATTTGGATGCCGTCATCAGCCTCGTCACGAAAGTGTCTAAACTGATCGGTACGGGCTTACGGTATATCAAAATAGGGATCATCTGGTTGATGAAGGCGATAAGGGATGCCGCCAAGGCGGTGAGCAAATTTATGGGCACTGTTTCGAGTATCAAGGGGGCTCTCGGCGCGATTGTGCGGACCATCCGAGATTTTGTCCTTTCGGTGACGGCCAAAGCGATTGAGAAATATACCAACAAACAAAAGTGGTCCGATTTCTGGCAGTTTACGGCGCTTTTCGCGTTCGGCGGTTTGGGAGGAAACGCAAGGAGCGCCATCGATAACCTTGTCCTTCCGAAGATTACCGAATTTCTCAAATTCCATGAGAATATCGGATACGCGGCCGCCGCGGCGTACGCCTTTTCTTTTATGAGCGATCTCATGCATCAATTAGGAAGCAGGATGCATGATTATGTCTTCAGCTTCCTCGAAATCCTTCACTTGATGGTACAGGCGGTGGCCAATTTCGCATTGAGCGATTTTGCAGAACACCTCCAGGGGACCAAGAGCACCCTCTCCGTGGCGCAACAGGCGCTCGTTTCCTTCATTCGGCAAGTGGTGATGCCTTACGTGGTGGACAAGGTGGAGGCCGTTGTGGTCAAAGTGGCGACAGTGATACGCGCCCTGGTGCAATCGGTGATCCACGGATTCAACAGCGTTCTTTCAATCGGCTGGACGCGCAATAATGTCACGGAGAAAGCCGGAGTCTATGCGACGGAAGAGACAGTGACCTATAAGAATTTCTGGCATGCGGTGATCGGAAGGGTGATCAGGGGAGACCCGAGCCGGCCGGGAAGAACGATAACGTATCCACGGGACGTGAAGGATGAAGAGGGCACCATTCTCATCCCGGCGGGGACGGTTGATTCTTATCATTATGATTCAAACGGCAGACTCTCTGAGGGGGGGCGCGTCACTCCTACTCATTCGCAACTCCTCTTCAGAAATGGGTATGATGCGAAGGGGCAGCTCGCTTGGAGCGTCCAGTTCAATCCTCAATTGCAAAAATTCATCAAAATCACCTACGGGCCGAAAGAGCGTATTGAAGGGCTCTTCATCGGAGAGGTGAAGTTCGATGAGCATGGTTTCAAGGAATTTGTCGCTTCCGCCGATTATAACGGCACCGGCCAATATGCGCGGTACGATTATCAAGGAGACAACCTTCAGGGGATCACCTACTTTAGTTCGACCGGCGCGACGGTGAAGGCGGTGGTAGAGAATGGGCACCTCACCAACCTTCTCGACAGCCAGGGCGCGACTATTCTAAGGACAACTCCCGAGGTTGCAAAAGCGCTCGGGGATTTGGCATCTCTTCCCGTTAACCAACTTCAGGTCCAGCCGGGAATGGGTTTCATTTTCTTTAAGAAAGACGGAAAAGTTCTTGCCACCCTTGGTCTCGCGGAAGGGTTTAAGGCAGAATCGGTGCCGTTCCTGTTTCCCTACGGGGGGGTCGTTCTTTTACCGCGGGTAACGGAGACATCGGTGCCGGTCCTCGCGTTCAATTTTTCCGGGGAGCACAATCTTCCAACGCAATTCGTGATTGATGGGCATCTTGTTTCGGCGAGCGCGACAGACCTTCCGATGAAATTTGCAGATGGAACGGTGTTGAAGGGCCAGGACGGAACGCCGCTTTATTTCAGCAAAGTGAGAATCGATGTCGGGGAAGGCGGCATTTCTTCACTTCGGATGAACGGCGTGGAAGTTGTGAAAGGGACGCTTGACCTCTATTTCAATCCTTCCGGACAGATCAGCTTCGTCGAGATGGATCAGACCAGGCCTTCTATCACGATCGGAGGCAACACCTTTTACGCGAGACTCCCGGATGATAACCGCCTCTACACCGTCGCAAACGGCACCCTTAAGCCGCTTCAAGGGTATCATTTTGAGACGGTGAAACTCGCTGAGGCGCTCAAAACGATCGGCCTTGAAAAGGCCGCCCTTCCCTCCTCCTTCCAAGTCGGTGACCTCAATAGAGACGTTGAAGTTTTAGTGAAAGACGGAAAGATTATCACCATCGATGGCGGCCTCATTTCCGTTTCCTATGACGATCAGGGAAAGATGAATTATCAGTTCAGGAATGATGAGTCTATCTACGCGTTCCAGACGATCGACGAAAAAGAAAGTCTTGTCGCCGTGGCGCGCGTTCGGACGATGACGCTTGAAGAACTGCAAAATTCCGGCATCGCTCCGACCTTTGCGAAGCATCTTGACGAACAGGGTTATGGTTTCATGGATCATTTCCAGGTCATTTTCAACTTGACCGACCAGGGCGAGAAGATTTCCAGTATCCGAAGCGCTTATTCGGCAAGACTTGAAGACGGAAGAAGCGTGGAGGCGGGCCAAGCCCTCGCCGATCTCTCTACGTTAAGGGACGCAGACGGAAAAGAATTTCAGGTCTATTCCTTCCCTGAAGGGAGCCCCCTCTTTAGCGCGGAAGGAAAGAATCACCTTTATCGGGTGAAGGATGGCGAGTTTGTCTCCTACGGCTCCTCCCAGGTTGTTGCCATCGGCGCTCTTCTGGCGATGAAGGGGAGCACCTTGACGGCGGCGGATCTTGAGAAATTTGGCATCCAAAAGGACGCGAAGGTCCGCGCCATTTTCGTCGGTGACAGCGGAAATGAAAGACTCTCTCTGGTCCAGGGGCTCGAACCCGGGCAGGCCTTCCAGATCAGTGTGGCCTATACTTCTGCGAAAGATGAAAAGGGCGCGGAACAGCCGCGCCGCATCGTCGTCTTCTCCCGCGCGCTTAAAGATAAGAGTATCGAGGTTCATCTTCTTGTCTACAATGCGCACACAGGCGGCAAACTGATCTACGGGAGTTATCATGATTCCAATTCGAAGGTTGTCGTAGAGGGCAAAAGGGCCGTGACGCATTACCAAGACTTTGATTATGAACATCATACGCAGAGGACCGTGAGGGGAGAGGCCTATATGACGGAAGAGGGCGAGCTCCAGGTCCGTAACGGCGTCGTCATTGCCATCTCGACGTCCTTTGAATCCGGGAAAAAGATCGTCACGACGCAGACAGACACGTTCAAGGAAGGGGTTCAGGTCGGCCTCCGCATCGAAAGCCCGACGCAGAAGATTGAGATTTCGATCGGGAAAGGCGGCTCCATTGAAAACCAGGCCGGCGTGATTACGGTCCAAAACGGCCGCGTCGTTGTGAGCAATCTCAATGAGCAGTTGAAAAAATGGACCACGACGACCTACGAGGGCGAGAAGATTGTTCTCGGCAACAAAGAGATCCAAGTTTACAGCGGAACGATGGCGACTGATGACTTCATCATCCATTTTGCCGCGAGCGGCCAGTTCGTTGACCTCGCCTTTCGGGATGCCGCGGCCACAGAGGATTTCAAAAAATTTGAAAAGGATGTCCTCCATTCTTTCTCCCCCAACGGCCGCGTCGATGCTTCCGAACTTTCGAGTTATCTGGGCGCCATCAAAGAAAAACTTTCCGCGCTCCTTTTGAATTCGTTCTCTTATGCTCCGGGAGCGGAGACCATTGACCAGAAGTTGGAGGCGCTCGGCACCCTCTTCAGTTACATGGGTATTTTCAGTTTTGGCATGTCCGAGGCGCAGAAGGGAGAGCTTGCCGAATCCTTCAAGGCCTATGTCCGTTACAAAATCAACTACGTCCGTGAAGGAGTGAACGAACGTAACCCTCTGCTTTCGGGCGGCGCCTATGCATTCAACGGCGGAGAGGAAACCTATCACGAGCTCACCTCGCTTCTTGGCCTTGCGGATGAAGAATTTAACGGCGGACATATGCTCCATGCCTCGCAGCTCGTCGACTTGGCGCAGCGCTTTGACATGATCCAGGAGGTCGCCACGCAACTCGGACATGTCGAAGGGAACTACCGCGGATTTATTGAAAAACTTCTCCTTGCCCAAATCGGCGAATTTAAAATGCATGGTCAAAAGAATGAAGCCCTCATGGTAGAACTCGACCTTGCCTATTTCAAGGAACATGGGGCGCTTCCCAACGGTTTTGAGGCGCATCTCCAAGGCGGCTCCGCCGCTTCTTCTCTTCTGGCGGTACAAGCGGTTTTTGGAAACTACGCTCCCGCGCAGGCGCTGATTCTGGGCGCCTTTAACGAGATCCGCACAAATCTTACTACCATTCTCGCAGGAGAAGAAGAGCCGCTTGAAAGGGTCCTCTCTTCCACAAGCAGGGCGGTTCAGAGGTTCTACGACAAGGGCGCCCTGAATGGGGTGGCCCTCCTGCGCCTGGCGCAGGATCATGGGATAGTAGAGTTGGTCGAGAATAAGCGTTATCTGGCGAATGCCGGCGAGGATTCTCCCATCATGATTACCGATCAATGGGCGAATGCTGTAACTATCTACAATCTGAATGGGAAGTTTGACCAATTTATTTATCACGTCGACCCTGGCCGTCAATTGAATCAGGCGGAATTACAGAGGGCGATGGAAGATGGAGGGGTGACCGCGAACCTTGGGGAGAATCTTGGCGGCACCCAGGGAATTCAGAGCGTCGATGAGGCAGTTGCTCCTCGTCTGCCTTCGGGAGCTGCTCTTCCTCTGCCTCCGGGATGGGGCGCTTATATGACCGGTGTTGCCCTTAAATTCTGGGCAGGAATTAGAGGGTTCTTTGGGAAAGATTCGTCAGAGCTCTGGACGGAGGCCGAGTATCTTACCCAGGGAGGGATGAATCTTTTTACAGACAGTCTGAACCGCCTTCTCCGTTTCCTTGAACCGCCGCCCAGCTTGATGGCGCTCGGCGCCAACGTTTATGCCGGCGCCTATCTTCCTTATTTTGTCGTTGACCTTTTGGCGATGACGGCGCTGATTTTCGTGCAAACGCCGGAGTTTATCGGAAAATTGGTTCAGGCGCTCGGAGCCGTACAATTCGGACATGACTATCAAAAATTAGGCCAGCTTGGAGGAGAATTCAAGACGATGGTCGTGAATCTCGTCAGTCGTTTTGTACCGGGGTCCCTTTTTAATCCGGTGCGCGGGCTGGCCGAAATCGGCGCTTTTGTCCTCGCCGCTTATCTTTCGGGAGGCCTTTTGAAAGGTGTTAAGGCGCCCGTCGCGGTAGAGGGTGTCGCGGAGGCGGTCGTGCGGCCGAAACTCGGGCTCTTTGGGCAACTTTTCTCGGAAGGGTTTGATTGGGCCGTGGCGGGAACGAGATGGGCGGGAAAAAGCGGCGTCGGATTAGCCCAGAGATTTGCAGCGACTCTTGAAAATTTCGCAAAGAGGAACCCTTTCTCGGGGCAGTGGGCTCCGGAATGGGCTGTGGGTAAGGGGGCGGGCCTCGGATTCGCCGCATCGCTCATTCCGCCCGTTCTGCATACCGCCGCTTTCTTCTTATTGGCTTGGGCGGTGGCGGCTGCCTTTTGGGGCGTGCGGCCGGGGGGGAA
>OBEQ011468107.1_pt1 | contig 13720 bp, 16 predicted proteins | sample 1670901 | NCBI WGS metagenome assembly OBEQ01 (sample SAMEA104232315, study PRJEB22302) | groundwater metagenome | biome: forest; feature: aquifer; material: groundwater | place: USA | collected 2011-08-07 | depth 5.4 m
CTATCACTTTCAGCTTTCTCAATTCTTGATTTGTCACCTCGATCACCTCTTCTTTTTCCATCACACACTCCTTTCGAGTGTGTGATTTTAGGTGACATTTCTACTTTGCAGAAAAGTGACATTATCATTTTGCGGTTACAGAGCCAATGACCAGGAAAGAAATAGGGGTTCGTGCTGTAAAAAATTATGACGAAGGAAGCGGAGCGGGTTCGTATTCCTCAGGCTCTTGAAACTGCTGCTGCAGCATGCGAAATTGATGCGAGCTGTTGAAGTCATCCACCCATTCACAGGATTGCGCGGCGTATTCACACCTGATAAAATTGAAAGCATTCGTATCGGCCGCGTAGGCTTTCAAAAAATAATCGCAGGCCTTTCGGTGATACTTTCTTTGCTCTTCCGCGACGTCTTTTTTGGTCCGGAGCACATGCGCTTTGTAATTGTTTTGTTCGGCAACGTACAAATAATATTTGGCGAGCCAGTAATTTTTCCCGCAGCCGGTGAGAAGAATAACGAGGAGAAAAAGTAGAGCGGCGTGATTCATCGCGCTTTTTTTCTTATCGAGCGCAATCGATTGCGGCTCTACCAATGAACTTGTACTCATTTCAACTGATAATCGTTAAGCTTGACGTATAACCGTGAACATAATTCTTCTTATCAATCGGGCCAAACTCTCCATTTGCAAAAAATCCTGCCACAGGAACAGGGCCTCGAAGTGACTGGATCATTTGAATATCGTGATCGGGCTCTCCGAAAAGCCCGCGCCCTCTCCCGCAGCAACTGACAAGAATGGCACCTTCTTTTTTTGATTTTGCCGGCGGCGGCGATTTTTCCAAAAGAGCTTCGAGATCTTCTCTTGACGTTTCACTGTCTCTCAATTGAAATTGAAGCGTTTGTCCCACCTCGAGCAATTCGCCGATGGCGAGCGCCCCGTTTGCTTGATCCGCGCCGATAATATTTCGGATCAGAAAATCTCCCCGTTCAAAACTTTCTTTTCGTTCATCCATCACAACACCTACAAACAAAGAATGAGCCGCTAAATTTTGATCTTCCGTGGACAATTTGCCCAAGAGATCGGACAAAACTTGAATCGCCGGCTTGCCGGCAAGTTCTTGCAGAATATTTTGTTCCGCTTTTGTGATGATCAAGGGTTCACCAATCGGGCGGCATCCTTGAGAAACAATGGTATCAAATTTAATGTCCCCCACGAGCGCGACACCGACCGCGCCGTTTAGATAAATATCGCCGTCGAGCACGAGCCAGTTATCGAGACCAACCGCACCGCCGCTTGCGAGCCCGCCAATCACGGGAAGCCCTTGATACCCTTCATTAAACACGCGCAGAAGTTCGCGGACATCGCACGTCGCAGGATCTGCAAGACAAATAAATTTGGGCTGGTCGGTCGGATAAAGGTCAAGCGCTTCTACCAAATCCTTCCCGGATTTCAAACCTGAAATTTCATCGGGTGTCAGCGAAAACGAATGAAGCGTAACGCCCGGCAAATGCATGGCAAGTACGGAAACGGCGGGTTCCATTTCAATTTCGCTTTTGTCGCCAACCACACCGCTCGAATTGCAGCCAATCAGACACGCCGGCGAAACCAGCTCTTTAAATTTTTGTGCGAGCGTGCGCATATCGGCGTCTTCGTAATGTTCTGATACAAACAAAATTGCCAAATCGCAGCTTTTTCCGCCAAGATCACGGTTCACCTTCAAAGCGGCTTTTTCAATGGCTTTTGCGCCGTCCTTTTCCTGCGCAAGCACGGATGAAAATAACTTTTGATTCATGCGGTTATTATAACACCGAAAAAGCTTGGCAATAAACGAACTTTTCTATGTGACGAAAAGCTGTTTTGAAGGGATATTGAGACGTTTCGGTTTCTATGATATTTGACGCCGCGCTTCCGGGTCACTCATACCAGTTCACTTCAAACTGATGTTTGCAGTGTTCGCAGGACCAAAAGACTTTCCGTTTCATTTTGAGATGAGACCCGTAAAGAACCAGCGGAATTCCGATTAAAATCGGGGTTAAAATAGAACCCAGCACAATCAAAAACCACGGCTTTCTCGATTTTGACTTTCGCGATCGCGCCGCTTTGATCTGGCGCGTCAGCCGGTTACAGCTCGGACATTTAATCAAAATCGGAAGCCCCGCGCCTTTTGTATCGCCGAGAATTCCAAGCGCTTCCACCGCTTTTGCCCGCACGTTTGGGTCGGCGTCATTTAAAATATGAACGAGGGCGTAGGCGGAGCCTTTGTGCCCGATTTTCCCGAGCGCTTCGGCAGCTTTTGCGCGGACACTCGGGCTGTTATCTTTCAGGATTTGAACCAGAGGTTCTGCCGCCCGGTGATCGCGGATTTTTCCGAGCGATCCCGCCGAATTTGCTTGAACGGTCGGGTCGCTGTCTTTCAACATTTGAATGAGCGGCTCGACAGCGCGGACATCGCCCACTTTTCCGAGCGCTTCGGCGGCTTTCGCGCGAACAGACGAATCTGAATCTTTCAAAAGCTGCAGCAAAGGATATGTGGCGGCCGAGCTTACAATTTTTCCGAGAATCTCGGCAATTTTGGCGCGAATATTTGAATCCGGATCTTTTAACGACTGAATAAGAAAAATAACAGCCGGCTCTCCTGCCAGCACCAAATACCAAGACGCTTTCGTACGCACATTGAAATCCGCGTCTTTCAATCCATGGATTAAAGCAACGATTGCTTTTTTGCCGCCGATTCTTCCGATCACATCCAGCACTTTTGCCCGGATATTCGAATTCGAATCTCTCAAAGCTTGCAGCAACGCGTCAATTGCCGGGCCTCCGATATTCCCAAGCGCCCAAGCGGCTTTTGCCTGTACCATAAAATCCGGATCTTTTTTCAACACTCGAATCAATGGATCCACTGTTCTTTTGTCGGCAATCATCCCAAGTACTTCCGAAACTTTTGCACGCACTTTTGAATCCGGATCTCTGAGCGCCTGAAGCAGCGGGTCAACCGCCTCGCTTCCCATGGCTCCGAGGGCTTCCGCGGCTTTCATGCGAACATGTTCATGTTTATCCCGCAACGTTTGAATGAGCGGTCCGACCGCACGCTTGTCTCCGATTTTTCCAAGCACCTGCGCGGCTTTTGCGCGCACACTTTCATTTTGATCTTTCAAAGTTTCAATCAACGGATCAACGGCTCGGCGGTCCGCGATTTTCCCGAGCGCTTCGGCAGCTTTTGCACGGACATTCTCATTCTCGGCTTCCAAAGATTTAATGAGCGGATCAACCGCACGTTTATCCCGAATGTCTCCCAAAACTTCGGCGGCTTTTGCCTGAATGACGTCTTCCCCGATTTTCAACGCTTGAATGAGCGGAAACGTCGCGCGCTTATCGCCGATTCTTCCGAGCACTTCCGCTGCATTGGCGCGTACCCCAAGATCCAAATCCGCCAGTGCGTGAATCAAAAGATCCACTGTCGAACTTCCCATATTGGCCAGCACCCATGCGGCTTGTTCGCGCACATGATCATTTTTATCCTTCAAAACTTGGATGAGCGGCTTCGCTGCCCGACGATCTCCGATTTTCCCGAGAAATTCTGCAGCTTTGAGGCGTACATTCGGATCCAGATCCCGCAGCGCATGAATCAGCGGATCTACTGCTTTTGAATCCCCGATTTTTCCGAGCGCTTCAGCAGCTTTCGCGCGGACATTTTGATCCTGATCTTTCAAAAGTTTCACCATCGGAACAGCCGCTTTCGAATGTCCGATTTTTCCGAGCGCTTCAGCAGCTTTCGCGCGGACGTTCGGATCTTGATCTTCTAAAATCTGAATGAGAGGCGTCACCGCCCGTTCGTCATTGATCTTCCCGAGCGCTTCGGCAGCTTTTTCTCTCGCATATCGATTTTTATCTCCGAGCGCGGGAATTAATGATTCAACCGAAGGTTCTCCTACGCTGACGAGCGCTGAGACAGCCGCGTGCCGCACGCGCTCATTTTTATCCTTCAAAACTTGAATAAGAAAAGGAACCGCAGGCGGGCCAATTTCCCCGAGCGCCCAGGCAATTTCTTCGCGCACGTTGTCGTTCCGGTCGCTGAGCGCTTGAATCAAAGGTTCGATTGCTTTTTCTTCCCCGATTCTTCCGAGAAATTCAGCGGCTTTAAACCGAACGCCGGAATGTCCGTCTTTCAAAGCTTGAATGAGCGGATTGGCAGCTTTTTTGTCTGCGATTTTTCCGAGCGCTTCAGCAGCTTTCGCGCGGACAGTTTCATTTTCATCTTTCACCGCTTTAATTAACAAGTCCACCGAACTCAATTCGTCAAGCATCGCAACCGCTTCTTCGGCCTTCTGCTTCACGACCGGGTTTCCGTCTTTTAAAAGTTCGAGCAAAGATTCAATGGCTTTCTGGTCAGCAAGTTTCCCGAGTGATTCGGCCGAATTTGCCCGAACCATTGGATTTGAATCTTTCAACATTTGAATCAGCGGAAGAACGGCTCGGCCATCTCCGATTTTTCCGAGCGCTTCTGCTGCTTTTGTGCGGACCGTTACATCCGAATCCTTTAAAATTTGTATCAATGGATAGGCTGCGCTTTTATTTCCGATTTTTCCGAGAAGTTCCGATGCTTTCGCGCGAATATTGGCGTCGGAATCTTTGAGTGAACGAATCAAAGATTCGCCCGCCGGGTTTCCGATCTTTTCGAGAATCAAAAATGCTTCTTTGCGCACAGACTCGCTCTCGTCCCGCAACGCCCGAATGAGGGAACCGACGCCCGGTTCTTCAATGATGGAAAGCGCCCACGCGGCGTCTTTTCGAATTTGCTCATTTTGATTTTTTAAAACTTGAATGAGCGGAGAAACGGCGAGCACACCGATGTTTCCGAGTGTCTCAGCGGCGCGCGATCTCACTTTTTCATCCCGGTCTTCTTTTAATACCCGGATGACCGAATCCACAACTTTTTGGTCTGCAATTTCCCCGAGCGCTTCGATTGCCGCAATCCGCACAAGCGCATTCGAATCCTTCAGGATTGAAATTAAATCTTCCGCAGCACGTTTGTCTTTCCGAAGCCCTAACAATTCCGCGGCGCGCTTCCGGACGTTTTCGTTCTCATCTTTAAGCGCTCGCTGAAAACAATCCACGGCTCCGGCATGGTCCATAGCCGCCATTTGTTCAAGCGCTTCTTTTCGGCTCGACCAATCCGGGTCGTGCTCCAAAGTCTGAATTAAATCATGTATACTTTGTTTTTCTGCTGCTTTGCTCATCATTTTCCTTAAACGAATCGAAGAAAAAACATTGATAAAATGCAGATCGAGATGTCCTGCGAAGTGCTTCCTGGAGGGCTATATTAATAATATGTAGCACATGTCAAGAGAAGATACAAAAGAAGCTCTCAGAGGGTGCGTGACAAAACCGGAAAAATCAGATAAAATAACTTCCGAAGTTACTTAAAAAAGTGGTTGATTTTTGAAGCCGATCCGCTGAAATTGTCAATTTGTAAGGCCTCAAATTTAATGTACCAATGCCGTAAATTTGCTATTATATCTCACGTAAAAAACAATTAGAGGGAGCTTAACATGCGCCGCTTTCAAAGTATGATTACAATCCTTTCAGGAATTCTTCTTTTCGGAATCCCGGCGTGGTCAGCGCCGGAAATACCAGCAGCCGCACCAGCAGTTACCACACCGGCAGTTACCGCACCAGCCCAAACAGCAAATTCGACAACTTATAAAATTGATGCGGACCACACGAACGTCGGCTTTAAAATCCGCCATTTGTTTTCAAACGTCAGCGGTAATTTCACGGAATTTGAAGGCACGGTTGATTACGACCCGAAAAACCCTTCCGCATGGAAAACAAGCGCGGTCATTCACGCGGCAAGCATTAACACAAACGTGGCCGGGCGCGACAAACATCTGAGATCGAGCGATTTTTTTGATGTCGAAAAATATCCGGCCATTATGTTTAAAAGCACCGGAGTTGAAAATGCAACGGAGACGAGTACGAAGTTGAAAGGCGATTTAACCATTCACGGTGTTACAAAACCGGTGATGCTTGATCTTCAAATTCACGGTGTCGGAAAAGACCCGTGGGGCAATACGCGCGCGGGATTTACCGCCACGACAAAAATCAACCGGAAAGATTTTGGCCTCACCTGGAATAAAACACTCGAAACCGGCGGCGTTTTAGTCGGTGACGATGTCGACATTACGCTTGAAGTCGAAGCAGTTCAATCCAAATAGTTTGTCGTAAAGTAAAATAAAGTAAAAAAACAATAAAATCAATCAGGAGGATAACGATGGACGTAAAGAAGAGTAAGAAAAATGCAATCATCGCTGCATCTGTTGCAGGACTTTTAGCGGTCACCGGCCTTACGCTCAGCGGAAAAGCATTCGCTGCTGAAGACAATGTGAATTGCGGCAGCGTCAATGCTTGCTCCGGCAAAGGGCAATGCGGCAGTAAAACGGGCGGTAATTCCTGCGCCGGCAAAAATGCCTGCAAAGGTAAAGGCGTTGTGATGGTCAGCAAAGCTGCCTGTGAAGCTCTCGGCGGAAAGACCGAAGCCTAAATCAAATTCGCGCGCGCAATTTACAAAACGTAAGATGCCCGTGTGAATCCAAGTTAAAAAAGGGACAGGTTTTTATTGAAGCCTGTCCCTTTTTCATCCCATCAGGACATCAGATATGACTTCCCAAAATTGGCCCATCCTTGGCTGCGGCGTCGGACTCCGCAACGTTCATTACGGTACCATCACTACCGAGTGGCCGAAAATGGATTGGTTTGAAGCCATCACCGAAAACTTTATGGATTCCGGCGGCCGTCCGGTTCACATTTTGGGAAAAGTGCGGGAAAAATATCCGCTCGCGCTTCACGGAGTTTCACTCTCGATCGGTTCCGTGGATCCTCTCAACCGGCAATATCTCGAACGGCTCAAACTGCTCGCAAAACGAATGGAGCCTTCCATTATTTCGGATCATTTGTGCTGGTGCGGGGTTGACGGCGAAGAGCTCCACGATTTACTTCCCCTGCCTTTTACGGAAGAATCTCTTGCGCACATTGCCGAGCGTGTTTCTGAAGTCCAGGAATTCTTAAACCGGAAAATTCTTTTGGAAAATGTTTCGAGCTACGTCACGTACAAACATTCCGTTATTCCGGAATGGGAATTTCTTTCGGAAGTTGCGCGGCGTTCAGGCTGCGGCATTCTTCTCGATATTAATAACATTTATGTCAACTCGGCGAATCATCAATTTGATTCAATCGAATACATCAATTCCATTCCGCGCGAATCGGTCGGCCAATTCCATCTCGCCGGGCACACGGATATGGGAAGTTATCTTTTTGATACGCATAGCGCGCCCGTCATACGTCCCGTGTGGGAACTTTATCAACATGCGCTCCGCCGGTTTGGGCCCGTCTCGACTTTAATTGAATGGGACGAACAAATTCCGGAGTACAAAGAGTTGTCTGATGAAGCCGAACGGGCGCGGACGATTTACAATCAAATGACAGGCGGGAGAGAATCTTTTGCGCCCGCTGACATAAATCCGAAAAAGGAACCGCAGCTCGCTCGAAAACACGAAGCGCTGCCGCTTGTTCAAATCGAACGTTTGATGAAATCGCACATTCATCCGATTGAAAAAATCCCGCCGGATTCTTCCCTTCAAGATTCGCTCAACCCACAAGGCGGTGAGGAAGGAATTAAGCGCCTCTCGGTTTACGCAACCGGTTACACGGCGCGGACGCACGACGGGCTTTCGGAAACCTATGAAACCATTCAAAATATCCTGGGGCCGGATGAATTTGATCATCTCACACGAGCGTACATGAACCGTTTTCCGTCACACGATTACAATTTGAGTTTGATTGGGCAGCACTTGCCGGAATTTCTGAAAGCCCATTCACTGGTTCAGAAATTTCCGTTTCTCCCTGATCTTGCCCGCCTCGAATGGTTTGTTTCACAAACCTTCCACGCGTTTGATCAAGCTGCCTTCAACCCAAAAACGCTCTCAGAGCTTCCGATGGAAGACTGGGAAAGCGCGACGTTCACTTTCCAGCCTTCGGTCAAATTAATGAAATCCAGCTGGCCGGTTTGGGATCTTTGGAAATCGAAAAAGAATTTAACGCCGAGTTCAAACTTCCATCTGCCGAAACAAACGGAATTCATCTTGATTTACCGCAGGAATTTTCAGGTCTGCGCGGAAATGATGGGTGATGTGCAATACGGACTCTTAAACCAATTAATGGAAGGGTCCAGTCTCGGCCGCGCCTGCGAAACATTAGCAGATCAAAACGAAGCCGACAAACTCCCGATCAGCCAGTGGTTTTCCGATTGGACCCGTTTGGGATTGATCGCTGACTGTTCGTTTTCAAAACTCTCCGCCAAAAAGCCTTAGAATTGCTGCCTATTCTTTATGCCTTGTTCCACTTTTTCTTGAGGTAGGCTCCGCGGCCCGAACCATTTTTGTACATTTCGTAATGGACAGGCTGTTTTTTGTAATACTTTTGGTGATAATCTTCGGCCGGGTAAAATTCGCCGGCAGGCGAAATTTCGGTGACGATCGGGCGGTCGTACCAGCCGGATTTTTCGATTTTTTCTTTGGAAGCGAGCGCAAGTTTTTTCTGTTCATCATCCAAATAAAGAATGGCCGTGCGGTACTGAGACCCCCGATCTGCAAACTGCTGATCGCGCGTCGTAGGGTCAATATTTTTCCAGAAGGTATCGAGTAACTGCTCATAATTGATTTTGACGGGGTCATATGTCACTTCAATGACTTCCGCATGGCCCGTCCGGCCGCCTGAGACTTCGTCATACGTGGGATTTTTTGCCGCGCCGCCCGCATAACCCACACGTGTTGACAGGACGCCTTGCAGTACATCAAACGGCGGCTGCATACACCAAAAACATCCGCCCGCAAAAATGCCGCGCTTCGCGTTTATGTTATTTTTCTCTGCTGCTTTCATGGAATCTCCTTCGCCGGCCGCATCTGCCGCCATGATCAATCCAAAGACAAGCGAATTGATCATTAAAATTAAAAACCAACTCGGTTTATTTTTCATTCCGCCGGCTGCTCGCAAGAAACTACTTTTTCTCTTCCTTCTTAAACAAGTAAAGGTATTTCCCGTAACTTTCCTTTTCCATCTCTTCAACAGGAATAAAACGAAGCGAAGCTGAGTTAATGCAATAACGCATCCCGCCCGCTGATTGGGGGCCGTCCGGAAACACGTGCCCGAGATGAGAATCGCCTTTCGCCGAACGGATTTCTTGGCGGATCATGCCGTGATCTATGTCTGATTTTTCGACAACGCTGTCTTTTTGAATCGGGATTGTGAAGCTGGGCCAGCCTGTACCCGAATCAAATTTATCCGTCGAACTGAAAAGCGGCTCACCCGTCACAATGTCAACATAGATCCCGGGTTTTTTGTTGTCCCAATAGGCATTTTTAAACGGTGCTTCGGTCCCTTTTTGGCGGACAATCCGGTACTGTTCCGGCGAGAGTTTTTTCCGGAGCTCTGCGTCATTTACGGGAAGAGCGCATTGCGCTCCGGATACAGAAACGGATTTTTTAGAATCGGGTTTTTTTGCCATCGCGTGCGCTTCCTCGATCGGTTGTCCCCACCTATAAATCAGGGCGAATAGAATGCTTCCCAATATAAACCCTGGGGAAAGTTTTCTAATTTGGTTCATCTGATTCATTCCATTTTATACGATTTTCACCGGAAGGAACAATCCTTTTAAAAAAGAAAAAGGCTTTGGCGGAACCTTTTTTTCCTTCCAAAGCCTTTTCGTTAACAGCGGTTCTGAAAAATTTAAATTGATTTCAATTACTGAATTGCTTCTCCTGCCACATTGCTTGTCACGGGCGTCAGGAAAAAGCTGATCGGCGGAAACACAAACCACCAAGCCACTTTGCTTGATTGGACAATGCGGACTTTGCTGGCTCCGGCAGATTTTGCGGCAGCCGTAAAATCATCAACCGTTTTTTCCAAACTGGCATTTCCCCAAAGCGGCTTCACACCCAGGACGCCATGAAGAGCGACGTTCGAAGTGCTAAAGTGGCCGATCGCTTTCCCGTCCGGTGATGACAAACCATTCCAATCCCTCGCTTGCGTGGTGGTGCTGCAACCGGATACGGCGATCAAAAGCAGCATCAGCACAGAAATACTGGATAAAAATCGTTTATTCACAAGTCCTCCTTTGTTTGATAAAACATTCTCAAGTTTAAGAATATGATTCTACAAAATAAATCCAAATAGTAAAGAGCCGATTACCAATAATAAAACAACTGCGATTCGATAAATTCCAAACGGAATAAAATTGTGGTTCTTAATAAATGAAAGCAGCCATCGAATGCTCGCCATCGCAACAGCAAAAGATACGATAAATCCGAGGCATAAAAATCCGAATTGATCGCTGGAAAAAGAATCCGCATTTTTCAGCAAGTCGAGCGCAGTCGCAGCGAGCATTGTAGGAACCGCGAGTAAAAATGAAAATTCAACAATTGCTTTGCGCTCCAAACCTAAAATCATGCCGCCCACAATTGTGGCAGCCGAGCGAGACACTCCGGGGATCATCGCGAGAGATTGAATGACGCCAATCCAGAATGCTTTTTGGTATGACATTTTGGAAATGTCATCAATTGTAGGGAACGGTCGCGACCGTTCCCTACTTACGTTTTGGGAATTCCATCTTTCAAACACAATTAAAATGATTCCGCCCAAAAATAGCGACCACAAAACGACGGAACTGTTTCCCAATAGAAATTTCTTGATCACTTTGTAGAGAATAAACCCGAGAACAGCCGTTGGTAAAAATGCGGTGAGTACGCGCTTCATCACTTCCAAATTCACAAGAAGCAATTTCCAATATAAAACCACAACCGCTAAAATCGCGCCAAATTGAATCGTGATCTCGAAACTCTTCAGGAATTCGGTTGCTGGAAGATGAAGAAGTTTGGAGGCAAGAATCAAATGACCCGTGGATGACACCGGAAGAAATTCTGTCACCCCTTCCACAATTCCTAAAATAATTGCGTCAATGAGGTTCATGATGGAAAGTAATTATATCAAACGCTTATAATTAATCACTTATATCTTGAAGCGTAACGGTCGAGAAGTTCGCGGATCATTTTCTGATATTTGGTGTGATGCTTCGCGGCTTGGCGTTTAAAAAAATTGACGCTTGTTATCTTGAGTGAAATGGTTACTTTTACCGTATCGTCCGGAACTGCAAGTTCGTCCGGTGAGGGTAAAAAATTGGGAACTTCAGTTAGTTTTCCAACTGGCATGCCGTCATCGTCTTCATAATTCTTTTTCTTTTTCATAGTAGTATCTCCCCATTCGCCAAAATCCGGCCCCAAAAATTCGAATCATTCCTTCCCGATAAATAAACCGCACTGTTAGAATTTCTTCCCTAACTTTTCCGAAACAAAATAGTCGATCCTCTTTTGTGCTGTGCTTGGAATCGACGAATATTCTCAAATTCGGATCCAAAAACGCTTTCGAAGCAAGCGTGAAATCAACGCCATGTTTTAGGATATTCACCTGTTCTTTTTCAATATCCCAAATGAACAAACCGTAAATCCTATCCATATGAGTATACCTCTTATGTTTACAATAAGCAATATTATTCTACATACTTGTAGAAAAGGGAAATAGCCTTATTAGAAAACTCGTGGGGGAGTTCTATTTACGTGGGGGAATGAAACTATGGTAACAAAAACTTACGGATGAAAACCGATTTTGCCTTTTGGTTTTTCTTCAACTGCCATCATTTTCCTGATGGCTTCAAAAATTGCTGAGATTTCCTCATCGTGCTCGCCTACTTTTCGTTCAAGTTCGTTTAATTTTTGTGCGAGTTCTTTATTTTGCGAAATAATTTCCCGGAGTTTCACAAACGCACGCATAATTGCGATATTGACCTGAACTGCTCGTTCACTTTTCAAAACACTCGAAAGCATAGCAACACCTTGTTCTGTAAAAGCATATGGGCAATATTTTCTATGATGGCCTTGTTTTAAGGTCACAAATTGTGACCTTAAACTTTCAGTTTCTTCCCAATTTAACTGGAACATAAAATCCATAGGAAACCGACTTTTGTTTCTTTTAACAGCCTGATTTAATACCTTAGCAGGAACTCTATAAAGTTCCGCTAAGTCTTTATCAAGCATCACTTTAAATCCACGAATGAGGTATATTTTCTGTTCAACTTCTTTTTCCAATATCAGCTCTTTCATTTTATTCTCCCTTTAGTTAATTGTTTTGAATATCACGAATTATGATACCCATTCGCGGGAGACAATAAAAACAGAAATCCCCCGCGAGATTTCTCTCTCGTCCCTAAGTTTCATTAAATTAATTTTTGATTATTTTTATGGATTACTTAGGGACAATCATGACTACCATAATTTTCCATAGGTAAGTCATGATCGTGGGGGACGAGTCATTTCTAAATTGTGGGGATTATTTTACATATTTAACGCGGGAAATCAATTGGCTTTTGATTTCGGTTTATGAATTTGTGCCGCGCGGCACGAATTTATATTTCCGCGCCTGCGGACTTATAGATTTCCGCCAGCTGGCGACAATTCAATTTACCCTGAGCTTGTCGAAGGGCCCGGCACTTTTGGAACAGGTACCGGATTTAGTGTATAAGGACCAGCCGCAATTGATGCTCCATTTGGAAGGACTTTTTCTCCACTCACCAAAACTTCAGTTTTATTTTTGCCGCAAATGGGTTCGCAATTCTTGTTTGGATCGCGGCCTTTGCTCATGCTTCCATCCGGACACATGGGAAGATCCATTGTGCAACCTTTTAACTCCTCAGCAAATAAGCTTGGAATACACATCAAAAAAACAATTGGGATAATTAAATAACTTTTTTTCATTTTAGATTCCCTTTCTTGAGAAGTTTGAATTCCTGTCGCGTGGCACGAATCTATATTTCCGCACCTGCGGACTTATAGATTTCCGCCAGCTGGCGACAATTCAATTTACCCTGAGCTTGTCGAAGGGCCCGGCACGTTTGGAACAATAACTATTTAATTTTTACGATTTGTTATTTTGCAAAATAATTCCGTTGCAACACCTATCAAACAACCAACAATTGCGGCCTTACTTATCATGGACCAGTGAAAATGATTACCTCGTATTGCGGAAAGTGTAGATAGAATAAAACCTATTATTACACCTATGGTAGCACCTCCCCACACCGCATTCCGACTAAACCAAAAAATTATCAAACAAATTACTGAAATAATGCCTAGTGCCATCCACATTTATCACTTCCTCATGGAACGCTGTTCGGTTTCCGCGGTTTATGGTTTATACGATTTACGAATTGATCAACTAATAAACATTCTTTACTAGGAAACAAAGCTTTGCATGCCGCTTTAAGAAACCCTGTTTCGTCTGAAACAATACCATCTAGTCCGATTAAATAGGCAAGATGTTCTAAGTCATCATATTCATTAACATCGATCTTCGGCTCAGGTTCCACCGCTGTAAAATACCAAATGGCGAACAACCTTCCCTCTATGAATTTATTGAAATATGGGCACCTTTCTTTATGCTTAAGCCAATACTCAACCAAGCGATCCTTTGGAACGCTTGAATTAATGCTATACCTAACGAAATTGAGATTGCGAAACATTGAGCCCGATGATCTGAAAGTTTTCGGTCAATAAGGATCTTAAGGCTTGGTGATGATCCTTGATGTTGGCAAAGAAATTCAGGCTGACTTCTTTGAATCGATCAAAA
>OBEQ011331588.1_pt1 | contig 13715 bp, 12 predicted proteins | sample 1670901 | NCBI WGS metagenome assembly OBEQ01 (sample SAMEA104232315, study PRJEB22302) | groundwater metagenome | biome: forest; feature: aquifer; material: groundwater | place: USA | collected 2011-08-07 | depth 5.4 m
GGAGTGAAAGACCCATCGTCGTTTTTCCGCTTCCGGAGCCGCCCACCAGCGCCACGATCTTTAAAGGCGGAACTTCTAAATTCAGCCCATCGACCAAAATCCTCTCCTCTGAAGCGTTGCTGCGAATAGCAATCGTCAAATTTTTTATGGTTAACAAATTCTGTTCGGCCATTATTGACCTACATACAACTAATTAATAAAATTAAATCATTTAAAAAATGTAGGTCGAGATACTGACTACCATAGTGTTTCATTACTTTTACGGAAGTCAGTAAGTCTTCCCTTCAACTTTCAGCAACGGATCCAAACAATCCCGCAGCGCGTCGCCGATCACATTAAAGCACATCACCGTCAAGAAAATAAAAAAAGCCGGCCACAGAATCCACGGGGCAAAGGTGATGCGAACAATACTCATTGCGTCCGACAATAGATTTCCCCAGCTGGCATAAGGGTCTTGGATCCCTAAACCGATTAAGCTTAACGCCGATTCTCCAAGGATGTATCCGGGAATAGAAAGCATCAGCGCAAAGATTGAATAGGATAACGTATGCGGCAGGATGTGTCTGACAATAATTTTGAAATCGCAAAGGCCGATCGCTTTCGCGGCCAGGACATATTCCCTTTCTCTTAAGGAAAGACACATCCCGCGGATGATCCGCGCGAGCGACGCCCAGCCGATAAAGGAAAGAATAATGGTAATGGCAAAATAAACCTGGAGCGAATTGAATTTATCCGACACCGCCGAGCGAAGCGCCAGCAAAAGATAAAACCCCGGGATCATCATAAACATCTCGCACAAACGCATCAGCACATTATCCATGGCTCCGCCGTAATAGCCGGCCATCCCGCCGACGATCAAACCGATCGTAAAGGAAATCAAAACCCCGATCAAACCAATGGAAAGCGAAATCCGCGCGCCGTAAAGGATGCGGGAAAAAAGGTCTCTGCCCCTTGAATCCGCTCCCAATAAATAAAAACGGGCCGGCGAGTCAACGCCAAAAAAATGCACGCATCCAGGGATGACTCCGAAAAATTTATATTCATCACCCTGCACAAAAACCCGAAAAGAATATTTTTCTTTCTCGTTAATTTTGTAAACGCGCTTGTGATATTCATCGAACGTCAATTGGATTCCATAAATAAACGGCCAGGAAATCTTGCCTTCCTTCATAAAATGAATCTTCGTCGGCGGACAATAGGAATAACTGCGGTCTTCGTTCTTAAAGGAGTACGGCGAAAGAAAATCAGCAAAAACAGCCGCTGCGTAAAGAACGAAAAGGACATAAACGCTCAACAGCGCCCAGCGATTTTTTTTGAAATGGCCAAGCGCGATCTGAAATTCGCTCAAAGATTTTTTATCGCGGCGCATACCGTATCCTCGGATCCACCTTCGCCAATAAAATGTCCGCCAATAAATTTCCCAGGATAAAAAGAATCCCTCCCATCAGCATGCTGGCCATGACGAGATAAATATCTTTCGAACGCACCGCGGTCAGCATGAGCGAGCCTAGGGCGGGCCAGCTGCAGATGATTTCAATCAACGCGGCCCCGCTTAAGAGACTGGAAAATTCGTAGCCTAAAAGCGTGATCAAGGGATTCACCGCGTTACGCAAGGCGTGGAGATAAATCACTTTGTTTTCGCAGAGTCCCTTGGCCCGGGCCGATAAAATATACTGCTGGCCCAAAACCTCGAGCAGATTGCCGCGCATGATCTTCTGCAGCCAGCCGATCGATCCAATCGAAAGCGCCAGCGTCGGGATCACCAGATGTTTCAAAAGATCCCAAGCTTTCCCTAGAAAATTCATTTGATCAACTTGGGAGCTGTGCATCCCGCCCAGCGGTAAGACGCCGCTTTGAGAGGCCCAGTACAAAAAAATCATGGCAAGAAAAAAACTGGGCAAGGAAAGAAAAATGTAAGAAAAAAATTGAACGCATTGATCAATGAAGCGATTACGATTTAAAGCCGCCCAGATTCCTAAAGGAAGCGCCACCAGCCATGTCAAAAGAAAGCTGGCGAAAGAAAGAATAAAAGTATTGAACAACCGCGCCCCAATGATTCTGGAAACCGGGACGTTATAATAAAAGGAATAACCAAATTCCAGATGCAGGAGATTTTTGACCCAATGAACATATTGCTCAAGGGGCCCTTTATCCAACTGATAGAGTTTTTGATAACGCTCGATTGTCTCCTGCGAAATCTGCGGATCCATCCGGATCGTATCGAGGAAATTTCCCGGCGACAACCGCATCAAAAGAAAAGTCAAAAGCGCCATGGCCAGGATTAGCGGGATTGAAATCAGGATTCTTTTTAGGATGTAGCGCCACATATTTTTATTTTTTAATATAAATCTCCTCAAGATTATGAAACACCCCGGCGTAATTGCTGGGCTTGAGATTTCCGAATTTATTTCGCACCGCGTACAATTTCGCGCTGAGGACTGTATAAATCAACGGGAGTTCTTTCGAAATAATCATCTGATATTCATCGTAAAGGAATTTGCGTTTATCCTCATCAAGCTCCTGCACGCCTTGATCAAAGATCGCATCGATCCTTTTTTCCCAATCGGTGGCCGGAGTTTTCTGACGAGGATTCCATAAATGCAGCTGCCCCGAGGAGACCCAAACATTTTTTCCAAAATGCGGCTCCTCTCCTCCGGTTAACCCTAAGACAATCGCATCCCATTCAAAGGTCGAATTCAATTTACTGACCAGCGTATTAAATTCCAGCCCCTGAAAATTGACCTTCATCCCCAATTTCTCCAGATCATGACGGATGATCGCCGCGGTATCCAAGCGTTCGGTATTATCCGCGTTCGTGGTGAGATTAAATTCAACCATATTTCCTTGCGGGTCTTCGATTAAGCCATCGCCGTTTCGGTCTTTAAAACCGGCGGATTCCAAAATCTGACGAGCTTTATTAAGATCATACTCATATTTCGAAACATTTGGATTATCAAAAAATCCCGCGCCCGCCATGGAGGAATCCTGCGGATAACCCAAGCCGTTTTTTACGATGCGAATAATTTCAGCCTTATCGATCGCGTGCGCCAGCGCTCGTCGGAATTCCACGTTGCTAAACCACTTCAATTTCTTGGGGTCCACGAAAGGGTTGCCGGTTTTCGGATTTTTCCCGGGATTCAAATTAAAGGTCAGGAAATTACTCGTCGTCGCCGGCCCCAGATCGTAAATCGTAAAGTCTTTTTTGTTCTCCAAAGGTTTGAGCAATGAAAAATCCATGCCACGCAGGCTGTAATAATCGATGGTGCCCTCCATAAACTTCAACATCTCCACGTCGGAATTTTGCACAATGAGATAAATCACCTGGTTAAGATATGGCAACGCCTCTCCCTCGGAGGATTTACGCCAATAGTGCGGATTTCTCTCTAAAATCAGCCGCTCGCCGGGGATATATTCCTTCAATCGAAAAGGGCCGGTGCCGATGATTTCTTTCGGGTCAGAATCAATGCCCCAGGTGTGATTGAATTTTCCTTCGTGAACGGCCTTTTGTAATTTGTGCCGGGGAAGAATCGCCTGCGTCATCGCCCGCAAAAACGGCGCAAACTTAACCGGCAGGGTGAAACGCACCGTGTGATCGTCGAGCTTTTCCACTTTAAAGGTCTGATCGTTGATCGTAAAAATGTCGCGGGAGGAGGAAGGGATGTCGGAATTGTAAATCAATTCATTAAAGGTGAAAACCACATCATCGGCACTGAAAGGCACGCCGTCGAACCACTGAACATCCCCTCGCAGATGAAATGTCCACTCTAAACCATTTTGGGAAACCTCCCAACTCTGTGCTAAATGGGGTTCGACTTTCAAGGTGAAGGCATTCACGCGGGTTAAGCCCTCAAACATATATTGCGTGATTTCGGTCGTGGAGGTTTCTTTGGCGATGATGTCGTTAAAGGATTTTGGATCGGAGGTCGTGGACACAACCAACTGGCCGCCGTATTTATCGGAGGGCAAATACGCCAAGCTGGGGTGACTATTCAAAAGAAAAAACGCTGTGAAAAGGAGAAAATTTCTTTTCAAGAAATTATTGGACAGAATTCGTGACCACCGGATTCTCATTCTTTAAAGGATTCGAATTAGACTTATCCACCGGAATGCCTTTGGGCTGGGCTGACTCTTTTTTCATAAGAGATGAATTGCTCATCAAAGAACGTTCTTTTCTGGAAGATAGATAGGCCAAAGTCAAACAGGTCACCAAAAACATCGAGGCCAAAACAGTGGTCGTCTTCACCATCAGAGAATTGGTCTTTGCCCCAAAGACCGATTCGGCGGAGGCGAATGTCTCGGTCAAACCACCTCCGCGTCCAGACTGCATGAGAATGACCATCGATAAAAGGATACAAACTAACGTATGAAGAATAATGATAAAAGTCATCACGGATAACCTCGCTTATATTTTATGGCAATTCTTAATAATTTTGACAAAAGATTCCGCTTGAAGGCTGGCGCCGCCGACGAGAGCGCCGTCGATATCTTTTTGCGAAACGAGCTGTGCGATATTTTCCGGCTTGACACTTCCGCCGTACTGAATACGCACTTCTTGGGCCACTTCTTGCGTATACATTTGAGTCAGCAGATTCCGGATGTGCTGATGAACTTCCTGCGCTTGGGCTGCGGTTGCGGTCTTCCCCGTGCCGATCGCCCACACCGGCTCATAGGCCAGGACCATTTTTTTCATTTCCTCAGGCGCAAACCCTTTGAGCGATCCCTCGCATTGATTTTTAATGATGGAAAAGGTTTTGTTTTCCTCACGCTCTTTAAGATTCTCACCGACACAGACAATGGGCGTTAAGCTGTGTTTGAGCGCGGCGGCAATTTTTTTATGAACCGTTTCATTCGTCTCATAAAAAAATTGCCGCCGCTCGCTGTGACCGACGATCACATACGTCGCGCCGGCGCTTTTGATCATGGCAGCGGAAATTTCCCCCGTGAAGGCTCCGGAATCTTCCCAATATAAATTTTGAGCGCCAAGCGTAATATTTGTTTCCAACAAAACGTCGTTGACTTCCGTTAACGCGGTAAAAGGCGGGCAGACGACGATATCAACGGCGGTAACATCACAGAGCTCTCTTTTCAAACTGTTAGAAAGCTCGACCGCCTCAAAAGAGGTCTTGTTCATCTTCCAGTTGCCGGCGATGATGATTTTGCGCATATTATTTCTTATCCTGCAAGGCCGCTATTCCGGGGAGTTCTTTGCCTTCCAAAAATTCCAGCGAAGCCCCTCCCCCCGTTGAGATATGGGTCATTTTATCTTCGAGTCCGAATTTTAAAATCGCGGCCGCGGAGTCGCCTCCGCCGATGATCGTGGTGACGTCTTTTAAAGAAGCAATACACTGCGCGATCTCTTTGGTTCCTTGCGCAAACGCATCGTTTTCGAATACACCGACAGGTCCGTTCCAAATAATGGTTTTAGCGGTTGAAAGAATTTCTTTAAAACGTTTTCGGGTTTCGGGCCCGATGTCGACCCCCATCCATCCGTCGGGAATATCTTTAACGATCTTCATATCCGAAGAAGATTCAAATTTGGTCACCACCACAAAATCCGAAGAGATGGCGATCGTGACTTTGGCTTTTTTCGCTTTTTCCAAAAGACTTTTGGCCACCTCAATTTTATCCGCTTCCAATTTCGAAGTTCCTACATTCTTTCCCTGCGCCTTCAAAAAGGTATAAGCCATCCCGCCGCCGATCAAAATGGCGTCCGCTTTCGACAATAAATTTTCAATCATCACAATCTTATCCGAAACCTTAGCGCCTCCCATAATGACCACAAACGGCCGGCGAGGATTTTCCAAGGCTTTCCCTAAATAAGTGATTTCTTTTTCGATGAGAAAACCGGCGACGGAGGGGAGAAATTTGGTGATGCCGACGGTTGAGGCATGCGCCCGGTGAGCGGTGCCGAAGGCGTCGTTGAGGTAGATATCGGCCAGCGTTGCCAGGCTTTTAGCGAAATTTGGATCGTTGGCTTCTTCTTCTTTATGGAAACGTAAATTTTCCAAAAGAATGACGCGCTCTTGACTAGCATTGATTTTTTGCTGAATACTTTCTCCAATACAATCATCCAATTTCAAAACTTTTTCTCCCAACAATTCTTCCAGGCGGCGCGCCACGGGAGTCAGCCTTAACTCTTCGACCACTTTGTCTTTGGGACGCCCCAGATGACTCATCAAAATCACCTTGGCCGCCCCCTGTTTTAGGGCATATTGAATCGTCGGCAGGGCTTCTTTGATCCGGCGGTCGTCGGTAATTTTTAGATTTGAATCCAGCGGAACATTAAAATCGACCCGGATAATCAATTTTTTGTCTTTAATGGGAATATCTTTTAGGTTGAGTTTGTTCATTTGTTCGTTTTTTTGTTCAAAAGGGCTTTTATTATATCCGACTCATTGGTTTTGTCAACGCTGGTCCATTTTAGGCCGGATTCCCCAAGTCGATGTAGATAATTTCTATATAAGGCCTGTTAGAAGGTCTTTCATCATTGGAAGAATGAAAGGATACAAAGGTATTTTTCTTTTTAAGCTCCTCGTCAGCTAATTTAATCAGAAAACCATAGTCCGATTCATTGTTATTATGTATCCTCTGATCCAATCTCGCAATACCCGCGGGAGTAAAACTGAAGGCCACCCAGCCGTCTCCAGCATCATTGATATTCGCACCGGTTGTGGCCAGTATAGTGTCTGTGTCCGCATCCGCCCCTCGGGCCGAACAACCTGGGATCCGCCAATTTAATATGTCCCACGCGGCGGCATTCCAGGTGACCTCACCGGGCTCAGCGTGCGATCCTGTTTTATTTCCCTCACCCCATTTTTTTTCTACCTCCAAAAGATTAAAGGTTTCCATTAAGGCGTGATCATCCTTGCTGCCATTGTCATGCTGTTTCAGATAAACGGTGGCTGCCATAATCTGAGTTCCTCCAGGAATAGCTTTTTTCAATTCATTAAACCTAATGAGTGTCCGGTAAATGTTTCCTTGACCGTCATAACCCGCCCCAATCTTTAGGCCGGCTCCCCAATTATAGTCGGCCTGATGAGGTGCATTAGAAATCAGGGCATCCTCCAGCTCGTCGATGTTCTGCGCACTCCTAAAAACATGAACACTTCTTCTTTTGGAAAAAGCCTCATGCGAAAGAATATTCTGGAGTGCGGCGGTTTTCGATTCTACCGAAAAAAGCAAAGTAGGGATACTGCGCAGGGCTTTTAATTCCGCTTCCATCCGCAGAACCCGCTGACTTAAAGAGTCCAGATGCACTCCAAAAACGATGATCAAAATAAGCCACAGAAAAAATAATTTCTTGGACATTAAATCTACCTATTCTCTAAGGTGAGTATATTCTTTGCGCACAACGAATAGCGGGCGGCGTTTGACTTCCATGTATAATCGGCCGATGTATTCTCCGATGATTCCCAAAACCAGAAACTGAAAACCGCCCAACGCCAGGATCGGCAAAAGCGTCGAGGCCCAACCGGGAATGACATGCGTAAAAATTTTTACGTACAGAACCCAAAAGATCCCCATCACGGCAACAAAACACATGGCCACGCCACAGATCGACGCTAATCGTAAAGGGGCATAACTAAAAGAAGTGATGCCGTCGAAGGAAAGAGAAAACAACGAACGCGCCGAGAACTTTGAGTGCCCCAATTTCCTGGGCTCACGCTCATAGGACACAACCGCATAACGAGAATCCAATTTCAAAATCATCCCCCGGATCAAGCGGTTACGCTCGGGAAGATGATTGAACTCCTTAACCAACGACCGGTCCATCAGACGAAAATCCCCGTGGTTGTAAACCACCTCCACCCCCATGAACTTCAATAGCCGATAATAACTCTGTGCAAAAAATCTTTTTCCCCAGGAATCCGTGGAGCGGTTTTTTCGGACACCCAAAACCAGATCGTATCCTTCCTCGAAGTGCGAAATCATTTCTTCGATTTTCTCCGGCGGGTCCTGCAGATCACAATCGATGGTGACGATGGCATCCCCTTTGGCATGAAACAAACCTGCGGAAATAGAACCTTGATATCCAAAATCCCTTCTTAAAGAAATAACCCTGACCTTTTGATCCGTCTTGAAAATCTCTTCCAAAACCTCCAACGTGTTATCGGTGGAGCCATTATTCACATAAACAATTTCGTAGTCAGAACACTTTCTCTTAAGAATCAAATCACTCAAGATTCCCGTCAGCCGATCATGAGTTGGTGGAATTGTTTCTTGTTCGTTGTGACAGGGCACGACCACCGACAATAAATGGACCGTTCTCATTTGATATACTTTCTCCCAACGACATACTGCTGCGCGCCCAGGGGAATCCATTTAAGGACTCTCTCTATACCTCTAAAAATTCCTCCTCTAAACGGAAAGAATAGAATATACGCATCTTCTACCGGCGTCAATCTCGAATTTAAAAACAACCCTTGGATCTTTTTATGGCCAAGCAATACAGCGTCCCGATCAAACTCACACCGATTTACAACACGGCGCGTCAAAGGATTCATCGGATTATGTTCGAAAATTGCAGCCACACCGCCGGACTTGAGCACCCGCCACATTTCATTTGTAAAGTTCTGCCACAACGATGGAGAAACGTGGTGCATGACATTGATGGCAAAAACAAAATCCATCGAATGATCTTCAAAAGGAAGACGTTCGCCGTCATACTTCTGGTAATGGACTCCGGGATTATTGATTTTCGCCCTGTTAACGACTCCCTCTTCTGTGTCAACGCCAAATAAATTTTTTATCGCTGGCGCCAGAGAACGGTCAACGAGGCCGATACCGCTTCCGATATCGAGGACACGGATCGAACTCAAATGGCCGCAGTATTTCTTAACAAGCTCTAAAACCATTTCCGCTTTTACCTGTATGAAGAAATCCGCATTCACCCCGATGAAGTCCATGGACTCTTGAATCTTTTGCTGGTAATTATCTACATAGTCGTCAAAACTGACGCTGGGATGCTTATTATTTTCCAATTTCTGCAATGGGTCATTGACGGACATAAGCTGAATATTTCCTGCCGTTTTCCTCAAACCAGTGAATCGTTTTTTGCAAGCCCTCTCGTAAAGAGGTCTGTGCCGTCCAATGCAATTTATTTCTGGTTCTTGATGGTTCGCCGGATGACGACCATAATTCAAACTCCCGATAAGGTCTTACCCCAAACAATGGTTTGACCGATGCATTCATTAGCTGAAAAATCGTAAGAACAATATCTTTAATAGAGGTGGCGTGACCAGTGGATACATTAAATGTCTCGCCAATAATTCCCGGCATAATCCCCGCCCTTAAGAAAGCATCCAGCGCATCCTCAATAAAAACACAATCTCTCGTTTGCTCGCCGGTGGTCAACTCTACATCCCTTTCCTTGAGCACACTGGTAATCACCTGGGGGATCAATCGAGACGGCGCCTCAAAAGGCCCATAAATCATAAATGGCCGGAGTGAAACAACCGGCAGTCCGTAGTTTTGATGAAAAATGTTCGTCAGCATCCAGGCTGAAATTTTCGAAACGCCATATTCAGAAATCGGATTAGGGGAAGAATCCTCACAGAAAGAATTTCCAGCCCCATATTCAGAACAAGACCCGCAGTAAATAAACCGCTCAACGTCTAGATGCCGGGCGAGTTTAAGCAACGTCAATGTCCCTAAAGTATTTGTTTTCAGAATTTCTTCGGGATCTATCTTTGTCCCATCAAAACCACAGGCTCCCAGATGATAAATCATGTGAAGAGAAGAAAATTTCGATTGGATTTGTGAAAAAGCAAGTTGACCTAAATCACCGTAATGAATTCCTATTTGTCCCGCGATATCCTCTAAGCGCCACAGATCAGAACCCGGACGGATTAAGATAGAAACCTTCGAACCACCCTCAAACAGTTTTCTAGTTAGCCGCGATCCGATGAACCCCGCCGCACCGGTGACTAAAATGCGTTTGCCTCGAAGGCTCTCAGTATTTTCGATCGAAGAATTCACGGTACCATCCAATTGTTTCCGACAATCCTCGTTGGATATAAAACTGCGGTTTAACTTTTAGCATCTTTCGCAATTTGGCCGAAGAAAGATACTGGGAATGAATCTCGCCTTGGCCTAAGTTCAATATTTTGGGTTTGAGATGAGGGCACTTCATCAAATCTTGAATGATCTTAACGATATCCAGAACCGTCAAGGGAGATTCCATGCTGAAATTAAATGCCTCACCCCTCATTTTCTTTTCATTTAAGCGCTCGGCCAAATCAAGGTAAACCCGCGCGACATCTTTCACATAAACGTAATCACGGACAAATTTCCCGTCGCTGCGGATAACCGGAGATTCGCCTTGCAAAAACGAACGGATCGTCCCTGGAACGATCCGGCTCCAATTCAAATCTCCGCCGCCATAAATATTCCCGCAGCGGACAATCGCGACGGGTAATTCATAGGCATGATGATAAGACTGGGTGATCAAATCCGCGCAGCTTTTGGAGACCTCATAAGGATACCGGCCCCTCAAAGGCATGTCTTCTGTGTAAGGCAATCGCGGCTGCTCGCCGTAAGCCTTGTCGCTGGAAGCGACCACGAGGCGTTTCACCAAATCTTTATGCATACGGCAGACTTCCAAGAGATTGTACGTGCCGCGGATATTGGCTTCAAAGGTCAATAAAGGAAAACGCTCTGCTGTCCCGATGATCGTCTGCGCCCCGAGATGAAAAACCGTATCGATTTCATGTTCATTGATCGCGCGCTCGAGTGAAAAGAAATCTTCCAGCGCCCCATTCACAACCGATACCCGACGGATATCGTGGCTGCGAGTGAGCTCTGATTGCGGATCGCCATCACGGATGAGCACAACGATATAACTATCAAGCCGCAGGAGTTCTTTGACCATCCACGAACCGAGCATGCCGGTGGCGCCGGTCAAAAAAACTCGTCGGTCTTTCCAAAAGTTCTTCTTTATTCTTTCCATATTTTCCATGGGGCCTCCCCCTTTTTCCACAAACTATCCAAAAGCCGCACGTCTCTCAGCGTATCCATGCACTGCCAAAAATCATCATGGCGGTAGGCCACGAGTTCTTGATCTTTGACTAATTGTTCCAAGGGTTCTTGCTCGAACATGGTTTGGTCATTGTCGATATAATCCAAAACTTCCGGCTCCAAAACAAAAAACCCGCCGTTGATCCAGCCCTCGCCGATCTGCGGTTTTTCAATGAACTGCGTCACTAAATTTCCTTGGAAATCGAGTCCCCCAAATCTCGACGGGGGATGCACCGCCGTGATCGTGGCACACTTCCCGTGCTTTCGATGAAAAGCCGCCAATTTTTTCACATTGATGTTACTGACCCCGTCTCCATAAGTCATCATGAAAGTTTTACCTTTGATCCACGGCGCGAGTTGTTTTAAACGCCCTCCCGTCGATGTATTTAAACCGGTATCCACAAAATGAATGGTCCAGTCCTCAGGAGTGCCGTCATGGACAAAGGATTTTCCGTCTTTCAATCGAATGGTAAAATTGTTGCGCTGATAATAGTAGTTTAAAAAATAATTCTTGACGACGTCTCCCTTATATCCCAAAGCCAGAACAAATTCTTTAAACCCGCCCGCGGCGTAAATATTCATGATGTGCCACAGGATAGGCCAGCCGCCGATCTTAACCATCGGCTTTGGTTTCGATTCCGTTTCCTCCGCGAGTCTTGTGCCCATTCCTCCGGCGAGAATAACAACTTTCATACGTTTCCTCCAGAATGACTGACCAATCGTGCAAACAAAAAATGACGGTCAACGCCTAAAAAGAAAACACTTAAAAATACAAGAGCCAGAATGATACCACCTAAAAGCCCAATACAGGCGATCAAATAACTGACCACGGAACCCAAGCCGTTATGAAAAAACAACCGAACCACACTTTTGCCCTCGGGCACCTGAACCGCTTTAAAGGCCAGATCAGCTTCATAGAGGGCCGCCTTCTTCCCGTTGACAACCGCGTGCCAGCCGGGATGAAAAGAATCCGCGTAAAAAAGCCACGATCCTTTTTCTGAAGGGACTTCAGTTTCAATCAAAATTTCGTTGGCGGAAAATTTTTTGACGTTGATTTCTCCGAGGGACGAAGAAGAGGCGTCAACATCAGGAGTCAAACGCAATTTCGGCGTGCCGCAACCCGATATCTGTTGAAAATCCTTGCTCGCGATATCTTTCAATTTTAATAACTTTGAAACTCCCGGAGAATAAAAATCCGTTCGAAACATTGAACGGCACGGATCAAACTGCACAAAATTATAAGCAGATGAATATTTCCACCCCGGTCCCTGCAGGGTGATGAGCGACAACGCCCTCTTTTGCCGCGGATCAACCGGCTCTTTTTGTCTTTGTTCTTGAAATTTAAATTCGCTCACCTGCAAGCTTTCCAAGAATGGAGAATCCTTTTCCAGGCGGTAAACCACTTTATACAAAAAAGATTGAAAGGAAAAAATATCCAGAAGAAAAGCAAAAATCAATCCAGCCTTAATAACCGCGTCCACCATCCACCTCGAAACGCCGCGGCCTTTTCTTTTTTGCGCCAGATGCATGATCAGGATCGTCAGCAGGATCAAACACAAAACGACACCGTATTCGGCCATTCGAAAGACCGGACTGGTGAAATCGATTTGCGTCCATAAGCCCCTAGCCTCCTCTTTATGCATAGAAAAATACGCTAGTTTTTCAGAGGAGACGCGAAAGGCATCCACTAAAAAAACATAAACAGCCAAAACAATTCCGAGCGAACGGATCTTGGTTTTTAAACTGACCGACCAGAAATGTTCCCAGCCAAAGCCGGCGCAGATCAAAAGAAGTATTTTAGTAAGACCGAAAAACAAACTGATGTGCCGGTAATAAGACATCCCTGGAAAAAAATAAATAGCCGCCGCGAAAATCCCGCCGAACGAAAGCCAAAGGAGCGCTGCTGCTCCGGCTAAAAACGCCAGAAAAGTTTTATTCCTGACCCAGATCACCGCCCACGCAAGAAAGAGGAGAGGAAGAATTCCCATGTAAGAAATATCCGCCGGACCAAAAATAATCCAGCTTAAAAACTTCCCCAGATCAAAGGGGCCCCCATACGTTAAAAACATTCCCAGGCTGTTTTTACCGCCAGCGCCTCTTCCGGTTCCCTCGAGGATATCCACCGAGGAAAGAATTGTCCGAAGTTGATAAATATAAATAAAAAGCAGCGAAACAAAAATCGTAAAAAGCAAAATATTTGTCCAGGAGCGTTCGAAGACACAACGCCAGATGCTTTTGTCATAGAGAAAAAAAATAAAACTCATGACGCAGAAAACGAAAAACCATAACGATATAAAATACGGCGGTGCGCCCATCCACCAAAAAATAGCCGTGATACCCGTCAGCCACAAAAATTCCGGCCGGCGTTTCGTAAAAAACAAAACCAAAAAATAAGCCGCCAGCGCAAACATATAAAACATCCGCAGCTCAAAGAAAATCTGAGCATAACAATAAAAACTGCACACCGCCCCCAGACAAACGATCAACGCTGTGCTGCGTCGGGAGAACAGCGCTAAAGAAAGCAGGTACAATCCCAGCAAAAAGACCAATTTCTCCGCCAGCAAAGACATTTTAAAAAGGACGAGGACATTCTTTATTTTAAAGAGCCAGCCCAAGAAAAAGAAAAGATAACTCATGGGGGTCAGGGAATTGATCTGATAATAACTGCTGACGATCCCGAAGGACCCATAGGGCATCCA
>OBEQ010766446.1_pt1 | contig 13714 bp, 18 predicted proteins | sample 1670901 | NCBI WGS metagenome assembly OBEQ01 (sample SAMEA104232315, study PRJEB22302) | groundwater metagenome | biome: forest; feature: aquifer; material: groundwater | place: USA | collected 2011-08-07 | depth 5.4 m
AATGGTGCCCCCGGGGTGACTCGAACACCCGGCACGCAGTTTAGGAAACTGCTGCTCTATCCACCTGAGCTACGGGGGCATAAGGACTTACACGACACTCGGCCTGAATTTTACCACTGTGTGCTAAGTGTGTGCTGAATGATTCGAGGGTCGCCACGGCATCGCGGAGCCGGTCGGGGCTCAGGTGGGCGTACCGGAGGGTCATGCTGAACTCCCGGTGCCCGAGGATCTCCTGGACCTCCTTGAGGCTCCGGCCCCGCATGATCAGGTGGGACGCGCAGGTGTGCCGGAGGTCGTGGAAGCGGAAGTCGTCGATCTTGGCCTCGCGGCAGGCCCCCTCGAAGGCCGTCCGAATGTTCCCCCAGGCCGCCCCGTCGCGCTTGCGAAACACGAGCCCTTCCTTCTTCGGCCCGGGGAGCGCCGCCAGGGCGTCATAGACGGCCCGGTTCATCGGGATCTCGCGGCGCCGGCCGCTCTTGGTCTGCTCGAGCCGCAGGACGCCGCGGGAGAAGTCCACCCGCTCCCACGCGAGCCCGAGGATCTCCCCTTTCCGCATCCCGGTATGGAGCGCCAGGGTCACAATCGGGAGTAGAAACGGGCTCTTACTCGTTCTTGCCTCACACGCCATGAGAAGGCGTTGAATCTCGTCTTCGCTCAAGAACCGGAGCCGTCCCTCTGGCTCCTTGGCCAGGCGGATCTTCGGCACCTTGACGAGGTAGCCCCACTCCTCGGCCAGCCTCAGCAGGTGCCGGAGGATCGCTAGCTCCCGGTTGACCGTGGACGGGCTCACCGCCCGGCCCAGGCGGGATGTCTCGGTCACGCGCTGGCGATCGTACTGCGCGATGCACTGAGCGGTGATCTCAGTCAGCGGCGTGTCGGCGCCCAGTCGCGCCTTGAGCTTACCGAGGATCTGCTCGTCCTGGCGGATCGACCGCTTCCCCTTCCCTCTTTTGAAGTCGAGGTACTCCTGGGCGACCTCGCCGAACGATTTGGACCGGGGCGCGTCTTTCGGCGCGTCCCGTTCGAGCAGCCGCGTCGCCAGCGCTTCCTGCGCCTCCTCCCTGCCCCATTCCGCGCAGACCTTCCGCTTCTGCTCGCCGTTGACCTGAAGTGTGTAGCCCCAGGCGATCTTGCGGACCTTGTGGCCGGTCGGCCCCCGGCTCAGCCAGGTCCGCCTGACGACGTGCGGATAGCCGCCCCTTCTCATGGTTTCATCCCTCCCTTTCCTACTGTCATGTTTTCTGATCGGTGGACTTGCGGGCGCAGCTCGCGGCGATTGTGGGAACTAACGTTCTTGCCGCGTGCGCCGCCCCTTCGAGCACAATGGCGCGCAACTCACGAACGGCCTCATCTCGAAGGCTCATCCCGTAATAGTTCCAGCGGTGGACGACGTCGCATCTGATGCGGTAGAGGTGCTCAGTTATCGCAGCAGGAGACGCTCCCACATGTGGGAAGGCTGATCCAAGGGCCGCAACGAGCCGCCTGCGATGCTCGTCCGTACAAATCGCCAGGAAGAAATGGCGCGCAAACCGCTTGGACTCGCGTTCCCTTGTGTAACTCTCGAAGAGTTTGGCAACGGCCTCCGCCGCGAACATGAAAAACATGATCTGCAACGCAGGGCGCCCCCTCGAGACTCTCTGGACTCTGTCAGCTAGCCACAGCATGCGCGCTGTCTGGTTGATAATTAGCAGCGCGGTATGTCTCCGTCCCGCTCCTGTACTCGCTAGGGATTCATAGAACTTCCGGGCCGGTCGGACGCCTCCGAAAGCCGATGCAAAGAATCGCGGCTGGTCGATTCTTGATATGTGCGGCTGGAGTCTACGTCGCGGCGTATTCGTCTCCGATCTCCTACCGTCGGCGAGAGAACCGCCACTTCTCGCCTACCGCAAATTTCAACCTAGCCCAGCAGCTCCGCCACCGGCACGCCGAGCGCCTTGGCCAGGCGCTTGAGAACACCGAGTCCAGGTTCCTTCTTCTCCCCGGCTTCCAAATGGGAGATGTAGCCCTGGGACACTTTCGCTTTCTTAGCAAGCGCCAGCTGGCTGAGTCCTTTCGCTTCCCTCACTTTCCGAAGTGCCACGCCGATTCTCCTGGGCGCCATATTATCTCCCTAGAGATACCCTGTCAAGCGGTTTCTTCCGGGTGCCGCCGGGCCGCCTGGAGCCCCTCGGTGAGCAGATCCTCCACGCGGTGTCGGAGGGAAGCACGCGGCGCTCGAAGACATGAGTCTCGCTCACTTCCCCTTCGGCCCGCGCGGGTCCACGGTGTCGGGGAGGCAGCGCCACTCGCTCGCGATCCGTGAGTTCAACGGGTTCACCATCAACACACCGGACTCCGTGGCGAAGATACCCCCGCGTTTGTTATACCGGCTCGTTCCGCGCACCCAGTCGTACCAGTCAGCCAACGATCCCTCCTCCGCGACTCCGGTGTACTCACGAATCTTCGCCCAGCACTTGGAGTAGGTTGGAAACGCGCTCCCGCCGTGTGTCCAGTCTAACCATCGGTCATCCTGGGTCGTGTCGGCGATTCGGCTCCATAAAACCCATGCGCTTTCGGCGAACGCCGTGCCTGTCCCGACAACGAGAAGAAGTAGAGCAATGAGCAACGTCTTCATAGCATGATGGTCATGAGTCCGACTTCCCGACTACTCGTCGAACACGAGCAGAGAACACGGTCCATCTCGCATCAGCCCCTACCATCTCAGGTAATGCTCGGTACTCGTCTAGAAAATATTCGAGACCAAGAATTGTACGGTACCCCTCGTCCTCGACTCTCCTCGGAGTCCGAACTTTCCCGTCTAGAGCCAGGTCCACGTAGAGAGCAGCCTCTTTAAGAGAACTGGGCCGAGCCGGAGGAAGATCATTGACTTCCCAAGAGAGTCGATACTTGCCTAGTTCTTGATCGCGAATTTTATATTCCTTCTTCGCACCTTCCCGCGTCATGACGAGGTCGGAAATACCCCACCTTGCCATGGAAATGAACATATCCGTCAGTCGTTCTTGCGGGCTAGGCCAGCAACCTGTCTCGCCATACGCGACATGCCAACCTTCACTGTTCTCGATCTGGGCAACATCCGCGATGTCCGTGATTAGATACTTGACATCATGGCCTTTCTGCAAGTCATTCAATCTTCGGACAAGCACATCCCGCTGGCTGGGCAAGGCCGCCCCGAGTGTGTGTACAATCGCCTTCGCGAACTCCTCGCAGCCAATTATGGCAAGTGCAGCCGCCCTGGCGCGGTAACCATGCTCCAAAAGTAGTTTCGCCTCTTCGTAGAGGGACTGTGCATTGTTGAAGCAAGCAACGGCGACTTCTCTAAGGACCTCCTCCGTCAATGACATACACGAACTACGGCGCTTTCCAGATGACCTTGCCGTCCCTGTCGAACAACACCAGGGAGGAGGCGGGGGGCTGCTCCACGGTTCCTGTGGCCTTTGTCTCTAGTGCAGTGTGCCCCAGCACGGCGCCGTTCTTCTGGTTCTCCGCCCAGGCCCTCGGCGCCGCAGTGTCATCGCTGTTTCGCCCCTGTTCTGAGCCAGTGCTCATTCTCCTCTCGTCGGCAGCACCACCAAGGGCGTCGCTTCCATCCGGGCCCGCAACTGCGCCATCGCCAACTGGAAAGACTCTTGCGCAACGGCGCGAGCCGTGCCGTATCCCCACCAGTTCCACTTGCGGGCCCGGCCGAGGATCTGCCACTCGCGCACGCGGTTCCCGGTCGGGTCGGTGACTGTGACCAGGAACGCCGTCGTCCCGTACCAGTAAGGCTGGCCCGTCTCGGCCGCGGCTTGGTAGCCGAGGATCTGTATCCGCATCGCGTAACGGTCACTAGGGACGGTACTTTCGCGCAGCCATACCCGGATTGTCCCCTCAATGGTTTGCACCAGCGCCTCGGTCTCGTCCTTCGTCGGCCGTAGATCTTCGATGGTGAGCGCGATAGCTCCTTGCGGCCACCCGACGAGCGGCGGCAAGGGTTCGACTTCCGGCGGCGCCGCCGTATGAACGGTCGAGCACCCAGCCAGGAGGAAAAGCCCCCAGAGCCCGGCCTTCCACCGCATGGCTCACCCCGCCACGTTGTAGCCGCGACTCGCCATGCATACGGCGTAGATGCGCAGGTACCGCTGATGGTCCGACATGGCGCCGGCGGTGATGCCAGCGGCAAGGCCAGTGACAGCGCCGGTGGCCGCGCCGTAGCCTGCGCCCCAGCCAGCCCGTCCAAAGAATGATCCCGCGACCGCCCCCACGGCGGCCCCGCTCCCGGCGCCAACACCGAGGCCAAGCGCGGCGCCGAGAGTCGCGTCATCGCTGTTGCGATGGGTCTGTGCCAACGTCTCGCACTCGTCGCGGTCCTTCTCAACTTGTGTGGCATCCTGACCGCGCATCGGGAAGACCACGAACCGCTCTCGGGCCGTCGCGCAGCCGACCAAGAGGAGCGCCAACCCTATGCCCGCCCAGCGCTTCATTGCTCGCCCTTCCCTTGTTGGCCGAGTCTACCAGATTGCCTCTCACGAAGGCAGGGGCTTACCTTTCCCCTCCGTAGAGCCTTATTCATGGCATGTTCCTCCTCATTCCAGCAGGGCCAGCGCGGCCTTCAGGAGATCTCGGATCTTCCGATCCCGCTCTACCATTGCCTGCTCCCGCCGCTGCCGGCTCAGCGCCGCCCGGCATCGCCCCGAACAGCAGACCTGCTGACGCCTCTCTAGGGCCTTCCCACAAATCCGGCACACCCGAGAGGAGGCTACCACGGGCGCACGTGCGCCCGCTGACCGGCCTTGAGGCGGGGCGTCGAGGTTTCGCACGGGGGCTAGCTCGGGCTCGGCTCCGGGGGCCGGAACACGACGACGCCGGGGAATGGAGCGGGGTCCTTCACTTGCAATGTTGCAAAGAGGAGAGGGGCCATTCCCGCGAAACCGACGAGATGGAGTTCGCCGGCGGGGATTCGGCACCGTGGCCCGGCGGCGCAGTCGCGGTCGTGAAGGCACCTTCCTCTCACGGTGCTAGAGTGTCCTGAGATCCGCCGGGCACGCATCGTGGCCATCTCGCCGGCGGATGGAAACAGAGGTGGTGTCCCTCTGCGCGGGGCGCCGCCGGCGAGTCCACGGGTCTGGCCGGACCCGGAAGGAACGGCCCCGCCCGATGCAATCTCACCGTCCGATCTCAACGCTAGCGAGGCGGCGCATCAGGGCGACCAGCTCGACGGTGAGCGGGCCGCCAGGGTCTTTGCGGGTGAGCAGGTGGACGAGCACGCCGAGAAAGGTGCCCTGAAAGGGAAAGTCGCCCGGCCGGCGGCCCCACGAGACCACCGCCGCCCGTTCTGCGCTGATCCGCCCGACCTCGACGCGGTGGGTTTCGAAGGCGCGGACGAGGCGGAACATCTCCTTGTAGTGGGTCTCGAGCTGGGCCTCCAGCGGCTCGACCACGCGCCGCTGATCGCGCTCCTTGGCCGTCTCGAGCGAAGCGCGGTCCTGCGCGAGGGCGGCCGGCCCCTCCTCCTGCTCCTCGGTGAGCCGCCGCAGCTCGTCGGCGAGCGCCGCCCCCTCCGCCCGCGCCGCTTCGCGCAGGGCGGGGGTCCACTGGCCCGCCGCAATCAGCGTGCGGCGCCGTTCGGCGTCCTCACGGTCGCGGCCGGGCCGTTCGGCGGTCAGCGTGGCGAGCCGCGCTTTGCGGCGCGCCTGCTCCTCGAGAGTGTGCTGCACCTGCGCCTCAAGGGCCTGAGTCTCTGGTGAAAGTTCCATGCGGTCCTCCTCCCTCAGAAAATGGTGGGCTGGTGATCCAGCGCGTGCTGGACCGCCGCGACGAAGGCCCGGCGGTCCGCCCGCTCACGGGCGACGGTCCCCAAAATGTCGGTGATCGAGTGGTCAAGCCGGCGCTCGTACGCCTGCCGGGCGCCCGCGTCGAAGGTAAAAAATCCAGCGGCCTGGCAGCGCAGGTGCCCTCGCACGCGGTTAAGCTCTGCGGCGAGCGGGATGAGACCGAGGTCGCCTCGATAGCCGGGCACCCTGAGCGGCCCCGCGGGGACGGGCGTGCCCTCGCTCGGCGCCGGCTGGGGGCCGAGGCGCGCACTCACGCGATCAAACGCCTCCCCGATCAGGCGGTCGAGCATCTCCACCTCGGGCGCTGAATCGGCGAAGAACCTCCACGCCCCTGCACCATATTCCTTTGCGATTCGGGTAAGGGCTTCAGGATTACTAGGAACGGCCACGAGGCTGTACTCCATCAGCTCCCACTCCTTGAACCAGATGCCGTCCTGGTCGGGGAGGGTCTTGTCGTTCGACATCGTGATCGGCCGGAAGCCGATCGACCAGGCCCGCATGAACCCGTCCCGCACGAGCCGGTAGGCCGTCTCGCCCTCGGCGTTGTTCTGCTCCGCGCCGGCGAACTTCGTGACGGCGACGATCTCGTGATCGGACACGGTCAGCCCCACGTTGCGGCCGATCGGGAAGCCGCGGTGGTCGTGGCCGAACAACACAATCGGATTCTTCCGGTAGGCCTCGAAGCGCCCGCCTCGCGGCTCCACGACGTCGCCGTCTCGATCGACCATCCGGCTGGTGATGACGTGCTCGATGGTCCGGGTCGCGTCGCGCGCGCCTTTGACTTCACCACTGACAAAGGCACGGTAGAGGCCGGCGGGGCCGGGCGTTTTCCTCGGTGCTGTCGCAAGAGTCATGGGTTCCTCCTTCAAGATTTTTTCTTCTGGCCGACGATGGCGACCGCGAACGCGAAGGACGGGCTGCTACCAGCGATGCTCCCGACTGCCCGCGCGAATCGCTTGGAACGTTTCGCGTTAATAATCGCGAACCGGTTGCTCGCGGTGATCGTCGGTGCCGTCGCCGCCACCTGGAAGTCTGTGAAGGTCCCGCCGACCGTGTCGCTCTCGACGAGCTTCACGTCGAGGGTCGGGCCGGTCCCGGAGACGGCGCCGACGTGCACGAAGGCGAAAATGGGTCCGTCGCAGAGGGACAGGTCGAGCGCGGTCCCCGTCACCGTCGAGGTCGCCACCTGCGGGGCGATGGAGTTGCCGCTGGTGGGGTCGAAGAACAAGACGTTTTTCAGATCGTTCAGGAAGTCCGTCCCGACGCCGCCCCGCATGGACGGCAGGCCGGAGAGCCGCAGCGCCACGAAGACGCCGGCGCCGGACCTGAGGTGCTCGCTGGCGGTCAGCACCCGCCGGCGGAGCTGCTCGATCGTAGTCATCGTGTGTCCCTCCTCTACCCGCCCCAGTGCCGCCAGGCGGGGCCGTAGTTCCAGATTTCCCGTTGCTCACGCTCGGCGAGGAGCTGCGCCTCCGCGTCCGTCGCCGGGGCGTGCGGCCCGGCGTCGAGGACGATGATTTGCGGGTCCACGGGCCGCCGATCGCCCGCGGCAAAGCAGGCCCCGGCCAGCGCGAGGCTCACGTCGCGGTGGAATTTCCGGCTGCCGTCCAAGACGCGCCACCGCGACCCGAAGGCGAACGACTCCGCACGCAAGCTCCGGAGTTCTGCCAGCAGGCGCCCATGCCGCGGGATCGACACCGTCCGTGCGTGGAGTCGGGCGGCCAGCGCGCCCCAGAGCCTCATGTTCGTCTCCGGACTTGCGACGAATCCCTCGACGAGGAGCGAGAGCGCCGGATGCATCTTCGCGAACGGCAGCAGCGAGCCGGCCTCCGCGCCCTCATCGACGAGCACCTTGGACAGTCCCGGGAAGCGGGTCGGCAGCGACGCGAGATCCTCGCGCACCTCCGCGAAGTCCACCTCGCCCGTCGGGCTGGCTTTCGGATCCCAGACGCGGAGCGAGGCGAGCACCGCGTGGTCGGCCGCCTCGGGCCGACGCGGGGAACCGAGGACCAGGACGCTGCGGCTCGTAAGGTCGCGTTTCCGCGAGAGGTCGTAGAACCCGAACGCCGGGCCCTCCATCGTCGGCAGGTCGCCCAGCGCATCGTCCACCGCCGCCTCGACCAACGCCGGGGGAAGGAACTCACTGCCGCCTGCCTCAAAGCGGTTGTCGAGATCCCGGGCCGCGGCGCTCGGGAGGATGCGGCGCAGGAGCCGCCCGAGGAACTCGATGACCTTCGGGTCCGCGTAGGGGTTTTCGTTGCCGTCGACGCGGATCACGCGGACCTCTGGGTCGCCGCTCGTCGCCAGGTGGTGGAACCACCCGCTCGGGTCCCCCGGCGTCGAGGCGACGAGGGCCTTGCCACTCGCCGCGATCACCGAGGACACGATGTTCGCGAAGACTTCGTCGGGGATGAACCGCCCCTCGTCGATGACGAGCAAGGTGACGCTGCGGGCCGGCACGGTCATCTCGTTCGCCGCCACGATCTCGAATGCGGAATTCAGGGCCGGATTGTCGACCCCGCGCTTCGTGGTCTTGATCGTCGAGGCCGGCAAGCCCGCCGCCCGCAGGAGCCGCAGGAGCGGACGCCGCAGTTTTCGCTCGTAGATGGTGTCGGCCTGCTCGCGCCCCGCGGTCAGGAACAGAATGTAGGCGTTCGGCACGAGGAGCAGGTCCTCGACGCTCCGCGCGATGAGCTTCTGGGTTTTGCCCGTTTGCCGCGGCATCCAGAGCACCACGACGTGCACGGACGGGTCGTCGAGCGCCGCGTCCACCGCCGGCCACCAGCCGAGAGGGGTGAGCGCCTGCCCCTTGTCGCCGGTCAATCGGGCGTCGATTTCTGCGCGGGTCATGGCCTCACCTCAGCCGCCGGAGGCACAGCCCGAAGACGCTCGAGAAGATCGTCCGCGAGGTCCGCCCGACCCTGGTTATTACGCGAGGCCCGAAGGGGCGCGAGCTTCGAGTCCGCCGCCTTCTCCAGCGCCGTCAGGGCGCGCCGTGTGGCCTTCGGGTCGCTCCCGAGCTGAGCGCCACACGCCTCGGCCAGGGCCTCGAGGCACGCCGACCTTCTCACGAGCCGGCGATGATGGGCGGTAGCCGGGTGATCCGCCTCGAGCAGTTCCCGCTCGATCTGCCGGGCGAGCCGGGCAAGCTTCGACCGACCGTCGCCTAATGGCCCCCAGCCCCCCCGCCAAGGCGTCCTCGAACCCTTCCCGTTCGCCCCCTGAGGCGTGCTCACGAGCCGCAACCTCCACTCGACTCAGCACACCATTTAGCGCACACGCCGCTACGCACTCGTAACCTCCTGCCGTGTTTCCTGTCGTGGCGCGGACTTCCGACCAGGCCCCGCCTCAGAGAGCACCGGTTTGCTCATCCGTGGCCGACCCTGCTCCCGCGCCCGGAGCCACCGAAGCAACCGCTCCCGCGGGAACCTAATTGCCCCTCCAAACCGGACCATGGGCATCGAGGGATCTTCACCGACACGGCGATAAACGCTTTTGATGCTTACCTGGAGCAGCTCGGCCACCTGAGCCGGCGTGAGGTAACTTGGTTCTTGGATCGGCTCAGCATTCATGGCGGGGGACCCTTGGGGCGCGGCCGTGAAGCCGTGGCGTGGCCGCCGGCGCTCCTGTCTCTCTTGTAGGGAGGACATGTCCCCCGGACAAGAGGACAGCATGTCCTCCACCGACCCTACCGGGGGGGCTCTCAAGCCCCCGGGAGGGGGAGGACGGACACTTTTTCTCTATAGGCGTGTCCGGTGTCCTCCCCCCCCTGTGGCCGCTCATGCTGGGAGTCCCCAACGGACCTGGCCGTTGTCCTCCAGCCGGAGGACTTGTCCCCTGCCGGCGAGGCGACGGAGGGTGCGACGCACGGTGTCCTCCGACGCTCCCTCGAGCGCTGCCGTGATGACTTCCGCGGGCTGAGCCCCGCTGACGAGCACGGTTCGGATGCGCTGGGGGAGGCTGGCGCGGGCCAGAAGGTCGGGGGCCTCGCCGAGGTCCGCCCGGTGCAGGATGATGGCGTCGGGGCCGAAGGCGAACCGGAGGCCGATGGGCGGGTGGAGGCGGCCGCGGTTGGCCTTGCGGTGATAGAGACCGACCACGAGGTCGTCTCCGCCGTCGTCGTCGCTCCGACGCAGCTCCCAGACCGAGCGGGCGAGGTTCCAGTAGAAGACGCTGCCGAAGGGCCGGGCGCCTCCGGCCTTCTGCTGGGCCGACAGGTGCGTCATGTGGGCGATCACGAGCCGGGTTACGTCGTTGCCGAATGAGCGCAAAGCATTCATGGTGCGGTTCGCCGCATCGGCCCCCTCGGGCTCAGGGCCAGCAGCCGGGGCGACCGAGTCTACGACGACGAGCGTGATCCCCAGGCGGCTGATCTCGGCCCGGAGCAGGGCGGCCTCGTCCGCCAAGGCTCGCGTCATGCGACGATAATGGATGCCATCGCCACTGACCCCGAGGCCCCGAGCCGCACGGTAAAAACGGTCCTCCAGCTCGCCAGCATCCCCTTCATAGTCGAGGTACAGGACCTCGCCGCGGTGAAGGGCGCGGAGCCCGCCCGGAAGGGTTGCGCCGGTCTTCGTGGCCAACGCCATCTCCACCGCGGTGAAGCCCTTGCCGCTGCCGCCATCCCCGAACAGGATGCTCGTCTCGCCGAGCGGGAGGACCGGCTCGATCAGATAGCGCGGGCCGGTCGCCGGGCGCGCCCGCAGCAGGATCGTGGGCGCACCTTTCCGCATCGCCGCCGCAGTGACGCGACAGGCGCGCTCGAGCATCAGCCGCCAGGGAACCGCCGATTCCACGGCCGCCAGTTTCTTCACGACCGCTTCACGCCCGGAGGTCGAGACGAGATTGAGACGTCCCCAGTGGATCTCGACCCCGGAATGCTTGACCGCGAGCTCCGCGTGGATCCCGTGGCTGTTTTCCGCGGCGGCCATGAGCCACAGCTCCACCTCGTGGTCGCTCCACCGGAGCGAGAACTCGTCGCCATGACGATCGAATGTCGGCGTCGTCAGTCCCGTGATGGTCGAGACGGTCCCGGAGTCTCCGAGAATGGTGGCGAGGGGATCGCTCATCGCCGTCGGCGCCGCACGGCCTCGCGGTCGAGGCGGGCGACCCGCTCAAGCAGCCACGACGACGGAGCTAACGAAAACGCCCACCGCAACCGCGCCTGGATTCGCTCCCTGTCGAGCGCGGTGTCGTCCATCGACGCGATGTCCTCATGCCGGGCGCGAGCAAAATTCTCGATCGAGTCATACGGTGACGGATCCGCATAGGCGTCTTCGAAAAGCTCAGCCAAAGTCCCTAGCGTCTTCATGGCTTACGGGCGCTTCGAGGTGAGCCGTTCCACCGCGAGCCGCTCGACCTCGCCCCTCTCGAAGATTCGAAGCCCCGTGGAGGTTCTAGAAGCGTTTAGCTGGCCCGTATCGGCGAGGCGCCGGACTGTCTCCTCGCCCACGCGAAGAATTCGAGCGGCCTCGCCCACGGTGATGAGATTCATTTCGAGCTCACTGTAAAGGCTCCATCTTTAGATATCTACGTGTGCAGAAAAAAACCTGTGCGCACATGTGCACGCACAGGGGGGGGACCGCTTAGGAGAAGGACTACTGAAGCTTGTGGCGGGCTCTTAGGACAGTGGTTCTTACGACCTCGACGCCCTGTTCTTCCCTCAGGAGGCGCCGGCGCAGCTCATCGCCCAGCTTCCTGTCAAGTGGGTGCTTGAGGAGGTGCGCCTTGAGGACGGATTCGGTAAGCTTCTTGGTCGATTTCTCGCGGCCTCCGTGGTCCTGGCGGCGCTCTTTCCGCCGGAGCTGTCGGCACTCCGGGCAGAACTGCTCATGCCATGCACGCAGCCCGCGGAAGAGCTCGGCCCGCGCGGGGGAGATCGCGAGGGGGTTCTTTTCCTGAGCGCGTCCCGACTCCCTGAGGCGAAGTCGCCGGAGATCTTCCCGAGTGAACAGCCGGGCGCCCGGCTTCCCAATGACGATCCGTTGCTTGGCCTTCCGTTGCCGCTTCTTCGCCATCGCTCCTCCCTGCGGAGCTACCCTGAAGGAGAATCGCGGGCAGGCCGTCAGGGAAACCGGCTCTTCGGCGCTCGGGAGCGACCCTGCGCCTAGCCCGCGAAAACTGCGAACATCAACTTGTCGAACGGCGGCGACGCCACAAACGTTGGCCTATCTCCACGATCACCCCGAGTAAGAAACCAACCAAGGCCCCGATGTATGGGGCCGCCTGGCTAAAGATGCCGCGCAGGGACCTCGCTTCGCGGGCCAGAAATTCCTCGGATTTGATGAATTCGACGCCCTTACCCGTCATCACCACGCTCGGCTTCTGGCTTTGGTTCGTAGCGAGAATCACGGAAAAGTTGCCTTGTGTTCTCGCCGAGAGCGGACCCATTGCGCAGCGAGCACCGTCTTTCAGTCGATTGCATTCAATCTTGTGCACCGGGGACGGTGCCTCCGCGGTCATCCCGAAGATGCGGACTTCGGACCCCCTAAAGACTTCGCTGGGCGTACGCCGTAAGAACTCGTCCCATAGAACATGGCCGCCGCGAAAGGTGACGGCAACTTCGGCGCTGTCAACGTAGGGTCCCCTCGGAACGCTGAACTCTACGTTATGCGTGTAGAGCGCGGTAATCTCCTCGCGGCCTACTTGGATCTTAAGATCGGGCACGACACTTCTCACGGCGCGATCGGCGCGGACCGCTGTAGTGGTGACGTTGTAGGTCACGAGTGTTGGTTCAGTGCGGGTCATGTACCAGGTGAAGACCGAACCCGCGAGGCCTCCCCCTAAGAGCGAGACAAGGACAACCACGGTAACCCCCCTCACAGATCGTCCTCCTGGCGTGAGATATCCGTTATGCCCGCCGTTATGCCCATGAGCATCCCGAAACCCACCGAAAACCCCCCGGGCAGTTCTTGTGCTGAATCATGTGCTGAATCACCCCGAGGTTGGCGCGATCATCGGCCTTTGGCAAGAAAATTGTCCGTGACTGTCCACGCTCACTCAGCACACGAATCGCCAAAAAGAAAGCGGGGTTGCAAGCAACGCCGCGAAACATCGGCGAAACTCGCAACCCCACCGGGGGCCATTAGGAAACTGCTGCTCTATCCACCTGAGCTACGGGGGCACGCCGGACGACCCAATTGTACTACGTCAGGAGGTCTCCCGGGGCGATGCCGCGCGCCAAGAGGAGGCCCCTGAGCCGCTCGAGGGCGTCGGCCTCGAGCTGGCGCACGCGCTCGCGCGAGAGGCTGAGGCGATGGCCGATGGCCTCGAGCGCCAGAGCCTCTTCCCCGCCCAGCCCGAACCGCAGGCGGATCACCGCGCGCTCCTTCTCCGGCAGGTCGTCGAGGAGCCCCGTCAGGTCCGCCCGGTCCCGGAGCAGCGTCTCGAGGGGGCCGGCCGCCGGCCCGGACGGGTCAGCCACCAGGTCGCGAAGCCCCGCCGAGAGGGGGTGCGGGCGGATCTCCTCCAGCCTGGCCACCTGCTCGGGCGGGATCTCGAGGGAGGCGGCCACCTCCTCGAGCGAGGGCGGGCGGCCGAGTGCCTGCGTCAGCCGCTTCTTCTTCTTCAGGTAGCGCCCCAGCAAGAGCTCGACGTGCACGGGGAGCCGGATCGTCCGCGCCTGGTTGGCCAGGGCCCGGACCAGCGCCTGGCGGATCCACCAGGTCGCGTACGTCGAAAAGCGCGTGCCCTTGTCGGGGTGGAACTTCCGCGCCGCGCGCAGGAATCCGAGGTTCCCTTCCTCGATCAGGTCGGGCAGCGGCAGGCCGCGGTTCCGGTAGCGCCGGGCGATCCTGGGGACGAGGCGCAGGTTGGCCTCGACCAGCCGCTTCTCCGCCTCCCGGTCCCCCGCCTGGACGCGACGCGCCAGGGCCTGCTCCTCCTCCTGGCTCAGGCGCGGGATG
>OBEQ011347068.1_pt1 | contig 13713 bp, 19 predicted proteins | sample 1670901 | NCBI WGS metagenome assembly OBEQ01 (sample SAMEA104232315, study PRJEB22302) | groundwater metagenome | biome: forest; feature: aquifer; material: groundwater | place: USA | collected 2011-08-07 | depth 5.4 m
CGGATTGAGCACAAACTTTAAGTTTGTGACTCAGACACAACCAGCGGGTTGTGCTGATACTTTATGAGATTGCTATAATCCTATTGTTGCTTTTTTACCGTGTTTTTACTTCACTGCAAACACTAAGTTTTTCATCTCTTCCCGTATTCCTGCTTGTGTTGAATATGCAATTGCCTTGATGAACGAGAGCTCCTCTTGTTTGAGGTAGATAAACGCGAGGATAACTGCGAATGACAACACGCTTACTTTGGATGTTCTTAACGCGCGCTCCGCCAGTTTGCGTTGTAGTTCAACTTCGAGTTTCACAAGCGAATGCGTTGATTTGAATCCTTCGATAATGCCCAGGTCAAGTTTGTGCGTTTTCACAATTTCTTCAACAACTTGTTCCACGTTGCCTTTTTCTATTAGCCTTGCTGCTTGCCGCTTGAGCTTAGGCGAGCCAGTGACTAGATTATCGCTGATTTCCTTGTCAGCAACACCTGCAAGTTTTAACCGTGCAACGCACATTGTGTTCATCAAGTTAATTTTTGCAAGGAGCAGCGCCTTTACCGCTACATCGCGTTCTTTTTCAGCTTCAGTTGCTAATTTAGTGTAGTAGTAATCGTCAAGTTCTTTGAACATGGTTCGAAAGTCGCTTGCCCCTTCTTTGTTGTGGCTGCGGTCAATTTTTTTGAACACTTGTGAAAATCCGCGGCCCATGAATGATAGTTTCCTAATTAATTTGCCTAAGTCAACTGCCGGGTCATTGGCAATTGCGAAGAGCGCGTTTTGCTCTTCGTTTATCTTGATAACTGCGGTTTCGCTTAAAGCTATTCCAGTTGCTTTGCTTGCAATTATGGCTTTTAAGTTCTGTATAGTCCACTCTTCAAGTACCAAGTCAAACGTGTCACGGTTGCTTGGCAGGAATGCGGATAGCTTTTTTATAGTGCGGGTGAAGTTAAGCTCAACTGCACGGTTTACAAGCTCAACGCCGCTGTACTTGGTTGACAGCTCAACTAGCTCTTCTTTGTAGTTGGTTTCTTCGAGGAGTCCAACCACTTCTTCAATTGACTTCACTGAAAGAAGCTCGTTTACTTGGCTTTCTCCAAGTAGCTTTGTCTTCATTGCCTTTGTCCTGGCATTTGCATATCCATATTTTGGAACAAGGAAGATAACTCATATCACCTTATTTTTTTCTTTTTACCATTTGCGGCTGCTTTTAATTTAGCCGCGTTTTTTAATTGAACTTCTTTTACCGCAGTTGCGGACTTAGATGTTTGTCCAGTGTTTACTGCTTTTACCGCTGCCGGCATTTCAGTTGGTTTTGGTTGTAGTTGTTTGAATGTGCTTGCGAGTTCCTTGAACGCGGTTTGCTTGAGTTTTTCCTTGTGGTTTTCAAGCAGCGTTTCAAGCGAGTTGTCCACGCGTATCCTGCCATCTGGAGATTCTGCAATTCCCCCGCCGATGATGTTGATTGTGCCTTTGATGTTGTTGAACCCTGCAGTTGCTTTCAGCGTTTTTTCATCCGCTTTTCTACACTGAAGCACAGCATCTTTGCCCAGCGCTTTTGTACACTCGTGTGCTAGTTGGAGCAGTAGCTTGTCGTATTGTTTGCCCTGCGTAAATTCGCGCAGTAGGGGTTCAATTTCCTGAATCGCTGCGTTTAACGCGGTTTCCCGTGCCTTTGCAATTACTTTGCGCTGCCGCAAGCGAGCGTTTGCATTTATCTCAAGCCGCTGTTCAACGCCGAGCTTTTGCCCATCGCTTTTAGCTTCGTCCATTATCTGCTTGGCTTTTTCACTTGCGCTGGCATTGGTTTTCCTGGCTTCCGCTTTTGCTGCGCTTAGAATAGCGTTTTCCTCTAGCTTGCCTTTTTCCTCTAATGAGGTTAGCAAGTTTTCAAAACCCATAGTTTTAACCTTTGAGGGTTGAAATTATCAAGTACGCCACTACGAACCCGAGGATTACCATGGTTTCTGGCAAAGCCAAGAACAACAGTGCACGTGGGTCGTCTTTTTCAGCTAGCAAGCCCATCAACGCTGCGCCTATTGAAGCTTGTGCCCATGCTGTTGCAAGTGCACCGCCTGCAATGGCCATACCTGCGCCGATTGCTACTAATCCCATTCCAAATTCTACTGCCATAAAATCTTTTCGACACCTCATCTTTTTTTGTTAATATTTTTTTATCTTATTACTTTCTTTTGACATGAGCATAATGCCGCTGCATTATGACTCAGTCACAATCGCTTTGGCGATTGTGCTGACGCCTGACTTTTCTTTTTTAAAGAAAAGTATGGCTTCTAGCTTCTCCTTAACGGAACGTACGGTAACCCGCCGCCTTCGAAGAACTTGCTGAAAAACTCAACGTACTGCAGCCTCATTGACTGGATCATTGACTCGAACAAAGCAAGTACAATGCCTGCCAAGTGGCCAGCTACATAGAGAGCCAGCAACAAAATGGAAACAACTGCTGAACCGGGGTCGGAAAACGAGACGTTTTCCGGAATCTTGTTTAAAATTAAAGCTATAACTACTCCAGCTACTCCAAGTGCCATTATCCTCAAGTATGAAAAAATGTTTGAAAGCAAACCCGGAATTTCAAACAGCGACGTTGCACCTTCAAATGCAGCTATGCCGATTATGGACAGCAGCATGAGTGGCCCGCTTATTGTTGGCGTAATCACTTGCGCCAATGGTTCTATAAAGTGTAGGAAGGGGACTTTTAAATTACCAGCTATGAACAACGCGAGCGATATCTCGAGGAGGAGCCAGCTTATCTTAGCGTAGCCGTGCTTAGCGTGGCCGTGTTCGAGCGCTTGCCATGCGCCGATTGCGTAGCCAATTGCGAGGTGAATCATTCCAAAGAGGATACTTAACGCCATTAGGATTGCAAGCCCTGCTTCTTCAAGCCGCGCAATAAGCGGGTGTAGTTGTACTATGCCAAGTATGTTTTCAAAGCCGAAGAATTCGGCGAAGATGAAGCCGAAGATTATGCTTGACACTGCTGAAACGCCGAGCATTGTGCCAAACGCCTGCATGAAATAATCCCCTTTTGTTTTGCTTTTTATGAACAACGCCAATAGAAGTGCAACGAGGCCGTAGCCAATGTCGCCAACGATCATGCCAAAGAACAAGGGGAACGACACCGCCACTAGGGGAGTTGGATCTAATTCGGTTGATTTTGGAAGTGAGAAAAACTTTACAAGTTCTTCAAATGAGTTAAGCGGCCGGGAGTTGGCTAGTTTGGTTGGCGGTAGTTCTTTTGTAGTGATGAACTCGACGTGTACGTTTGCCAACGTTTTTGTAAGTCCGCTTTCAAGATCATGTGCTACCTTAGCTGGAACCCAACCTTCAACCGCTATCAATGTGCTAGTTGCGCCAAAGTGGAACGGTAACTGTGCTTTTTTCGACTCGATTTCAAACGCTAAACGTAGAGACGCTATTTTGCCGCTGTTCCGCGTTTTTATTTCTTCCATTTCGCTGTTGATTTTGCCCAGCTTTTCGCCAACGCTTTGCAATTTATGATTAAGAGTTTCTACTTCTGCTTGGAACGAATTGCTCTGAATCTCTGGCATTGCAAATGTCTTGACGCTGTGCTTTGCAATCAGCTTAGCTACCGCGTCGGCTTGGGTTTTGTCAAAAGCCACCAGTGCATATGTAAGCGCGTTGTTTTGCTTAACCGCTGTTGAGCAGTTTGGGATTTTAGCAAAGTCGCCTTTTAAGTTTTGGTTAGTTGAAGTGGTTTGGAACAAGGTGATTGCAATGCTTTTTGCGCTTGTTGACGCTTTGTTTAGTTGGTTGAACAACGCGAACGGCGCTATTTCAGCTATTCTTTTTTCCAACTCCCTTTTTTCAGCGGTTAACTTGTTAGCCTCTTCATTCAACGCAATGGCTTTTGCCACTTGTACTTCGCCGTACATAGCGTGTAGTTTTTCAAGTGTTAAACAGAGTTCGCTGGGCTTGTCTTTGACGTCCAGTATTTTTTCAACTGTTCGTACGTTTATCAAAGCTGTTGAGATGTCCTTAAAAGTGTCCAACGCTTGCCCATGTTCCTTGAGAAAATTGTGTTTTGCAGGGGTGACGTGGATTGCTCCGAATTGGTAAAGCGCTTCAACTATTCCGTTGACCTGGGTTTTTTCCCCATATACTCTAATCCTTTGCATTGCTTCGCTTTTGAACATAGAAATAGTTTTAGCCACCTATAAGTGAAATGAACTCGTTGAACAGCTTCTTTGAAACCTTTTCAGTGTTGATTGAAGTAATTTCAACAGCGGTTTTCTCCGCTTGTTGAATGAGTAGCTTGCTTTTTTCAATTTCTTCTAGCCTGACGTGTTCGATTTCCCGCGTTTTTTCGCTAGCAGCTTCTTCCCTAGCGGTTTCCAACGCGTTTTCAGCATCTTCACGAGCATTGGCAGTTATCTTAGCGGCTTCTTCCCTAGCTTTTTCCAGCCGTTTTTCAATTGAGCCCTCTAGCTCCGCGATTTTTTTCAACTCGCCTGTATCGAGGTCGCTTCCAGCATTTTGCGTGTTTGTTTCGTGCATATTCCAGCATTACCTTCAAAAAGGCTATCAAGTAGCCTAACGAAATCCAGTGTTAAAAAAGGAGGCTTCAAGCCCCGATTTGTATTATACCAGCCAACGTTTATAAAACCAATTGCCCTAACAACTACCAATGGCAAAAGCTTCAAACGTCACCCTTCCAGTTCTCCTTTTACTAGTCGCAATAGGCGCAGCAGTTGTGTTCATCGGGCCAAGCTTAACTGGACTGCCGGTTATTGGTACACAACGAATAACAACTGCATCTAATTCGATTGGTTCAGCTTCCCGCGTAACGTATCTTTATCCCCTTTCGGTTAGTGACTCGGACAATGTGGATAATGCGGATTTTGCAGTGAGTGATAATAACCCAAATTATGCGGTTTTGCATCCAGGGTGGGCTAATTACTACACTAGGCAGCGCATTAGCGGGGCTATTCAAGAAGCGTTCGGAGGAGTATTAACTTGCCCTTCTGGTTTCATGCTAACAGATGGGCGTGATTTTAACCGAGAATTAGTTCCAAATTTTCACTACTGTCGTGATTCTGGAACAAACGCATTTTCCGGTTGGTTTAGCACTATTAACGTATTTCAGCCTCAACCTACAACGGGTTCGCCTTCTATTAATCCGATTAATATTACCGCCATTCAAGTAAGCGCTTCAGACGTTCCAAGTACAGTGGTAGGTTTTACGAGCCATTCTAGCTATGTGATTTTTGTGCGTGCAAAATGCACTGGAAGCTCAGGAGCTTACAGTGATAAATTTTTAGGTACTTGTAATGTGCGATCTGCACGGGCTACTACTTGCGCAAAAACTATTGGCACAGCGGGTTGCCCGAGTGGAAAGTGGACGGTTAATCGCGTGATAGTTGGTAACGCACAATATGAGGAATCTGCTCCAGCAACTGGCGGGCACTACGGCACAGATTCAAATGTTCACTGGATTCGTCTAGTTCAATCTCCGGCCTAAGTCCACGCGGGATTAAATACTCCTTCTGTTTTCTTTTTCTTCATGCCTAAGCTTGGTTTTGTTGATTGTATTTCGAACGCTTTTGACGGTTTGGAGTTAGCGTCTACTATTGTTGACAAGGAATTCGCCGGCACTACGCTGCAACGCCTTACAGCGCCTGAGCTTCTTAAGATTCCAGTTTGCGTTAAAAAACTGTTGAACAGTGATTCAGATGCTGTGATTGTGTTTGTCACTGCTATTCCTGACGATGTTGACTCGCTGCACCTCTTGGTTGAGAAGACGATTGATTTGGAGTTGGCGTTTCAGAAGTACGTGTTTTACTGCATTGTCAGCGAAGAGGAGTTTTCCAGCGAAGGCCAGTTTAAGGAACTTGCCCAAAAGCAGTTGTACGGCGTAATTGACTTGGCGCTTAAGGCGCTTCACTCGCCTTCAGAAGTGTCAAGCCAAATTGGCAGCGGTGTTGATTTTTCAATGTTCGCAGCGTTTGCACAGGGGGGAAGTGGCGACGCCGAAGGCGCTCGCTCTGCATCGGAAGCGAAGCCAGCTGAACCGCAGAGCGGTGGGAATAGTTTGTTTTAATGGGTTAAGTGTTGAAAATGGCTAATTTGTTTAAAAAAACTAGAAAATCAATAAAGAAAAAAGCTTCGGTCAGCAAGGCGGTTCCAGCTGCAATTGCCACTGCGAAGAAGCGGAAGTGTATTGACATCGCTATTCCGGTTCACAAGTTGTGGATTTGCCGCGTTGGAAAACACAAAGTTGCTTTTATCAAAGGACACAGAAACTTACCGCTTGGTATAATCGCAAAGCAGAAGAAAAGAGGCAAGACCGAAGTGTTGCTAACGGTTAGACCTTTTGATTCAAGTGAACACGAACACGTGATTAGCCACGTTTGCTAAGCAGAAATTTACTTATTAGCTTCTGTTTTCACTGCTTTTACTGCAGCTGCTTTGGCGGCTTTACGCATTTTTGGCTTAACTGTTTTCATCATTTTCTTCGCAGCTGCCTTTGCCACGGTTGTGGTGACTTTTTCGCGCGTCATTTTGCCACGCGTGCCGACGAGTACGTCGTTGACTAGTTTAGCGCGTAGCTTTTTGTCATTCATCACTGCGTTTACAAGTGAAGTGCGGACTTTAGTGCTTGTGCTTGCAGTGCGGATTGTACTGTCAAATTTTCCTTTGTGTTTGCCGCTTAGGAGCTTTTTCAACACTGCGTCAAGAGTTTTCTTTGCGTTTAGCTGCTTTTTGAGGTTTGTAAGCGCTTTCTTCTCCCACTTCTTCACGTTACTTACTGCATCTGCTTCGTGTTTGCGGATGCGTTCAATTGACCCTTCTTCCTTGTGTAAGTTCTCTTCAATTGAATGAATCTCCCTGCGTATTGTTTCAAGCTTGTCAGCAAATTCAATGAACCTCCGCACAGTTTCCTTGTGTAGGTTCTGGTTGTCCCCGGAGCTTAACTCGCCTTTTGCGCGTAGTTCGTTTAAGTCCTTTGAAATTAAGTTAACTTCGCTTTCGAGCAACGCCATCCTGCTTTCGTATTCCTTTAACTTATGCTCTAGCACGCTGTCCATAAGTTCTTCAACTCGGCTTGTTGCAGCGGTTGATTCTTTAAACGGCATTGTTTGAGTTTGCATTTCCATATTTTTTTACCCACCTTTTTTAAAAACGAATTAATATTTTTTCAGTTTAATGTTTTCAAATCTTTTTTTCATTTGTTTATGAATACTGCGCAACTGCCTTTTCCTTTGCGTTTTTTACCCCGTCGACGATTTCGTCTAGTTTATTCCCAATTTCGTCAAGCTGTTCGTTGTGCGCTTCACTTCTTGAAGCCATTAGCGCTTCTTTTTCCGCCTTTAGTTTTTCGTTTTCACGTTCGGTGTCGCTTTTTGGTGCAGGGACTGAGCTTGATTCGGTTATAACTGCGTCGGCATTGAAAGATTGCAAAGAAGAAGGGACTGAAAGTTGAGCTGCATCTGTGTTTGGCAGTGGTTCAATTACTTGCTGTGCAATTGAAGCTAAGTCTGCGGTTGACTGACCAGCGAATTCCTTTATTTTTCTAAGCTCCTCTTCAAGCTTAAGGTATTCATTTAAAACTAGAACATCGATCACTACAATTGCGCCTGTTAAAAGCACTGTTTCTAACGTACCCACTTTATTACCCCACTAAAACACGGCGAAAACAAGTTTATAAACCGTATCTAAACTGTGCCGTGGTAACATAAAGTGGGGTTTTCTATTCGTCTTCCCGGGCAGACTGGTGGTCTCGTTTATTCCCATTTATGACTGCCATTTTTTCTTTTTGTCCACTTTTTGGACAGGCTAATTTATATGGGCTACTTTGTTCTGTCGTTATCGTTTAAGCAAAAAGCTTTTATGTTCAACTTCGTATAATTATACGTGGTTAAATTATGGTGAATGAGTTTTTGATTCATGGCAAGGTAAAGCAAGTTGGCAATTCAATAGCTATTTTTGTCCCAGCTGAAGAGCGGGACAAGTATCACTTAGTTCCAGATACTGAAGTATTGCTTGAATTGAGACGAAAAAAAATAGTAAAAAGTTTATTTGGCGCATTGAAAGGTAAAATTGAGCCCTTTACTAGGGAAGATAGGATGGATTTTCATGGCGATAGTGATTGACACATCCGCATTGATAGAATACTTCTTAAGCAGCCGTAAGGGGGAGATTGTCAAGGAAGCGATTGAGGATAGTAGCGACTCAGTTATAATTCCGCCAATCGTCTTAAGTGAATTTGCAAGTAAGTTATTGCGAAAGGGCTTGAATCCAAATAGCTTTATAGCCGCTTTACAGGAATTCACTATTTTTGTGAATCTTGATCCAGATACTGCAATAAAAGCAGGGAAGCTTCATGCTGAATTGAGAAAAATTGAGAAAAATATTGGAATGGCGGATTGTTTGATAATGCAAATTGCAGAGGAGAATGACGCTGAAATAATTTCGTTAGATTCACACTTTAAACATTATAAAAATTCTAGAATACTTTAGTTCCCTTAGCTTTTTAAGCCACGTTGCCGTACTATTTTTCGACCCGTCCAATGTTTCACGCCCACCGTAAAATGCTTAGCTTGTCTACTCCTATTTTTCTCGATGTCCCTGGCAATGGAACTAGTTTTATTTCACATGCCCATGCTGACCACGCTGTGAAAAGCGCGTCGAAGATAATATGCTCGCCTGAAACGTTGGCGCTTTCGCGTTGCCGTGGCTACGTGAAGAAAAACGTCGAAGTTGTTGAAAGTGTTGAAGGTGCAAAGTTGACGCTTCTTGACGCTGGTCACGTGTTTGGCAGCAAGCAGATCCTAATTGAAACCACAAGCAAGTTTTTGTACACTGGTGACTTGCGGCCTTCATCTTCCCTTACCTCTGGAAACGCACAAGTTGCGGAGTGTGACGAGCTTCTCATTGAGTGCACGTTTGGTTTGCCGAGGTACGTTTTTCCTTCGCGTATGCAAGTTGGCGGGCAAATGGCCGCCTGGGCAGTTGGCAACGAAAAACGCGGCGCAATCACTATAATCGGCGGCTACGCTCTTGGAAAGGCACAGGAGATAATTGCTCATCTCAACGAAGCTGGAATTGTTCCGCTTGTGCCGAAAGTAATTGAAGAAGTCACAACTTGTTATAATTCGCTTGGCCAGCGGTTGAAGTTTATTTCGCTTGAGTCTCAAGAGGGACAGGCGCAATTAAGTCATGCAGGGTTCACTGCAGTTATGCCGCTTTCAAAAGTTAACTTGAACCTCGGCTATGCTTTGCGTGAAGGCTACAATAAAGAAGTGCGGCTTGCAACGTGCAGCGGGTGGAACGTTGACTACTCTAAACCTGGAATAACTGGCTTTGCGCTTAGCGACCACGCGGATTTCAACGAACTCACGACTTTCGTAGCGCAAACTGGGGCAAAGAAAGTGTACACAACTTACGGCTACTGTGACGAATTCGCCGCTTCACTCCGAAGAAAAGGAATCGACGCGGTTTCGTTGAACCAGCTGAACGCAAAAGACGGGCAGCAAATACTTGAAGTTTTTCAAACTGTGTAAAAGTTGACCGCAGTGTAGCGAAATGGGTGAAAACCGCCATTGGCAAGAGTTAAATTGCCTGTTTGTCCTCTTATTTATTTAGAGGGTGTTTCAATATGGTTTTTCGTTTAAGCGCGGTTGTAGAAAAAGAAGATGATGAATTTGTTTCACATTGTCTGGAGCTAGGCGTTGCCAGCCAAGGCCAAACTATTGATGAGGCTTTAGCTAATCTTCGCGAAGCGTGCCAACTCTACTTAAAACACGCGGATAAAGAAGAAATAGCCCATCTTAAAAGTATAGGCGAACCTTCACCAATGTTGACCAGCATAACTATATAGGGGAGTTGCTAAAATGCCAAAGCTTCCCATTTTGTCTGGAAAAGAAGTTATCCGACTTCTTGAAAAGGCTGGTTTTACAAAACTTGACCAGAGTGGTAGCCACGTTATAATGCTTAAAGTAGTTGATGAAATTAAATTGAAAACAGTTGTGCCAATGCACAGCGAGTTAAAAATTGGCACTTTGTTAAGCATTTTGAAACAAGCCAAACTTTCGAGAGAAGAGTTGTTTAAACTTATTTACGCGTAGTGATAAATTGAAATGGATAGCTTGATAATTGTTGCAGTTGGTTCAAAGAACCCCGCTAAGTTAAAAGCGGTTGAAAATGGCTTCCTCCACTTCTTTTCTGCTGTAGAAATAAAGAGCTTTGATGTTCCGAGCGGAGTGCACCACCAGCCTAAAACTCGCGAAGAAACCACAAAGGGTGCAGTGAACCGCGCAAAAGCCGCATATGCAAAATGCGAAGAAAGCGGAACCAAACCGCAGTTCGGAGTTGGCATCGAAAGCGGCTTGTTCGCCATTCCTGATTACGAAAAACATTTGACTGGCGGAATTGCAGCGGTTTTTGACGGCAAGCATGTCCACGTCGGTTTTTCGCCTGCTTTTGAACTTCCACCGCAAGTTGTGAAGAAGGTTTTTGACGCTGACAGCGAAGTGGGTGCGGTGTTTGACGAGATTTTACAGCGTAAAAACGTTAAACATACTGAGGGGGCGGTTGGCGTGTTATCAAAAGGCAAGTTCACGCGTGACAAGATGCTTGAACTCGGAGTAGCAATGGCGCTGTGCCCAATTGTAAGCTCGGAACTTTTTAAATAAAATTAAAAAAAAAGAAAAGGGTTTGTTTTACTTGAACCCTCTTGCTTGGGTTATTTTTTCTTGTAGTGAGCTTCGGCTGTAGAATAGGATTACCAAGCCGGCAATGAGTGCCACTGCGCCGAGTAAGTGCACTTGCTTGGCTTCGAACACTTGGTAAACTACGTATTCAAGAAAAATGCCAATCACGATAAGCCACAGTATCCTTAGTTCAATTAAATATTCTGAAAATAGCCCGTGGTCCTTAACTGCCGAGACTGGGTAGTTGAACATGAAGCTCGCAAGTGAAAGCAAGAGTATTGCGGGGTAAGCGATGCGAGTCCAGCCGCCTAGGAACACTTCAACTAAAACAGCTGCTATTAGTATAAACGCAACGTGTAAAGCGAAGAACTTGTTCTCCTCTTGGTTAACCCATTCAAAAATTCCTTTCATAAACAAAAACCCCTTAGGCGTGTAGCTAAGTATTATTACCGTTCCAGATGTTAAAAAACCTTCGTTGCGTTTAAATTACTCAGTAATAAACCCAGGTGTAGATATCAGATAATATGTTTGGAATTATTTTTGCAGCGTTGTCCGCGTTGACAAGCGGGTTTGAAAGCGTATTGCACCGCTACGTCTTGGTAAAGGAAGACAGTATCAGCTACGCTTTTGTTTGGCACTTTCTAATCTCCCTACTTTTCCTTCCGCTTTTCTTAATTGAATTTAAGCTTCCATTGCAAGCCAGCGCTTGGTCCCTTGTAATCGCCTCGTCAATTTTCTGGGCAAGCGCGGCGCTTCTCGGCTTCAAAGCCTATTCGCATATTGAAGTGTCAAAGAAGTCGCCAATTGGCAAAGTCAAAATACTGTTCGCTTTTCTACTAGCGGTGATTTTCCTCCACGAATCACTCACAGTTGCAAAAGCACTTGGCATAGCGGCTATTTTCCTCGGATTAGTTGTTTTAACGTACAAAAAAGCAACTGGGATCAACGAGCTAAAGTCAAAAGGCGCCTTGTTGACAATTGCAAGCGCTTTTCTCATCTCGTGTGCATTGTTAGTTGACAAGTTTGCAACTGCGTATTTTTCTACCGGGACATACGCCTTCCTTGTCTACGCTTTGCCAGCCGTGATGTTTGCGCCATTTGCTCTCCGTAGGCAAACCGAATTGAAATCAATTGTAAACAACAAGTTCAGCGCAACTCTTGCAGCTGCTGTGTTCGCCGCAGCGTCTTATTACTTAATCCTAAACGCGTTTAAGCTAGCCGAAGCAAGCGTAGTTATCCCAATTGCAGAGCTTTCCACGCTTGTAACAGTTGCCGGAGGTGTTTTGGTACTGCGTGAAAAAATGGAAGTGCGAAAAATAGCTGCAGCTGTAATTGTTATAGTCGGCGCGTTGCTTGTAAGCAGGTACAAGTTTTAACCTGTGGTGCTAAATGTCCGTGTCGCTTGTTATATCCGCCATTTTGTTTAGCTCGGCTGTGAGTTTATTCGCAATTGCCTTTTCGCTGCTTAAGTGTCCGGCAATTGCCCAATGTAGCTTTACGTTTTTCAACTTTTTGAACAGCTTATACGCGTTTTCAGGCGGGCAAACGAAGTCGTACCTCCCTTGGACAATGGCGGTTGGAATGTGTGCAATTTTGTTCGCGTTTTTTAAAATGTAGTTATCCGCCAAGAAGCAGTTGTGCTTCATGTAATACGCCTCCAGGATTGCAATTGAGTCAATCCACTCGCTTTCAATTCGTTCGTAATCTTTTTTTGTAAAGTGTAGTTTTGAAAGCGCTGATTCGTAGAGCTTCCATTCAAAGCGGTACTTCTGGCTGGTTTTCTTATCCTTCGAAAGCATTTGATCCAAGTAGTAGCTAATTGCGTTGCTACGCTTGTTCGCTGGAACCATTGCAATGAACCGCTCCCAGTACTCAGGATAATGCGTTTTGGTTCCGCCGCCGTAGTAATTTTTAATTTCTTTTTTTGTGGCGAGGAAGATTCCGCGTAGCACCATTGCCGAGACGGTTTCAGGGTATTTTATCGCGTAGCACAGCGCGAGCGTTGAGCCCCATGACCCTCCAAAGAGAATGACGCGCTTAACTCCTGCGAACTTCAGCAGTTTGTTAATGTCTTCGACGAGTTTCTGAGTTGTGTTAGCCTTTAAGCCGCAATGCGGTGTGCTTCGGCCGCTTCCGCGTTGTTCGAATAAAATGACGTTGTGCTTTTTCTTGTCAAAGAACCGCTTGTGCTTATTCGTAAAGCCTCCTCCTGGTCCGCCGTGGACGAAAAGCACAGGAATTCCTTTTGGGTTGCCGTAGAACTCGTAGTAAAGCGAGTGGCCGTCGCCAACTGGAAGGAAGCCTTTTTTGTAAGGGTTAAAACTTTTCATAGGCAAAACTAAGTGTCGGGTTATAGATAAAAGGCTTTATGCCGCCTTATTTTCTACAGTGCCTTTTTCTTCTCTGAATAAATGCTTGTAATTGTGTCGTAATCGTTTGTACGTTATCAGCGCTTGGTTTCCTCTTGGTTGCACTCCAAACACGACGTGAGCGCCATGGCTTAAGCGCACTTTTACTGCGCGAAGGTCAGTTCGAGTCTTTCTTGCTATTTGTTCAACTGTATTACCTTGGGTAAACAAGTGCATAACTTTTCCAACGGGCTCTCCTTGTAGTGCAAGGTGTTCAATTGTGGCTTGCTTCGCCCTAAGCGCTTCTACGTTTATGCCCCTTATTTCTTTTGGCTGGTATGGCGTTCCAATAAACAAGTCGGGGTTTCTGCTAGATATGCCGCGTCCCTGTAAAAGTTTTCTCACTGTAAAGTCCACGCTTCGACCCTTTATATTTTCTAAAGCATAGATCGCCCCTTCATCTCCGCGTTGTGCAGCTGTTTCAATTCTGGACCTTAATTGTTCGAATATTCTTTGGTAGCTTTGTTTTGCTTGAACTGTAGCGGCGATTTCTTCTGGAAAACTTCGCGGCGCTTTTTGGACTATTTTTCGCAAGATGTAAATTTCTGGATTTGGAAAAGGCAACACATTGTCAATGCCAAGCGCCGCTATTCGGTTGTACCTTCCACGAACTTGCGGAGGCAAGTGGC
>OBEQ011518237.1_pt1 | contig 13713 bp, 15 predicted proteins | sample 1670901 | NCBI WGS metagenome assembly OBEQ01 (sample SAMEA104232315, study PRJEB22302) | groundwater metagenome | biome: forest; feature: aquifer; material: groundwater | place: USA | collected 2011-08-07 | depth 5.4 m
GTCCTGTCGCATCTGAATTTGTTCCGTTCTGGGTCACACTGATAGCCAGCCCGCGATGAGTAAAATTTTCCGAAACCCACGTGGGATTTATCTGTATCGCTGAATGAGTCGCTGCGGGAGTATACGTATTGTTTTGAAATATAATCGTGCCGGTAGTCGTATCGGTCGTACGAATGGTTTCAGTGGTCGTTGACAGGTTAAAATCAATTCCACGAACATTGGTCGCATCAACAAATCTGATGTTATTGGCGGCATTCGCATATTGCATTGCCGAAGCTCCCCAATAAACTGAATTGTTGGAACCTGTACCGGCGATGTTTATTGCTCCCGTGGTGGTTGCATTTGCTGTTTGTGAAGCAATATTAATGGCATAAGCCGTGGCACCGCCGGCAAGAGACTGGTTGGCAATATTGATTCCGTAAGATGTTGTGAGAGTTCCTCCGGTCGGAGCGATAATATTCAGACACGTTGCTGTTGTAATGGTTGATCCTGCTCCACCAGCTACGGACAATTCACAAGCAAAAGCATTTGCCAATGTGGACGCTGCGGCATCTTTTGCCACCGAGGAAACCAGTCCTCTTAATGTCGTTGTATTCGTTCCATTTTGAGTGGCAGTTATTGAAAGTGCATTATGAATGAAATTTTCTGCTGTCCATGTTGGTGTGATTGCCACGGCATTGTGAGTCGCCCCTGGAGTGTTTGTGGTATTCTGGATTGTCAAACTGGAAAACGTGACTGCTCCCGCTCCGTTTCCTGTTGCCGCCAATGAAAGATAATTCGTGCCTGCCGTCTGAAGCTGGAATGTATGAACACCCGCATCGGTCAATCTCAGATTGGCCGTCATTGTCGCTGCATTAATGACAGACTGCCAAAGATTGGTGGTAAGGCTGGCAATAGTTAATGCCCCTGTAGAATCAACGGAAAAAACAGAAACTCCCGATACAAAAGCATCAATCAGATTTCCGTTAAATCCTGTAGGAGCCATAAAACCAAGATAGGTCCCGCTGACATTTGAAAGAGGAGGAGTATAGGAACTTCCAAGCGGAGAAATAATTAAACCATCCTGATCAATTCTGTTATATTGAATCGAAACAATAGTCGGATTGGTTGTATAAATTGTTGTAACTCTTAACCGAATCCAATAAGCCGATAGTCCATTGACTGTAGTGAGGGCAAGGGTATCTGTCCACGTGACGGAACCATCCTGTCTCAATGGAATTCCGCCAATTGCAGTGCCATCTGTTACAGTCAGGGCAACAAACGCAGCTCCTGTCCAGCCTTCCCACACGCCTGCAGCAGCCCCATCACCGGCAGTCGTGATATCAACGAAAATACCGTTAGGATTGGCTCTCGTGGTTCCGATATACAACCGGTCACCAACTGCTCCAGTCGGGAAAGCAGCAACGGCTGCTCCCTGAAAGATATAAGCAGAATCCGTAATATCAGTGAAAATTGTTTCAGCAGAAGTCGTATTAATAACCCTCTCCGCCTGATAACCGCCTCCAATTTGCATGGGAGCATTGGCTTCAAGATACTGTCCTCTTGCAGCAAATAAATCAGCGCCTTGAGAAGGAGGTTGAAGTGTGGTTAAAGTATTTAATACGCTTTGAGTGGAAGAAAATGGCATTTTAAACCTCTTTTAGTCTGTGTCTCTGGTAATAGTTGTCCTTGTTAAAATAAGTGTATCGCTTGTTGTATCACCATCAATGAATACCTGGCTCAAATCATACATGCCGCTTGTGCCAACTAACTGGGTATCCGGAGGTGACCATGAAGTCCCTCTGGGTATCGTTCTTCTTGCTCCTCCTGCAGTTGATATTGTAACATACATATTAGCCCCTACATTTGTCGTCGGAGCATAAAGTTCAAATCCTGTTGGGGTTACAGTCGCTGCTCCCAAAGCCTGTGGAGTTCCGGCAAGAGTTAATGTAATGGTTGATGTTGTAATTCCAAATAGACGTGCCATGATATTCTCCTAGTCAAGTGGATAGGTCGGAGGAAGTCTCCCCAATCCCTTGGTAACAATTCTTTTTCTGATAACGTGAGCATAATCTCTTTTCTGGGAATCTTTAGCTTTTAACTCGACAAGTTGCGAAGTTACAAGCTGTCTCAGCACATTTGCCCTGTCGAACTCGTAAATAAAATCATGCGCGTAAGCCAAAACAAGATTGAACATTGTTCCATGCCAGAGCTGCGGAAGATCCGGCACGTCACCTGCATTCCTCATCGGTATCGGCTGTCTTATATATCTGACAAGAACAGTAATAACAGCATTGGGAATGGGCCAAAGACGAATAGGTTGATACTCAACATAAATTCTTCTCGCAGGAATGACTATATTAGTAACCGCTCCTGCATTCGTGGTGACAGTGATACGACCTGCCGTGGTTGCAGATTTTGAAATCTTTAAAAGATTTGTGAATGATACGGTACCAATGACATTGACAATTCCATTGAGAGTCAATATTTCTTCCGTCTCAACTCCACTGGATATCCCTACAATCTGAACTGTCTGTGTTATGTCTGTTCCATCTGATGAAACAACTGTTACGACAGAAGCAGCCGATGGCTGGTTGTTTACATATTCCATGCCAAACAATGTATAATAAAAAGGCGCTCCAAGATCATCAATGTCAGGATCAATTCTTTCAATGTCTATCTCACCCAATTGTTTCATCCTGTAATTATTTGTCTGGTTAACTACAGATAGAATCTTCCCTATGGATGCCTCAAATCGGTAAAGTCTTGTAGATGCGACTGTAGAAAAAGTAGCTGTTTCTTTTCCAAATTCAGGATCAAGAGAACGCCAGATTTCTTCCTGGGCAAGATTGACCCAAAGATCAATTCTTGCAGAAGGAATAATGGAACTTTTTACGTTCGCTCTTGTTTCAGTTCTAAAATCATTAAGTGTTAAAGCCATAAAGAAAGAGGGGAGGCTTTCGCCTCCCCATCTCCTTAGTTAACTACTTTTAAGGGTTTCTCTTCATGAACATCTTCGGACTGTTCATTCAAAGCTTCAAGCTTTCCTTCAAGCTTGATATGTGTATCCCTTAAAACCTGAAGTCGTTGCTGGCCCTGAGCAATTTGCTCTTTGAGTTGGTTAAACTCAGTAGCAAGTTGCTTCATTTGACCTTCAATCGCTTCGCGTTTTTCTTGAATAGACAATTAAATCACCTCCTTTTATTGAGACAAATCCATCCATACTGCTGATGTTGTATTATAACACAGCCTGATGAACCCATTCGCTGCGTAGGCAGTAGCAAGATTGTTAGCCACATTTCTGCTGCTAACAATGGCTACGGCACCACCTGCATTCAGATTGAATGTATTCGCGCCAACCTGAAGTGTTCTTGTATTGAGATCAACAAGAATACAGAGACCGTCAGTTAACGGAACAGCCACAGCATCAACATCATTCAATGTCCCAGTGATGGCATTTGCCGCACCTGTCGCCTGAATGAAGTTAAAGTCATTCTGTAAAGTACCAGATGCACCTTTGAAGGTTGTGCTGGTGTCCAGTCTATTAACGCCAGCGGTAACTACGATACCTCTGTTATTCGTTGACGCGACACGGACGGCGTACGTTGCACCTTGAGCAGCTCCAGTTTCTGAAATATCCAGAACGGCTCCCAATGTCGCTACGGCAATTGCTCCGGTTGATTGCAACCGGCATAATCTGCCGCTACCTGCGGCAAAAGCAGATGAAGAAGTGATTGAAACAACATATCCTGTCCCTGCCACTTGACCGCCATCAATAACCAGGGCTTGAGCGCCTGCCGCCGCATTGGTCATCGTGATATGCTCGGCAATACCTGCATAAGCTGCGGAATAGGTGATCTGAACTGTGTCGTTCGTTGATGTTCCTGCCTCTGCAATAACCAACGGAATACCGGTCGCGGAAGAAGATGTAGAAGCAATATTTATTGCTCTGCCTCCAGCCCCTGAAGTTGAGGTCAGGGTCAATAACCCGGTTGTGCTTGCTGCACCGCTCGTTAAAGTAATCGCATTGGCAGCATTGGCGTTTGCACAACTGATTCCCAACCCTGCTCCGGTATAAGCCGCAGAGAAAGTAAGGTTGATGACGTTACCTGCAGAAGTTCCGGCTGACGCGATGTTGATAACACTCGCGCTGTTGGTAGCCGTCGAAGCGATATTGATCGTGCGAAGAGCTGTATCAGGAGTGTCTGTGATATTAATCAAATGAGCTGTCCTAGTGCCTGCACCGGTCAATGAAAGCGCCTGTGCGCCAACCGCATTGGTCATATTGGCAGTGTAAGCTGCACCGGTATAAGCGCCGGTAAATACCGCACGGAATACCGGACCTGAACCTGTGCCGCCGGATACATTAATCGCACCTGTGGCATAGTTATATGCAGCGGGAAGAGTCGAAGAGAGAACTGCCTGAGTTACAATAGGAGTCGCTGCAATCACATCACCGTCACCTACTCCTGCTGTTGCAATCAAAGTACCAGCAGAAAGAGTAATATTGCCATTTGTGACAGCCATATTGCCGGCTGAAAGAGTAAGATCACCTGTCGTGATTGTCGTGGCACGACCAAGAGTAATTGCTCCTGTCGAAGTGCCTCCGATTGTAATCGTTCCGGTAGTGGCCGCATCGATAGTTAACGCAACGACACCGGCTGCTGCAGAACGAATTGTTGGCGAATTAAGTGTTGTAATCGTTCCTGTAGTTGCCGTCATTGTTGTCAATGCGGCAGTTCCACTATCGTTGATTCCAGCAGTCGTTAATGCAGCCGTCGAAGTCAACCCAACACAGGTAATGGCTCCAGCACCGGTTACACTGAAATTAGTTCCGGCAATCGCATTGGCACCAATACTTAAAGCATTCGTGATTCCTGCACTCGAAACGTTTAAAGCGGTTGTAATTGTATTGGCAGCACTTCTGTTAATCAAAAGCGCATTGGTAACTGCTCCCTGAGACTGAATGAGAAGTCCGGCGCCGGCAACAGTGCAATCCAGTTCAACCGGAGCACCATCAACGGTAATAACGGCGCCAACACCAATACCACCAAAATCATAAGCTCCATCTAATGTAGTCGCAGCACCGGCTCCTGTAGCAATAGTCGTATAAGATCCGGAAATAACAGCTCCAATGGCATCTGTCGTTGTATCATAATAAAGAGATCCGTTGATCGCTGTTGCTGCTGTCGGTCTGTTGGCAGTTGTCGTTTGCGGCAACTGCATAACCCTGTTCGGAAATGAACCGCCTGAAGGGAGCGCCTCCAGATTAATAGCCTTCATTTGAATACCCATAAAATCTCCTTTATGTAGGTTTCCCTAACCGGAGAAAAGAAAAAGGGGGCTTTATGCCCCCCTGTTCATTCCTTCCATTAACATCGACAATCCAGTTCTACCAGGACACCTCGTGCTGCCGCATCAGCAGCCGCATGAGCTGCCAAGGCAAATCCGAAACTCATTTCTGCCTCAGTTGCCGTAATGCCTGCCGCAGTAGGTCCTTTGCAAGCCCCGCCGGTTGAAGAAGACATAACTGATCTGTGCAAGATGGTCGGATCTGTTGTTCCGACACATCGAACCAGTTGACATTTTCCTCTGATCTGAAACCAGGCTGTATTGGTATTCGTTACGGCAACAACAGCAACACCAACTACATGCTGTGCTGCCCCTGTTGTCAGATTAACAGCATAAGGAGAAGTAATGATGCAAGTTGTTGTCGCATCCACTGCTGTCGTCCATGCCGTATCGAGAGTCAGAACTGTTGCTGTATTGCTGACAATTCTTCTTGACTGTCCAGGACCGGTGCCACCGGTCGTAAAAACATAATATTCACGACGTCTATCTGTGGAACCATCATATTCTGCAGATGTGAATGTTGCCCCAGGAGCTGTCACTGTATTATCCGAAGCAGCTCCAGTGGACGTAAACCCGGTATATTGCAGATTGGTCACAATCTGACCTAATGCAATTGCTTCACGAACCAGATAATACTTGAATGTCGTTCCATCATCCAGTGTTGTCTCGGTTCCCAATGCAACCTGGGCACCACTATCATCAGTCGATGTTGTAACACGCCGATTGGTGATGGATATCCCAGGAGCAATTGGAGTTGTCTGATTTCCTTGTGCCATTTGAGTCTCCTTTTCCGGCTTGCAGGCGAGTTATGGACTCAGCGCCATTTCAGGCAGAGTTTCTCCGCCCGCCCTTGGACCGAACTATTTAAGTTAATCCAGTCAGACGGCCATTGGCACGTCGATTGGACGTTGTTAACTGACCACGGAATACGAGTTTGGCCGTGTAAACTTTCTGGTTTGCCGGTTCGATAAATTTATCAAAGGCAAAATTACCGTCCGTATCCACATAAAGTTTTAGCCATTCCCTGTTCCACATATAAAGATGACCTGTCGTGGTTGCCGCATCAAATATCAGCGGTTTCCCCTTGAAGGTAAGCTTCAGGGCGCCACGAGCAAGATCATCAGGATTACTGTACCTGACATCGACATCCTGTGACGCTTCATAACTCTGGAAAATAGACTGCGTCGTAGATGAAATATCAGGTGAACCTTGTCCTTGACGAACAATATTATTCCACAAGGCTCTCATCTGTGTCATTCCGTTTACTGAAAATGCGCCCACGGATGTTACTTCCTGTGAAACCCAATAACCACCGGCGGCAATCCCGCCTGCTGATGCCGTTGTTGAAATGAGACTCGGCAATGGCAAAATATCATTTGCACCGGGAGCTGCCGCATAAAGCGCGGTATTAATAGTGTCTTTCATTGATTTGAGAGTACCATTTCTTTTCTGTTTCACGAGATCATAAACACGAACATCCGAGTTCGCTGTTTCTCTCATTTCTTCCCATGAAATTGTTGCTGTGCCTCCATAATTGATAAGTGCATAAACGGCTGTGCGCACCGTATCCTGTGGACTTGTGTTAAAAGTATCATAACCTGTAAATGAAGTGATTGTCGTATTTCTTGCGGTATCAAGAGGAATCATCGATTGACGACCTCCATCGATCAATTCCTTGGATTTTAAAACTTCATTAATCGTTGGAAGATCAACGTAAAAGTTATCAACCGGTTCCGTCTCATTGACTTTGGAAAGAAATGCAGACAACCGCTCTGTCGTTCTGCCTGTATCTATAGCTGCAACTGACATAAATTCTCCTTTTTATTGTGTGACTTCAAAACTCAGTCCTGATCGCCTAAGTTCGGCAATGGCATCTTCCTTTGATTTGCCGTCCGCGGAAGTCATCTGGGTTGCCTTCTTCGGTTTTTCAGTCACCGCATTCTTTTTGGTTTCCAAAGACCGAAGGGCATCTTGTCTGGACGTCTGTGCAATCTCAGGACCTGCCAAATGCCAGAATGTTGCTTCCAAAACCTGTTTTTCATCCATCCCTTTCTGATAAAGACCCGCATAAGGACCACTGGCTATTGACTGGAGAACCCGCTGTGAATATTTCTCATAAAGAGGGAATTTCGTTCTCAAAGATTGATCCGCCTGCTGCCATTTGTCCTTGGCAATCGGCATGGCAATCTTGTTTACCTCACTTGCAAGCTTCATGTCATATTCAGCCTTGAGTTTTGTTTCCATCCAGTCTTCACGTTCTTTCCAGTACTCCATAAGATCCTGCATGTTCTCAAGACGTCTTGGCTGAGGAGGCTGGTTCGAAACCGAAGTATTACCAGGCGTTACACCTGACTGAATCATCAGTTGTTTTCGCGCCTGCTCGACCTGATTCATATAATCAGGAGAAAGGATCGCAGACCTGACCTGATTGGCAAACTGGTCATAAGCCTGCTTATACTGGGTTCCGCTCTCAACTTCCTTTTTTAGCCTTGATGCCTCCTGCGAAGTCCTTGTAAAATGGGACTGGATATCCTTAATTCGCCTGGACGTTTTATCATCCAGACCTGTTGTATCCCACCAGTTTTCAGTCGGCTCCGGTGGAGAAGTATCTGCCGTATTCGAAGTGCCTGCAGTTTGTCCGTCGCCTTCAGCGGGGGCAATATTTGCTTGTCCACTTTCGGCAACGGGTTCCGTTGGGCTTGTTTCTTCAGCCATATAACCTCCAATTAAAAAGACCGATCAGGAACCATTCCTGAATCGGCCTTCTTAAATTCTCTAATTCTCTTCTATTAAATTTTAGAAAAATTCTTTAAATCAAGCCAAAAAAATTTACAGATTCTGCATATTCCCCATATTCCGTCCAAATCTGCCTTTAGCCGGCATAAAATTTGACGGTTTTATCGACTGCTTTGCCATTCTTTTTGTCTTTCTTCCGCCCATAGCCATTTTGCCATAAGCGGGTTTTTGACCGAAAGAAGTCGGGGTCCCAATGCCTTGTGAAGCTCCTCCAAATTTCTTTTTACTTCCAAAACCCATTTTCTTGCGTCTCATTTTTTCGCTCCTTTTTTGGATTTCTTTTTCTTTTTTCCGGCAATCCTTGATCTGGATGCCGAAAGCCTTTCAGTATTTCTTGCCGTGTCTATGCTCGCTTGACTCATTTTTTTCTCCTTAATCCGGAAAGCGTTTTTGCCAGCCGTGCCTGACGACCGATCTTTCCGCCCTTTTTCGCGGCGGCATTCATCTTGCCCTTCGGAATTTTCTTGTCCAAAGGAACATCCAGCTCATCATGCAATGCCCCTTTCTTCATATGCATTGCCTGAATCCACTTGCTTTTAACTCTTCTTGCCATTGGAACCTCCGAATGAATAGATAATCCCTGTTTTTTCTTTCCTGCTTCCTCCACCAGATGAAAAGTGACCGTCATGCTGGACGAGATTCATCTCTTTCAAAACTTCCCTCTGATGCTGTTTTGACAAGAGAGTTCTATCAAGACATTCATCATAATAGGGAAACCGTCTTCTCTCATACCCGCCATCGTAACTTCCTGAACTAAAATCAATCTGTCCTTCTTTCCTGGTGGGACATGACGATTTTTCCCTGTCTTCCAGTTTTACCATTTCATTGCAAATATTACAGTGAAAAACATAAACTGTTTTCATTGTGGTATATTTGTATGAAAATTACCTGCCAGTTCCGGCTGTGTCGGGGCCGGTTGCGCATTCGGCTGCGGCACCGATCCGTTCCCGCCTGACGGTTGTTGACCTGGTTGCATCTGTGACTGGCTTTGCGCCTGCTGCATCAATTGCCCGACATTGATTTCACCGTTTGCCACCTTCTTCATGAAAACGTGCATATTAATATGCCTGAGCAATTCATGAGACTTCGTTTGTTCATAAACCGGCGAATGGGAAGCAATATGGGCATCATGATCTTCCAGAGGTTTCGGATCGGGCAAAGTTTTTCCCATCCTTGCCAGATTGTTTTCTGCCTCAGGATCAAACTCAAGATGAGCTACTTCCGGCTGCTTCTTGTAAACTTCAATATTCAGATCGAGCTGTTTGAAAATCTCCTTGGCCAGCTTGTCCGTATCCAGTCCTTTCAGGATAGGTTGCAATTCAGGATGTGACGCCATGACATTCAAAGCATTGATGAGTTGCTGAACACGAGACTGATTCATGAACTTCATGGACTGGATATCAATATCGAAATCGTACTCTCCCTGAATATCATCTTTGGTCCACTTCATAAAATCAATACCGGTATCTCCTTCAATTCTGACTTCACGTTCACGATCATAATATTGCTGGACTAAACCGGCTATTTTCTTGACCGAAGACTCGACAAAATCCTTCACGAATCCGAGAAAATAATCTCTTCTGACAGAACTGTCCGCTTGCTCAAATGTCGCCTCGGTTGCCGTCTTTCTTCTCGTAATTCCCGTTCTCTGAAAATCCTGTATGCCAAGCACATTATCCATCAGCATCCTGAGTTGTGACGACACGTTAAAATAATCCCCTCCCATGGGGATAGGACCCGACTCCCTCACCTTCCCTTCCCTCAAAGCTCCATTCTGGACAGGCAGTATCGATCCCTGCTCGCCATCCTGCCAGAGCTGCATCTCATCCTCGTCCATGCCGCCCTCTTCCACAATGACACGGCCAGGAAAAATATCCAGATGACGGATCATCTTGGTAATCGTCTCATTTAAAGCCACTGCCTCATCCTCAATCATGGATATGAACGAAATTCCCCTGAATTCGTCAGAATCACCTGCAAATTTCAGCATAACGAAATGAGACCCCCTGAACTCATGAGGATTATCAATATCCCTTAAAAATTTCTTTGAATCATCAGTCATCCAGAAAATTTTATCATCCATCAGGTCATGATATTCGTAGAGAGTGCAAAACTGGTCCTGGACATCCTCTTTCTGGTTAGCCAATCGTCTTTTGAAATCTTCCGGCACTTGCGCCTTGATATCATCGGTATTCTTGTAAAGAGGATTATCTTTCACTTCATCAATCGGTTTTACAATCCGGTGGATGACATAACGGGCATCCTCAATACTCGTCGCGGCAGGATCAAATCCGAAATCAACAGGGGATACCCTCGCGGCAAACACGCCCTCTTCCCTGATCCTGGGCGTATCATCCGCTCCTTCCGGTATTTCTATGTTATCCCTGGATTCCGTCTCGATTCCATATCCGATCTTCAGAATTCCAAATCCGTAAAACAGGGTATCCTGAATAACCTTCCTCACCTCATTTCCGAACTTGATGTCGGAAATGATCTTGTTAATGACCGATTCCATCAGTTTTGCCGGACGCCATGTCGGAACAACCAGCTCGGCTCCGGTCATTGAATCCTTCCTGATAATATTCTTCGTTCTTGGCTTGATCCTGACATACGGATCTTGATAATAAAGATTCGGAACAATTAAATTAATGAAATTAAAAACCGTGTTGACGGTATATTTCTCTCTCGCAGTTGCCTTGTCATAATACCGGCCACGGAAATAATCTATATATCTTTCAGAATTGAGTTTCCAGTCATCCGCTTTCTGATGATTATAGGCTGTGCGTATGTTCTTGTGCAGAACATCTATTTTTTTTTCTTTTTTAGGCGTAGAAATCCCTGCTTCTCAATTTATGGTTGCCATATTGACCGGAAGCAACTCTGGCTCCCTGTCTTTCCCGCTTGAATTTCCTCCACCAGGATTCAAAACAATCTTCCGGCAAACGGGATTTCATGACTTGCCCCTTGCCCATGATTTCTATTATCGAAGCAAGAGCATCAATGACATCATCATGCTTTCCAGTCGGGAACGATATCAACTCTGTCTTCAGATCTTCCATCCCTTCACGAATAAAAATCTTTCCCTTCTCGAAATAAGGCTGCAATCTTTCAATCCGGTAACTCTTCCTGACACCGCCTGTCGTTAATTCCTTGATGAACGGATACATTTTTCTCCTGTTGCATTCCTCATCAAGATAGAATTTCAATACTTTCTGAAAACCAACCGTCTCGCAACCAACCACTTCCGGATCATAGGCCGTGACATGCCTCAAAAGATCGTCAATCGTTTCCGCAGGCAGCATTCTTTTTCTGGTATACTCGACTACATAGATATTCTTGTCTGCATCCACAGCGCAGGTAACAATAGCTGTATAGTCGGGATCTGATCTGGTTTCTATCGTAATCGCAGGGTCTATCGTTGTAAAATACGCGCACAAGGCAGGCGGCTTGTCAAAATACCTTAACTGCTTCTCATTGAATTTTCTCCACTCCTCAGGGATCGGGTTATTCTGATACTCCTGCTCGAAAGCTGCCGTTCCTATCTCCGCTCTCCGGTTATCCAGATCCGTCCGGCTCCATTTCGAAGGCCAGATACTCTTGCCGTCATCCAGTAACGCCTTGTACTTCTTCGTCTCCCACCTGGGAGGCGGTTCTCTTAAAATCCGGGCCAGTAAACTCTCAGGATGCATCAATGTCCCGATCATGATCAGTTGAGACTCCGGATTCATGACATTAATCAATGTCTTCCAGAACCACTCGGATAACTTGTTCCGACAAGCCTCCGAATAGACCGTCTCCTCACTCTCCAAATCATCCACAATCACCATATCCGGCCTGAATCCCCTGATCTTACACTCGGCACCCCTCGCCCTGATAACTGCCCCGTTCGCCAATTCTATATGATCCTGCCTCCATACAAGTGATCTTTGATCCCCATACGTATTCAGAAGATCCATGTTCGATTCCAGCTCTCTCGTGATCTTTCCTAACCACCACTCGGATAAATTGGACGCTGCTGAAATTAACAGAATATCATTGCTGTACTCCTCAAGCGCAGTAAACAAAGGATAAAAAATACTGAAATATGTGCTCTTCGCAAAACTCCTCGGAGCCGCTATTGCCAATCTCCCCCACTTCGTCAGCTCCGTCCATTCACGATGAAAATCAGGCAAGTTCCCACTCTCAAGTTTCTCTAAATGGTCCTTCATAAAGGCCCATATAAATGCCTGAAACTCCTCTGATCTATCCATAAATATTCAATGGAGCACCCACTTTAAGCCGCCCTCACACTTATCTCCGTCACTGTCTTCTCCTCTACCTTCATTCCCTTCAATACCTTCTCCAACTTGTCAAATGCACTGCTGATCATCCTCTTCTGTGGAAAATTGTTCACTACCTTCTCCTCTATCTCATCGGCTACCACCAACGGCTTCTCTCCCGTTATACTCTTCTCCCCACAATATATCCCCACTATAAACTTCACCCCCTCCAACGCATTCACAGCATTCCTCCCACCATCCACCATCACTATATACGCCTCCATCTCCCCACCCTCTTCTCTCCACTTCCCTAACCCGCTATCTCCCAATATCAACCTCCACCCTACTCTCCTCACTACTATATCCCTATTCCCCCTCTGCGTTATATACTCCCACTTCTGCCCCTCATTCCCTATCTCCGCTACTACCCTCAACCCCGCCTCCGCTGGCCACTCATTCATTATATATTCAAAACACTCCCTCACTTTCCCTGATTCTAATTCACGCCTTACTTCATTTGGATCTTGCATTTAATCCTCCGATTCATTTAATCATCAATTATTTCACATACTTACACATAATTTTTTGTATTTTTTTGGCCCCACACTCGGTGAGTTAATATTATATAATACTAGAGGGGGTACCCTCCCCCCCATACCCCTAACGCACTGCATCATCAAGGCTTATTATTAGCTATCTTATTGGAATCATTGACTAAACTTAAAACACCTTTAAATAATTCTTGTCTTTGATCTTTATCCATGCCTTTGAACTGAACGGTTGAGTTCGAATCGGATCGTGAAACCCTTGCGTAGCCTGCTCTATCAAGGATACTTTGCAAAATATCGTTCTTTAATCTCATATTACCTGTAGTCTTTGCCAACTTGACAGATTGCTTGAAGGCCCAATGAGCCTTTGACATGATGACTTCTTGCAGATCAACCTCTGATTTTATATGCTGGGAAGCTACATAAGCATTGTATTCTTTTAAATGGGGGATCAAAGAACCATTAGGACCGAACCATGAAGCTACAGTTCTAAGGCAAACACCAGTCTCGAAGGCTATAGCTTCGCACTTATCCCCACGTGATCTTGATTCGACCGCTTTTTGTTTAGTAGAGTCTAGGGAAGGGAATAGTTTAAGTTCCATAATAGATTACGTACGTAGAGTATGATACACTTTTACATATCATAATATATTAACTTAGTCATGCAAAACATTGTAAAGAAATGCAAGGCAAGGCATAAAAGCACTTTAGGGTTCTATACAAGTAGTTAAGTATTGTATATAGTGATAGAGAGAGTTTTTAATAAACTTTGCCATTGA
>OBEQ011293812.1_pt1 | contig 13701 bp, 13 predicted proteins | sample 1670901 | NCBI WGS metagenome assembly OBEQ01 (sample SAMEA104232315, study PRJEB22302) | groundwater metagenome | biome: forest; feature: aquifer; material: groundwater | place: USA | collected 2011-08-07 | depth 5.4 m
CAAACATTTTATGTCTTCAATGCCATCAGCTTACCTCATAATCGGCGGCTTTGCACTAGTTGCGCTTTTCATCCACATGGAATGGCTTCTCTACCTACTACTCTTAGCATTTGCAGCGCTTTTAGTTGGCGATTCGCTTTCTCAAACGCGGAGTCACGAACCACATGGCCACGGCGGCCACCATTCCGAAACTACAAAATCTGTGCACGCTCCGCCAGCTAGCTTTTTCGACGTGTTACTCGCAAACTTAATTGCTGGGGAACACCGTGCACACGGGGAGCATAAGAAACATGAAAAAACAGAAGAAAGTATATTGGAAGAAGTAAAGGAAGAGCACGAACACGAAGATAAGGCGACAAAGGAACACTTAGAAGCTCAATTGGGTAAAATAGAGGGCAAAATATCCGAAAACATAAAAGCTGGAAATGAAAAAGTAGTCAAGGAACTTAAAAAACAAAAGGGTCTACTAAAGGAAAAGCTAGCTGAGATAACCGGCGGCGGACACTAAACGGTTTTGGAAAATAAACGATGGTTTGACTGTTAGAACAGCTTCCCAAGCGTCGGCTTGTCCCCTTCTCCTTGGTGTTTGCCGAGCTTTACTAAGATGGCGCGGTTGCTTTCAAGGATTTTCTTGTTAACGTCCTGCAATGCCTTTAACAGCGCAATTATTTGGTCGAGCTTGTCTTCAATCTCATCAGCGTTGCCAATGTCTGTCTTTGAAACGTTTTTCATTATTTCATCGCTGTCGCCGCTGACGCTTTCAAGCATGTTTTTTATGTCAACTGCAACTGTTTTTTCACTTTCCCCATCTATCTTGGTTATTTGTAATTCGCCGCTTTCTTCGCTTTGCGCTGCTTTTCCAGCCTTTGCTGAAGTGGTTTCTTTAAGTGCCTTTGCCATTTGCTCTTCAGGGTTTTCAACACCAAGCTCCTGCAAATTAGAAAGTATATCCGCTTCGCTCATACCAGCGTCTTTCATTTGTTTTACAATTAATTTAACATCTGCCATTTTTATTCACTTGAACATAACGTAGTAGCTGTTTTTATTTTTGTGCTTTGTACCATTGTACATGATTGACGTTGCTAAAACCGTCGCTGCATATAATCCAGCTAAAGCTAGTCGTAGTTCAGTTGAAGGTTCTTTTAACCGCCATGTTTTTTCAGATGGCGGGGAGTTATTTATTAGGCGGGCTTTTCAAGAAAAGTTACTTGGGCGCGAATGGCAACTTGTACGTCGAATTCGAGAAGCGGATGAGCGTAAACATACTGCAGTAAGCCATTACCTGGTTGGAGATATGGAATTAATTGTCAGGACTTTGCCTCCTAATTATTATCATAAGCACCGCCGAGTTGGCTATAAACTAGAAAAAGTTGCCCGCATTCTTGGCAAAAAAGTTCGAATAGAGTCGCCGTTAATGGAATTATCTTCTAGTTCAGGGCATAGGTTAATTGTTACCCGTAAATTAGATGCGGATAATTTAAACGAGGCAATTAGAGGCAGTTATCTTGGTTCGCATGCTAATCAAGTGCATTTATATGAATCTGCTGGTCGCATCATTGCAAAACTACATGCTTATGGGATTAGCCATGGTCACCCACATACTGGAAATTGGTACATTACGAAACACGGCTCACTTGCCTTAGCTGACAGTAAATACTTACAGGGCTTTGAACCACCCACTTTGTTAGAAGTGCGTGATCTGATCAATGAAATTAAAAAAACGCCTACGGTTACGCCAAAAAATAAGGAAAGTTTCATTGAAATGGATTTACGTCATTTAGTTTGCCACGATGCAGCTTTTCTTAAGCCAAAAGGCATCAATTCGATTCTCAACGCGTATTTTGCCGCATACGCCAAGGAATATAGTTGCAAGAAGTAAGAAAGCGCTTTTTATTCCACTTCTGCTTTTTATTTAACTATGAACATCGATATTCCCGAGTGGAACAAGTTGGCTGAAATTGAGTGGAGTGGCCAGCCACTGGTGTTGTTTGAAAAGGATAACGCTGTGCTTATGCTTCTTGCAGAGAAGCGGCAGGATAGGACAATTGGCTTCGCGTGCGCTGCGTGTAAGCCTTTTCTTGTCAAAGGCGACGCCGCCCAGCTTGACTTAATGCGGTTTTCAACTGAAGTTACGCTTGTAAAGAAGCTCAACGCTGCTACTCCAGAGTGTTTCCTCCTTGCCTTTACAAAGCCGACTTACGTGCAGGTTTCCAAACCGGCTTTTTCACAAACTGCTGAATTACATTTACAACAGTTACAAGAGTTGAACTACCCGCTTAAATCCAGTTCCAGCGCTGGTGTGAGTTTAGTTGAAGCTGAACACGGTGACAACCCGTTGCTTGGAGACCCTGCTTTGCTATTTTCCTTTTTGTCCATGCTTCGCTCAGCTGCAAAGCCACAAGGTACTCAAAGTGTGTTGGGGCTTAACTTACAAGGTGAAAAAGTAGCTTGTTCAGTCCCATCTCTTTCACTTGGGCTTGTTGTTGGGGGAGTTAGGGAAAAGCGGCTTCATGCACTTCACTTGCTTGCTGAAGAAGTGCTACAGCAAAACGCAACTGTAATTGTTTTTGACACTAGTAACCGCTTTGTCGGCTTGTCCCGGCCTGGTAATGCTGAGTTAGCGGAATACACTGCGTTTTCGCTTCCGGGCTTAGCAGCTGGTTTTCCAGTTCAAGAAGTTACCCCTGGTAAAAATGGGTTCGTGCCGCTTTCAAGTTTTTCCCCATCTACCCTTCTTGTCCCGTTTGGAATTGGTGACTCTGAATTTGCACCGTTGGTTGAATCTGCCTTGTCCAAAAACGAATGGCAATTCCAACAAGAAGGAGTGAACCAGTTTACTTCGCTGGCAGTGAACCGCATGTTAAAAGTAATGTTGCAATGCTTCCAAGGGTTTTTTTCACAAAAAGGCAACTTCGAGGCATCACATTCGCTTGGCAAAGCGATTCACGTTAATCTATCCCAATGTACAGACGAGGCAAAGGCGTTTTTCTCCCTGGGAGTTTTAAAACAGCTTGAAAAAACCGAACAGCCAGTTTTTCTAGTGTTTGAACAAGATGCGAATACAATTAAGCCGCTCATAGAAGCTGCGGTTAACAAGTTCCTCGGCTCAAACGTCTCAATAATTTGCCACTGTGAAGACGAAAATGAAGTTCCATTCATGAAATCAGCTGACTTCTTCCTAGAAGTACTAGACAAAGACGTTGCCCTCACCCTCGCCGGCAAACCACCACAACGCGTAAAACTCAGACCAACCTACTCAGCGTGCAGCGAAAACTAAACAAGGAGCTTAATATTTTTCAGCTTTCTTTAATTTTGTTCCTAGCTTCTTTTTCAATTTGCCAAATGCGCGTACTGGTTAAGTTTAATTGTTTTCCAATTGCCATTGTTGCATGTCCAAATCCCTTTAATGCTAACACTAGTGCTTCTTTTTTGTTTAATTTGCCTTGACTGTGGTGTGCGAATATCTGTGCCATGGTTTGCCTGGTAAACTGTGGTTTTGCATCTTCGGTGGCATCTGCTGTGGCGCTGCCTCCTGCGTCTTCTTCACGGCCAAGCGATTCCCTCTTTGCCTGTTTTTCTTTTTGTTTAACTGCATCAGCTAGTTTTGAAGACATCCTTAGCTTGATGTAGCTTCGCAATGCATCTTCTCTAGTTCCATGCGTTGTTTTTGCATCGTCAAACGTAGCAAGGCCGTCCATTAATGCGTCTTGGCAAATCGCCCTTGCTTCGCCTTTGTTGAAGTGAATTCTCCACCGACCATCTGGTCCAAAACGCTTAAACCGGCTACGAAGCACTTCGCTAACCAGCGGAGTGTAAGTCGTTATTTCTTCATGAGTCGGATCCCTAAGCCGAGGGCACTGTTGTCTTGACCTTGTGATTAGTTTCCTATTCGCTAATTTTTCAAGAATTCTTTTTATTTTGCGTTCTTGTTTTTGGCTGTCTAAACTTACTAGTGTGGGGTTGTTGGACAGCGATTGTGCAATTAGTTTGGGTTTATAGTGTAACCCAATCATGTGACTAGGAGCTTGCCTAAGCACTTCCAGCTCAAAATCAGTTAGTGGTCTTGCGATTTGTATTGGTGGCGATGGCTTGCGTTGCATTAAGGGATTTTCTAATATTCTAGTGTGTATTTGTTGTAGCTTTCTTTGAAATTCAGCTAAATCCCCATACTTGCCTTGATATTCTTGGCTTGCTGATCTTAGCTGAAGTGGCTGAGTTGCTGTTTCGCCCGCGTAATATGCGTCCTGTTTCGGCTTTGGGTCGCTTAAAGCATCTTGCCAAATCCTTTCATTATAATCGCCGCCGTAGTTTTCCTTTGCCCATTTCTTATATTGACTGAAGGTAGTGTGGCCAAAGTACTTTTCTTTAACTTTACCAGGCGGTTGGTTACTGCGCCTAGCGAGTATTTGCAAAGCGTTTAAACTTTTACCATGTACTTCTGGTTCACGTGATTTATCCCAGTTGACAAATGGTTTTTTTTCAGCTACTGCTGCAATTGTGCGGTGTAGCCGTTCATCTTTCCAGCTTCCTGTTTTCAAAGAGGAAACGCCGTGCTCTGCTTGAAAATAAGCCTCTAGAGTTCCATAGCCAAAGAAGGGTTTGCCATTGGATTTGCGGCTGTGAAGTACCTCGTAGATATTTTTCAAGCTACGCTGGCCGACAATTGGAGTAGTGCTGTTACGCCATGTTGTGTTATTCGTATGTTCGGTAATTTGAATTGCCGCAGCTGCTAGTTTGTGGATTTCAAAGTCACTAATGCGGTTTACTCCAGTACTGCGTTGAAATGTTCTAGCCATACTTTACTAATAAGTCGCAGCTAGTTTTAATCCTCTTCGTCTCCTTTCTTCTTTCCAGAGCCGTACGCCTGGGCTATCTTGTGTTTTGCAGCGCTTTCTATTTGGCAAACCCTAGATTTAACTATGTTGAAATGCTTTCCAATTCCAACTTGGGGCCGTTTCATTAACCTCAGTGCTAGTATGACTACCTCGTGGCCACCAAGGACTCCTTTGGTGTGGAGTGAGTGTAACTGGCGGATTGCATCTCCTTGTTCCACACTGCTTACCGCCCTTTTCTTTTCACTTGCTGATTCAATGCGAGTTCCTGGTCTACTTTCGTCTATTTGTTGTTCCCGTCTTTGTTGCTTTGCTCTCCTTTCAATCTCATCTGCTATTCTAGAGGCAATTTTTCTCTTTAAGTACGCTCTTTTGCTTTTCTCTCCATATTGAAGTTTTGCTTCGTCGAGCACTTCCAAGCCGCGAATTAGACCTTGTCGTCCATGAGAACGAGCTTCTTCCCTGTTGAAATGTTGCTGCCACCTCTTTGCAAGCATTGGGTTTGGCCGGTACTGATCAAGCACTTGGTCAACAAGGTGCAGGTTAGCTTCTATTTCAGCGGGTTCAGCGTCCCTAAGCTTTGCTAATTGCTTAGTTGAAGTTTTAATTAATCCGTTTTTGTAAAGTTTAGTTAGTATCCCTTTGATTTTTTGCATTCTTTTTTCTGGAGAAAGATGTATCAGTTCTGGCCTTTCGCTAACCGCTTTTGTAAGGCTTATTATGTTAGTTTGCAAGCCTCGTCTATGTTGTGGAGCAATTTCTAGGACTGCTTGGTGAAGGGGCTTTAATGGAGGGGTTGGGCGTTTTTCCTTTGCTGGAACTACGCCAGCGATTAGCCTAACCTGTTGGCTCAAGTCTCCAAAGTCATGAAAAGTAGTGCGTCTCAGCTCGTACAAGGTTTGTTTAGGGGTAGTTTTTCGCATACAGAAATAGTTAAGCTGCGGAGTTCTTTTTAATCTAATCCTCTTCTTCTCCTTTCTTCTTTGCGCCGCTTGTGGCTTTCTTCTTATTTGCTTGTTCCACTTTCTGTTCAAACAATTCGTTTACAAGTTCATTGACTTGCCGCACTGTCACAAATTCCAACGGATTGATTAAACCTAGTGTGTACTTCACGTTGTAAACGTCGTTTTTAATCGCTTCATTTTCCTTCATTGCCTTTTCAAAAGTTTCCTTCAACGCTTTGATGTCGCCACTTTGCTCCATGTCTAAATGAGCTGCGCCTGTCCCGCCGCCGCTTTCCTCGATTTTTTTCAATCGTTCAGTAAGCTTAAACAGCGAATTTGCAATTGTGACGTTCTGCGTTTCCAAACGTTTTAACTTCTCTGCAAGTAGGTTCACTTTGGAGTCTACGCTTTTAATCTCTGCACGAAGCGCATCTACTGCGCGTATTTCAACTGGCATCGTAAATCACCGTAGTTGCGAGCTTTTAGTTCGCCAACTGTACTTTTTACCTCTCTAAATTTAAACGCTGCCGTGCTTTTAATATGTTATTGACATGGGTTCCGTGCGCGCTTTTCTATTGGACATTGGCTATGCCACTACTAAAGGCAAAACCTTTAGGCTAGTTTTAAAGCGGGAAAACGACGGCAAGGTATTCCGCCTTTTTGACGAGTCATTTGAACCTTATTTCTACCTCTTGCCACGAGAAGGCGTAACCCAAGAACAGATATTGAAAGTAAATGGGTTTTACCGCGGAACAAATGTAACTGTGGCTAGGGTTGAAGAAGTTGAGCGAAAATTAAAAGGCGAAAAGGTAAAGCTGCTTAAGGTTTACGCCAAGCATCCTGGGCACGTTCCTGTGCTTGCCAGCGAATTGAAGCAATGCGGCGAGCGGTTTGAACATCAAATTCATTTTGTCCTGCGTTACTTGCTTGACAAGAAACTCCAACCGCTTGGGCTTGTTGACGTTAAATACAGCGGTAAAATGGTCACGGGTATTTCTGCTGTTGCAGACTCTCCATTACCTTCACTGCGGGTTTTGGCGTTTGATATTGAAACTTATAACCCTGGTGTAAAAAGCGACCCAAAGCGCGACCCGTGCTTGATGATAAGCTACGCAACTGCTGGAAAAAGCGGGGTTATTTCTTATGGCAAGAAGTTCAGCCATGATTTTGTTGAAGTGGTTGCAAACGAAAAGGCGATGTTGGAACGGTTCTGTGAAATCGTGCGGGAAAATCATTCCGATGTAATCGCTACGTATAACGGCGACGAGTTTGACTTGCCCTTCCTTCGCGAACGCGCGAAAGTGCTCAACGCTGATTTTAGGTTGGGTCGCGACCGTGCGTTGCCAAAGACGAGAAAAAAGGGCATTCGCAATGCATCTTCGCTTGGCGGTAGGATTCACTTTGACGCTTATCCTGTTGTTGCGTTTTTGAATTTCATCGGCACATTTAAACTCCAGCGCCTCACGCTTCAAGATGCAGTAACTGCAATTACCGGTAAGCCGAAAGCTGACATAGTGAAAATGGACATCCATAAGATATGGGACTCTAACTCTACAAAAGAGCTTGACTACTTAGCTTTTTACAACCGCGACGATTCAATTGCGTGCCTCGCTGTCACTGATTATGCACTTCCGTTGCAAATTGAAATGGCGAGGCTAACTGGTAACTTAATTTTTGACACGTCGAGGGCAAGTGCAATGCCTTTAGTTGAGCCGTTTATAATGAAAAAAGCCCTGGAGCGTGGCGAGTTGATTCCATCAAAGCCAGCGTACAGTGAAAACGACAAGCTTCCGCCAGTTGAAGGAGCGTTTGTAAAAATTCCCAACCCAGGCGTTTATGAAAATATTGCTGTGCTTGACTTCAAATCCCTCTATCCGTCGATAATAATTTCGTATAACGTTGGGCCTGATAGCTACAACTGTGACTGCTGCAAAGGTGACGGGTTTGTTTCGCCTCAAGGCCACCGCTTTTGTAAGAAGCACAAGAGCATAATCGCCCAAACACTGGAAAACATCCTCGATTCTCGCTTTGCAATTCAAAAAAAGATGAAAACTCTAGGGGACAAGGAAAGCGGTGAGTATAAGCAATTCTATGCAAGGCAGTGGTCGCTGAAAATTCTCGCAAACAGCGTCTACGGCTTAACCCTAAACCCGCGGTTCCGCTGGTACACTCGCGAAGGTGGGGAAAGCACAACCGCATGGGCAAGGCAATACATTCAGGATACGATGAAAAACGCGGAGGAAAGTGACTTTAAAGTGCTCTATGGCGATAGCGTTACTGCAGATCGCTTTGTAACTGTACTTGACGAAAATAGTTTTGTTAAAATAAAAAATATTGAACAATTGTTTGAAGAGTTTTCTTCTACGTTAACCGTCCGCGGAGATAAAGAATTAGTAATTCCTACGGGTATAAAGGCTCTTTCGCTTGATCCAGCTACTTTGAAACCAATTTGGAGTAATGTTAACGAAGTGATTAGGCATAAGGTTAACAAACCAATTGTTAGAGTGGCGCAAAAATATGGAGAAACTGTGGTTACAACCGATCATTCGCTTATGACTTTAGACAATGGCGTGCTGAAAGAAGTTAAGCCTACTGAAATGCACTCTTCAAAAATGATTAGAGTCGATCAATCTTTGGATTTGAAAGAAATCAAGACAATAGATGTTTTTGAAGTGCTTAAAAATTACACTCGCAAATTGAAATACAAAGGAGTAGAGAAAATTATCAAAGTTCATGCCAATGAAGAAAGAGTTTGGTTCGGTTGGATGAAGGATAGTAATTTAATTTCAGTAAAGCGTTTCATTGAACTAGAGTCAGCGGAAGGATATGCGCTATGTCGGCTGCTTGGTGCATATATCGCAGAGGGCAGCGCCTGTACAATTGAAACTACTGCAACTCGGTTTGGTGCAAGCATAGCTTCGTCGAATGTTAAATGGCTTGACGAGTTACAACAAGACTACAATTTACTTTTCAACGCAAAAGCTTCAATTATTCTCTCTACGGTCAGCCCTAGGACTTTGACTTATAATAATTCTGGTGGTTCAAAAACAGTTGTTTATGATGACTTAACTCATAAGCTTCAAATGATGAATGGATTAAGTGCTGTGTTCTTCAAGAGTTTCTGTGGTCAAAAAAGCTCAGCCAAGAAGCTGCCAGATTTCATATTTCACGCTCCAATTTCTTTGCAGCAGGTTCTTCTCAATAAAATGGTCGAAGGCGATGGAAGTCATGCGGTAAATAAGAAACTTCACTATTCTGCTGCGTATATCGATAAAAACTTTTCATATACTACTAAATCGCTTCAATTAATTTCTGGCTTATCATTTTTACTTAACCAAATGGAATTAAATTACACAATTAACTATCGCCCAAGTAAGGCAACCTATGCTTTGAGAACTTGCGATAGGTACAATTCACGGTGTGATACTGCCTTAATTCCTGAAAAATACGGCGGTTATGTTTATGATCTAAATGTTGAGGGGACCCACACGTTTGTAGATTCTTGTGGCCAAATCCTGTTGCATAATACTGATTCGATGATGTTGCTTTACAAGAACGAAAAAGAAGTGCTTGAGTTCCGTGATGCGGTTAATAAATCGCTTCCGGAACGTATGGAACTAGAACTTGAAGACTTTTACCCGCGGGGTTTGTTCGTTGCGAAAAAAGGAGAGGCTGGCAAAGATGGAAAAGGGGCAAGGAAGAAATACGCGTTGATCAACCGAGAGGGAAAAATCAAGATCCGTGGCTTTGAACTCGTGCGGCGTGATTGGAGTAAAGTTGCGCGCGAAGTGCAGCGCAGCGTACTTGAAACGCTATTGAAAGAGGGAAATGTTGACAAAGCTGTTGCGTTGGTGCGTAAAACAGTTGCAGAGTTGCAAAGCGGCAAAGTTCCACTTGACGACCTCGTGATTTTAACGCAGTTGCGCAAGAGCCCTAAAGACTACGCGATAATGAGCCCAGAAGTGAGTGCGTATACGAAAGCAATTAAGGCGGGGATCCGTGTGCCAGAGGCAGTTGTAATGTACGTGGTAACTTCAAAAGGTAAATCAATTTCTGAAAAGGCATTTGTAAGAGAAATGGCAACGGACTACGATGCAGATTATTACATTAACCACCAGCTTATGCCTGCTGTTTTGAAAATCCTCGCCGAACTCGGCGTAACCGAAGACGACCTACTGACAAATAGCAAGCAGCATACGCTAGGCGGATGGTAAGTTTTCCTTTTGTCTACTTTTTGGCGTTATTAGTTGCAGTTTAGGAAATCTACTGCCTACTTTTTCTCTGTTTGTCCACTTATTGTGCAGGTAGTTTAAAATATTCGTTTATTTTTCTATTAGTGAAATGAATTCAAACCGTGTTTTTACATTAAAGGTTGACGAAGATAAAATTGGACCGTACCTAGTTATTTCGCCAACTTTAAAGCGGATTTTGAAATTGAAAAAGGGCAGCGAAGCAACTCTTAGAATGGTTTCTAGCAACGGCAAGTTCGTGTTTGAAATAATGCCTAACTAACTTTCCGTTTGTGCCAGTTATATTTATATAACTATATGTTACATAAAATTATGGTGATAGTTATATGGAAGTTGTTTCTCGGGCTAGGGCAATTGGTGGGTCGATTGTTGTGACTATTCCAAAGGAAGTTGTTAGAGAGGAGCATTTGAAGCCAGGGCAGCTTGTTGAAATTGACGTACGGGCTTTTAAAAAAAGTTTCTTCGGTGCTTTGAAAGGAATAGGTAGTTTTACAACTGGCGATGAGATGAAAGCGCATGACTAAGTTTGTATTTGACTCTTGGGCTTGGATGGAATACTTAGACGCCTCAAAAAAAGGCGAAGTAGTTCGTTCAATTATTGAGAATTCGCATAATGAGGTTTATTCTTCTGCAGTTTCAGTCGCAGAAGTAGTTAGCAAATGCATTAGGACATCACGTAGCAGTGAAGTAGGGCTTCAAGCTATTAATTCTCTTTCAAAAATTATTTTCATTAATGATGAAATTGCAGCTGAAGCCGGTAGAATTCACGCTGATTTTAGAAAAACAATAATTGACTTTGGACTTGCAGATGCTTTTGTAATTGCAACAGCGGCAAAGCTCAACGCCAGAATAGTTACTGGCGATCCCCACTTCAAGAAAGTTAAAGGAGTTATGTTGTTATAAGTAATTTAATTTTTTTTAATTTGAAATCAACGTTTCAAACGAGTAGTAGTCGTAGAAATTCCTATTTGGGCTCTGTTCAAAATGTTCAGGAATAACTAGGTTGTTTTGGTACAATCCGTTTGTAGCTTTACGTCCCACAACTTTAACACTTCCCTTGTAAAGTTTTAACCTAACTGTGCCGCTTACCCGTTCATTTGCCTTATCGGTGAATGCTTCAAGCTGTTCCCTAAGTGGGTGAAACCAAAGGCCAAAACAAGCTAGTTCAACCCACTTTTGGTCTATGGCTGTTTTGAAGGCTAAACTTGTTTTTGGAAGTGTAGCTTGTTCCAAATCCCTATGGCTAGTTATCAGCACAGTAGCTGCAGGCGATTCGTGTATTTCCCTTGTTTTGTGCCCGATTATTTTATCCTCATAGGAGTCGTGCCTGCCTATTCCGTGGTTTCCTGCTATTTGGTTCAATTTTTCAACTAAGCGTAAAAGGTTTGTTTTTTTTCCGTTGAGTTTAATTGGCATACCTGCTTTGAATTCTATTTCTATGTATTCCGGAACAGCTGGGGCTGTCAACGGATTTTTTGTAATTTTGTAGATTTCTTCTGGAGGTTCTTGAAATTGATGTTCTAGCACTCCATCTTCAATTTCTCTTCCCCACAAATTGTTATCTGAAGAGAGTAAATTCTCTTTACGCTTATCCATAAGAAAACCAGCTTTCGCTAAATAGTTGTGTTCAAATTCACGTGGAATATTGCATTCCATTGTCGGTTCAATTATGGTCATATTTCTATTTAGCGCTCGTAGTGCATTGTCAAACCTTCCAGAGTTATTTTGCCAAGCGTTAGAACCATGCATTATCGCTTTACAGCCATTTTGAGCAGCTACTTTGACAGCGTATTCTGCCATTAGTGGCCTGCTTAATGAGCTGGACAAGGGGTGATTGTTTTGATATAGCGCGTTGCTTTTAATTGCCTTGCTGCAAAAACGAGTTACAAAATCTTTTTTCGCGTTAATTTCAATATGTTTTACGCTTCCCAATTGCCTTGCTCGCTTAGCTATTGCTTTATTTTCTTCTTTGGCTCCGCCTAGATTCACTGTCAACGTTACAACTTCGCATTTGAGTTCAGTAGTGAAGTATTTTAGCAAAAATGAAGTATCTAGCCCTCCTGAATAGAGGAGCAAAACTTTCTTCAACTTGGCGTATTTATCTAAGCACTTTAGCTTTTTCATGCAAGACCAAGGAAAAATAGGATTAATATACTTTTTTTCTTATTTTTTTGACAAACCGGATAAAATATATACTTTAAACGGTTTTGTTATATTTATGTCTTTTAAAATTGACTTAAAGGATAAGCGGATATTGCATGCTTTGGACTTAAATGCACGTAGTCCGCTGTCTAAAATAGCTAAGCTAGCTGGGGTTTCGAAGCAAGTCGTAGCCTATCGTTTAAAGCAAATTGAGAAAAACGGGTTGATTGAAACTTATTTTGCGCTAATTGATGTAAGTAAGCTTGGCTACACTTTGCGTAAAGCTTTTGTTAAGCTGCATAATTGTGGGGAAAAAGAAGAGAAAAAGCTCATAACAAGTTTGAAAAATAATCCAAACGTAGCTTGGGTTGTCTCATGTGATGGAAAGTTTGACTTGGTTTTTGGAATGCGGGCAAGAAATATAGAAGAATATGCGTTGCAGCTTTCTAAAATAGAGAATAGATTTGGTAATTTGTTTCTTGATGTTCAAATTGCACCGATTGTCAAAGGACAGTATTTTACGAGACAATATCTGATTAACGAACCTGCTGATTCAATAGGGGAGTTTTCTTTTGGGTCAGTTCCAATTGATGTGCGTTTAGACGATTTGGACTGGTGCATACTAGTTGAAATTGGAAAAAATGCAAGAAAAAGCTTTGTCGAAATGGCCCGGAATCTAAAAGTATCACCAGATGTTGTGAGAAAACGATTATCGCGCTTAGAAAAAGCAGGGATAGTGCGCAAGTATATTGTGATTTTGAACAACGCCGTAATGTCACAGCAACATTTTAAGTTACTGCTAAAATTGCGGAATATGTCTGTTGATCGTTTTGATTCTTTGATAGAGTATTGCCATAGCCAGCAGAATGTAATCTATTTGGTTAAAACATTTGGAAACTGGGAATTTGAAGTTGACTTAGAGGTCGCGGATGTGGTTGCTTTTAGAGATTTTTTAAGAAAAATTAAGCAAAAATTTGCAGATGTTATAAAGGATTATGACTACATAAACATTTCAAAAATACACAAGTATAATTTCTGTCCAAGCAAGCCAATTGTTAATTTATGAATTCAGAAGCATCTTTGACGTTTCACTTTATTTCGTATGGGAATTCGTCAGCATCTGCACTTGGCGTTGAAGATAGCACTAGTATAATGTCGCCTGGCTTTCCAGCTACTACTGCGTGAGCTATTCTTGGTTTTACATAAACCGCAACTGGCTTTTCAGCGCTAACTTTAATCGTCTCCTTTTTCTTCGTCTTAATATCTTCCAACTTAATCACTAAGTTGCCGACAACTGGAATCATCAACTCGTACTTTTTTTCGTGGTAGTGGTTGCCAGCGGCGTTTCCCTTTTCAAAAAACCTAACTAGGTAAATATAACGCGCCTTGAACCCATTAACTCGCGGGTACCGTTCGTCGTATGCAACTATCAATTCCCTCCCTGGCTTAACCGCTTTTGATCTGGGTTTAATCGCCATATAATTCCACCGGTCTAGTTGACCGGTGGTGCTAAAAGGAAAGCGCTAATCAAGA
>OBEQ012326943.1_pt1 | contig 13700 bp, 20 predicted proteins | sample 1670901 | NCBI WGS metagenome assembly OBEQ01 (sample SAMEA104232315, study PRJEB22302) | groundwater metagenome | biome: forest; feature: aquifer; material: groundwater | place: USA | collected 2011-08-07 | depth 5.4 m
GAGGGACTTTTTCTATCCAGCGCCCGCGCAGAGCCAGCGCGTCTTGGTGCGACAAGTTACAAGTTCAAATACCCCAATTTAGAACTCGCCCTCAAAAATCTTTTAACTTGATCAAGCATGCCGACTATAAAAAATTATTTCTCAACAACGTTGGGGTTTATGTCCAAGCCAACCAGCGCATATTCTGCTTCTATTTTTTTAAAAATGGCATTGGCATCCAAAGACCAAGGCTTACTTTACTTCACATGATTTTCAAAAAATCGACGAGGTCTTCGGCATGTTCCTCTTCCATTGTCAAAATTTCTCTTAACATCTGACAAGTGGTGGGGTCATCATCTTCAATGTAGCGAATCATTTCGGTATAACTTTGAATGGCAATTCGTTCGGCCACCAAATCTTCTTTGATCATCCCTTTTAAATCTTCCCCTTCGACATATTCGGCGTGACTGCGGGCGAACAAACCTTCGGGAGAAAGATTAGGCTTGCCTCCCAGCTGAACAATTCTTTTTGCAATTTGATCGGCATGCTCTTGCTCTTGATGGGCATGTTCCAAAAATTCGGTCGCCACCTGGGGGGCATTGATTCCCGCCGCCATGAAATAATGGTATTTGTAACGAAGCACGCAAACAATTTCGGTTGCCAAGGCTCCATTGAGCAATTGAATAACTTTTGTTCGCTCCGCTTTATAACTTTCTGTCACCGCTCCTTTTTCAAGATGTGCGCGTGCCAGTTCTCGAATTGTTTTTGTATCGGTCAGTGTTGTTTTTTCATTCATATTAACTCTCTTTCTGGTTAGGGTGACCTTTACCCGATGAAACTCAACCGGGTAAAGGTCACGGGTGACATGATCGGTGAAGCTTTTTTAAATCATTTTATTGATCATCTCCTTGGCATTTTTCTGAAATTCGCCAAGTTGTTTTTCAACTTCATCTTTGGCTATTCCATATTTCTCCTGAAGCTTTCCGGCCAGGCGATCTCTCTTGCCTTGCATGACATCCAACTCATCATCAGTCAGCTTTCCCCATTTTTCTTTGACATTCCCTTTCCATTGCTTCCAGTTACCTTCGATTGTGTCCCAATTCATAGTCGTCTCCTTTTGTTGTTTTTTAAATTACTATCTTTCAGGTTTCTTTCTACAAGATGCGCACAGTTGTTACAATCAGGGGAGACAGGGTTTATAACTGGGGGATTCCCCTATTTTGTTTTTTTACGGTTTACTGGCAACACTTTCATGGTGTCGGCCATTAAGAGACACCGTGATACCTGCAGTAAAGAGAAAATCAGGAGAGCCAAAACGGTTGGTTGGTCCCATACCAGCGCCAATGTAGGCGTGCAGGTCACCTGTTTTTGACAAATTCTTTTTCAAGATCGTGTAAGCTTCCAAGGGAGAAGAAATCTCATCACTAAAAAAATTACACAGAGTGGTCAATGCTTGCAATTCGACGTTCTCAGAAACCAGATTGACTTTCGAGGGTTGATGTTGATTACCAACGTCATAGGTGACCTCATCATCCGACACAAAGCTTCCCAAACTTTCTCTTTTTTTAAGTCGAGTGCCCACGTTGACATAAAGACGATGGTGACTAAATTTCTTTTTACCAACGGCACGGGTGTCAGTAGGAGCTACAACAAATGGAAGGAGTGCTAATTCCCGACGACCGATAGAGTGATCCACATCCAGGAGTTGGATTTTAGCGCTAATACGAGTCACAAAACCCAATGAAGCTATCAGAACCAAAACAACAAGGCGGGTTTTCATTGAAAACCTGGTTGTTTTAATATCTAGGAGTAATTTTTTTTTCATGACGAGCCTCTTTTTAAAATGTTAAATGCCTAGATAGGTTCTACAAGATGGGACGAAGAGGTACAATCAGGGGGGGCAGGATTTTTGAGTGGGGGATTACTCTAGGACTGCGATCGTTTCATCTTTTTGAAATTTCCAATTAAATAATGCCCTTGATAAGTAAGAAAACAAAGACAACCAAAAAAACCCCGGCAAAACCACTTGGATAATAACCAAATTGTCGGCTATGCGGCCAAACGGGTAAGGCGCCAATGACTAACAGGATAATAAAGATGCTTACAAGTATTCCCGTCATAAAATTTCCTTTCAATACTCATTCATCAACCCACCTGTCTCACAAATAAATGTGAGACAGGTGTCTGAGATATCACTTCGTTTTCGGGGCTACAGTTGTCGTTGTCGGGCTTACTTCTACAGTGCTTGTTGTGGGACCTTTTGCGGCTCTAAAACAACATTGGGCTTCGGTTCCATAAGACAAAGGAGGATCCGATTTGTAGTCATTCTTGGCAACAATGATGCTTCCTTGATGTTCCGCATAATCAAGAGCGCAAGGACCTTGAGGAGTTGGGGCATAGGCGGCGTTTCCTTCTTCTTTCCAAATACAACTATAGGCAAGATCAGGGGCTGTCGCCTTACTTTGACAGACATTTTTGTCTATATTGCCAACGTAGGCTTTGAAACCATTGACGCAAAGACTGTCATCCATTTTCTTTAGCGCATCGGCATCCAATACTTTTCTTAAGTCACCTTCTTTGGTGGTCAAGGTGGTTGTATTTGATGTTGTCGTCGTCACCGGGGCCGCTTTTTTAGCAACGGGACGAGCGGCTGGTGCTGTTGACGTGGTTTGAGTGGTTGTTTGCTCCACTGTCGTCTTTTTATTACTATTATAGGTGTCTGTTGCGTATGAAAGATGGGAACCAAATAAGGCTCCCAAAGATACACTCACAACAGTGAGTCTCACAATAGATAGTGAGATTTTATTAAACTTAAACATACATTCTCCTTTTTTTAATCTTCTTCCGCTTTGCTTCTCACCATGAAAAGCAAAGTAGAGGAAGGCTAGTACCTCAAACTTTTCTACTTTTAATGCCAACCACCACCAGAGAAATTCCGCCAACCAAAGAAACCACACCAAATAACGGAGACAGAGGAATGGTTTTATTTTTTGTAGCCGTGGCCTGGATCGAACCGATATCCAGAACTTTTTCCTTGGTGGTGTAGTCAATGCCTTTATTGACTAAGGCGACAAACCCTAAAATAATGAAAGCGACACCGATAAGAATCATGGGTTTCATAAGGGGACCCTTCCTTGAATGAGGCGAATCAAAACCACAACGACGGCAATGATGAGTAGAATATGAATGTAACCTCCCAAAGTATAGGAGCTCACTATTCCTAAAACCCAAAGCACCAAAAGTACGACAAAAATTGTCCAAAGCATAAATGCCTCCTTAAGGCCCATCTAAACCAATTGGGTTTGGAGGGGCTGATTTAATGATCTGTCTGAATGCCCAATAGACATACTGGCTCGGCATCCTACAGTGAATAAGCTTCCTAAAATAAAAAAGCCGAATACGATTTTTAAAAGATTGATAGTTTTCATAGAAGGAATTTTACAAGGAATAGATCAGAAGAACAATCGGGGGAAACAGGGTTTTTAACTGGGGAATTTCCCTACATACGTGATTACAAACTGACGTCCAACAGGATTGCTGCGTCGGTATCGATGGTCACTGTTGTCGACTGAGTTATTTCCTCAAAAGAAGATGAAACAACAATCACTTCATCGGTGGAAAGAGTGATGGTGTCACTGCCGCCGTCGGCGATGTTGAGTTCGAGCAGTTCAATCTCTTCGCTGTCTCCATCGACCATGATGCTTTGGCAAAAGCTCAGAGTCGCATACGCTTCGGAACCGTTGTTGCTGATGTCGGAGGTGACCGAAAGTGTTCCGGTCGTGGAGGCATCAAGAGCGGCGTTCTGCGTAGCGGTCTCGCCAGCTGTCACTGTAATTTTAGTCGCATAAGCCTTGTAACCTTCTTCATAAAAAACCAAATTGTAGGTTCCGGGGGATAAGAAAAGCGAGAAGTTGCCATCATTGTCTGAAAGAGTGGAAGTTTCGACAGTCACGCGGTCTTCGGCATCAGTGGCTGTGCTATCAAAGGTCTGGACTGAAACCGTTGCCCCCGCAAGCGTACTGCCATCTGATGATTTTGTAACCACTCCGTTGATGATGGCAGCCTCCGTGGTTGCCAAAACCTGGATGGTGGGCTTGAGCAGGTATTGGCCGCTGTTTCCAGCAACCACGACTGAAGCACCGGCGTTGAAATCAAGCACAAGCTCTGTCGTTTCATTTTCGTTGATATCAAAACCTTGGACGATCTTGATTCCCGTCTGCATGCCGCTTGGAACTTTTAATTCATGTGCAGTGCCATCCAGATCGATGACATAATTTGCAAAGGGATGAGCTTCACTCAAAATGTTGATGGAGCTGTCGGGGGTGTCTCCCACAATCAAACGAATCTGCGTGTAGTGGCCAGCCTCAAGCTCTGCAAGTCCCAATGATTCGCGCACGCCGTTGACGAGATCTAAAAGATTGTAAGTGGTGTTCGGAGTTCCAACTGTCACCCAATTGCCTTCGGTCTCTTCGCCATCAGCAACCCTGTTGACTTGGATTTTGTTGACTGTGACATAAACGGCCTGATACTGATCTGTCGATGCATCGGTGAGACCAACGTTCAGTGTTCCCTTACTGGCACTACTCCCACCACTCCCGCTAGAGCAACTCCATAGAGAGATTACGACGAGTGGTAGAATCATGAGAGATTTAACAAGTTGATTATATTTCATAAAATTCACCTTTTAATTTTTGTACCACCCATTATGGTTCCCGTTATCATGGTGGTGATGCTTCGCGCGCCTCTTCTCCTCGCGCAGGCCCTCTTCGTGATTTCGGCCATAATACCAACCACTCCGGTCAGCCTCATAGTGGTAGTAATGATGGTCGTAGGTTCGGTAGTACCCTCGGTCGTATTGGAAATCAGGTGCCGGATAGAAAATGGGCGGCCCACCAATCTCTATTGTAACCCCCGCTCGTGCCGCTATCGGACTGACCAACACGGTAATGGCCAGAAAACTTCCAAGAACTATTTTGCGTTTGATATTCATATTTAATCTCCCTTTGTTTTTTCATAAGACACACACAAAACTTTATTTTGCTGTAGGTTCGCATTTATCGGTACATTGCTTCAGACTGTCATCACACGATAAATCGTTCAGACCTAACAACACGATAATGAGTTTCTTCATAATTTTTTCCTTTCTGACAGGAACAATAAAGGGTATTAGTTTTTTGAACAATCAGGCGATCCTTGATTTATAACTGGGGCATTCCCCTAGTGCTGTGAAAAACCCTCCGCACCGGAAGGTGGAGGGGACTTTCAAAACTATTCTTACATCGTCCATCGTCTCACTGAAGGAAGTACTATTCTTTCGTCGCCGTGTGGCGTTTTTCTTGGTGAGCCTTTCGACCCGCACGTACCATTTTTTCATCCATAATCTTTTCACTTTTCAAGAGTCGCTTCGACATCTCGATCGAACGTCGTACTAGATCACGGGCGCCATCATTCAATTCGGTGCTTGCCTGAACAAAGGCCACGTTTCTTTCCATATTTTCGGCCGACCATCCCAAAGAGTGGGCAATGTAGGGAAAAGGTGGAAAGAAGAATCCCAACTCGGCAAAGAAACCTAACATCTGGCCTGCCACGGCCTGTATGTTGTCTTGCCCTCCGGTGATAATGAAAGAGGCTACCTTGTTTTGAATCAAAACCTTGTTGTGAGTAGGGATCTGGTTTTGGATACAGTTCATTCGCTCCACCATCTTGTAATAAAGAGAACTTGCCGAACCCCAACGAATGGGAGTGGCGATCATGATGACATCGGCCCAATGAACGATGGCCTCATAAACAGGAGTGAGCCCATCTTTGTCATCCATTTGAGTGATCGAGCAGGGCCAGGTGCAGGCCTGAGAGCTTTTCGAATAGAAGCCTTCGCAATGACGAAATTTAAGATCATTGAGACGAATCAATTGAGTCGTAGCACCTTGTTCTTTAGCTGCGCTATCCAGTGCCACTTTCAGAAGTTCCTCAGAGGTGGAGTAGCGAGGATATTTGGTTTCCATTGTCGTGGTAGAGATTCCCACCACCCGGATTGGTCCCTCGGGCCGTTCTTGCGCTATGGGGCGTGCGAGCGGTAGAGGAGGATGAGGTAGTTTGTTTCGTTGGGTAACAGTGTTGAGATTGATGAAGAGATGTCCCTGTTCAATTTTCAATTCATATTGGGGGACGCATTCTTTTTCAAAACCGGGTTCCCCGATTCCTTTTTTTCGATCATATTTCCAATGATGCCAGGGGCAAACAATAAAGTCGCCATCTAAGTGGCCATTTCCTAAAGGTCCTCCCACATGGTTACAAACTCCCGAGATGGCACCAAACTTTCCATGGACATAGGAGAGCGCGATCTTGGTTCGATCGATCCTGATTTCTTGTAAAGGTTTTTCTTGGAGTGATTCGATAGGGCCCAGATCATGCCATTTCTTGTCCGCCATACATTTCCTTTCTAAGTTCCTTTACTGTTAGCCTGTTGCCAAGGAGTTTTGGAATGCGTATTTCCTTCCGTCTCCATTCTTTCTTTCCCCGCTTGATCGGTCTCTTCTTTTTTAGGGGGATTATTTTGTTGAGTCTGATTTTTCTTTTCTTGCACAACTTGTTTCAGAAAGTCGGTGAAAAGAACCAGAAGTGTCGTGGGAGTATCTGTTGCATTTCCAGCCATCATAAATCCAAAAACGCCGGCCGCACCGATAGCTTGGAAAGGATGCTCCTGAGTCCACAACCTGACAGATTCTACCTCGGAAATTTTTTTATCTTGAAAAGATGACTTTCTTTTTTTGGTGAGAATAAATTTCAAAACGAAAAGTGTTGAGCCGAGAACGATGCCACCAATGAGGATATAACTTATCCCTAATTCCACTCCCCCTATTTTTTCCACTCCTAGAACGAGTCCATACATCAAAAATGAAACCGCTATCAGGAGAATCATGCTCGAACAAAAGAGGATGACGATCCTGATAGCGAGATCCAAAAAAAAACTTTTGGCAGAATTTATCGACGATTCCATAAAGTTCCCAAAAGTAAACCAACACCAGCCATAATCATCACCGATTGAAGAGGATGTTTCTGGATACGGCTCTCAATTCCCTTTTCAAACTTTTTGGCTTGTTTGATTCCTTGATCATAATATTGCGAGGCGTTTTCTTGGACGTGATGAACAACATCACCGGCTAATGCACCGGTAATTTTGCTTAAGTCCTGAAAACCCTTGCCCAGGTCAGATCCTTTTTCCTTAAACTGTGCGCTGTGTTTGGAAAATCCATTTTCGTGTTCGTGTGTTGATGACATATATTTCTCCTATTTGGTTTAAAATAAAACTCTTCTGTATGAAGAGTTAACTGGAGAGAAATTACGACAGAAACCGAGGAAGAACAATCGGGGGAAACAGGGTTTTTGAGTGGGGGATTTTCCTAGCCGGTTATTAGTGGCTTGAGTCTTTCCCATAAACATCCGGGCGTAATTGGAGCTGATCGTTCTCATCGACCCACGCCGTGATATAGGTGACATGGATAGGAATGGAATTTGTTAAAGTCACTTCTTTCGGAATATCAGTCTGCATGGCAGAAATAATGGCTGTGCGGTTCCAGGCGGACTTGTCGTGTAAAAGATACTCGGCCAGGTCAATCGGTTTTTCGATTCGTAAACATCCGGAGCTGAAAGCTCGAATCGCATATTTGAAAAAATTCTTCTGGGGAGTGTCGTGCATATAAACATCATTGCTGTTGGGAAACATGAATTTGACATGTCCTAGCGAATTAAGGTCGCTAGGATCTTGAACGATGCGATAAGGAAAATTATCGGCACTTACTTCCTTCCACTTGATGCTGAGAGGATCCACTTCAACCATTTTTCCATCTTGATTAACCTTTTCCTCGTAGAGTTTCATCCCTTGTTTCTGCAAATAATGTTGATCTTGCTTCAGTAAAGGGAGTTTGTCATTAATAGCAATGGCATGAGGCACATTCCATTGGGGGCTAAAAACCAAATGAGTCATGATGGAATCGAAAGTGGGTGAAGGCCGTGCGGTGCTTCCCAAAACCACTCTCATAGTCATGATGACTTTGCTGTTCTCGATAAGTTGAAGCCTAAAATCGGGAATATTGACAAGCAGGTAGCGGCCATGCAGAGCGGATGACACAGCTCGCAGACGTTCCAGATTTTCTTGGGCTTGGACTATTTGTTTTTCAACAGATTCATTCTGATCTTTTATTTCCTTGAGTTGGTCAATTGCCTTCTGCAAACGTTCTGCGGCCCCGCTCTCAAAAGAAGCCACGGAGGGTTCGGCTTCCGAAACAGATATCGGATTGTTTTGCCAGTTTCCACCCGATACATGTCCATGCCACCTGGTATTGGCCATTGCAGGCACAGACAGGCTTAAGAGGAAAAACATAAAAAATAAATATTTCATTTGTTAAGGCCTCCTCCCATAAGAACAACCAGGAGGAATGCCACACAGCCAATGATTTTATGTTTGTAACTAGTCATGGATACTAATGTAGATGAATTGCTGTTTGAGAACTATCAGGGGGGGCAGGGTTTTTGATTGGGGGATTTACCTAGCTGGCACCACAAATGAAGAGCCCCCTGTACTTTTCCGGTACAGGGGGCTCTTCAAACTTATTGATTCTCTAAACTTCTTACGGAGCAGGTGTTGTCACTGTACTTTGATCAAGATTAACCGCAGTCTGTGCCAACGCTCTGCCGTTCATCGACGCGCCAGTCTTCAGCGTGATCGCTGTCTGACACAATAGTATTCCCTCAAAATGCGCGGTCGTTCCAATATCCACGGCACCAGAAACCTGCCAGAAGATGTTCTTGGCCTTGGCGCTACCGCCCAAGGTAACATGCATAGCATTGCTCATAGTTAGATTTCCAGGTATCTGGAATATCCAGACATCATTGGCGCCGCCCGAGATCGTGACATCTGTTGATATGGTCACCCCAGTAGTCCAGGTATAGAGGCCGGGAGTGAGGGTTTGCCCGCCGATTTCTCCAGCACCCATGTTTAGAAAATCAGGTGTTGGTCGTCCGGCGGCGTCGGTGAACGCGGTTTCCATGTTTGAAACGGCCGTAGTTAAGTTGGAGCTCGTAGGAGGATCCATATCGGCCCCATATAAATTTCCGGTTACTTGATCCGATGTCGCAGATGTAGTCCCCACCATCGTTAATGAAAAACCTGTTAAGTAAGTCGTGGCTGCTGGACTCACTCCGACATCCCCAGTAATCACAGAACTCGGAACCGTCGAGACTCCTGACTTTGCCAAAATCACGAAATTGCCGGCTGTTCCAAGGTTGACCGGCGAGGGACCTACCGCTACCGATGTCCCTGTCGTAAAGCTCCAGACATAGGCCATTGCCAGTGCATTGGCGCTTAAGTCTTTAACATCCGTTGTAATTGTGGCCGTGTAGAGGGTGTTGATTTCTAGATTACTATCGGGCGTAAAGATTGCGATACTGTTTGTTGCATCCAGAGCAACGGATCCATTTACAGGTGTTACACCATCTGTTACGACAAAGCTCGCTAGTGTCAGTGTGAGCGGGTCGATCGCCTCACTAAAGGAAGCAACGACTGCTTGGTTAAGGGCTACATCATTATCTGCATCAGCAGGATTTGTCGAACTCACTGTAGGTGCTGTGACATCTGCAGTAGTATCTCCAGTGCTTCCAGTGTCTCCGGTATCTACAGATACGGTGTCTCCAGTACTTCCAATGCCTCCGGTGTCTCCAGTAGTATCTGTAGTATCTCCAGTACTTCCAATGTCTCCGGTATCTCCAGAGGTGTTTCCGCCGTCTCCAGTACTTCCAGTACTTCCAGTGGTTCCGGTATCTACAGAGGTACCTGCTGCTACCCCTCCTCCGTCCTTACTATTACCACCGCATCCGGCTACAAAAACAGCCAGCAATAAAAACGTAAACAACATTTTTTGAATTTTCATATTATAGATTCTCATAAAATATTCTCCTTTTTTGCACTGAGGCTTCGCAGAGTATTACTCCACAAATTAAACATCAGTAGATTCATCACTAAAGTATAGGATAAGAAAAAAGAGAACAATCGGGGGAGACAGGGTTTTCAGATGGGGGATTTTCTTACTTTTTCCGGGGGCGTCGGGGCAGAGTTGAATATTTTAGTGGTTGATCTTCCGCATTCGCACGTCTTCATAAAAACCATCATCAAGCTGGCGGGAAATTTGTCGGCATGGCTGAGTGCCAAAATCATGCTTTTGTGATTGACCTTAGGCACCGAATAAAGTTGGCGCTGAGCTCCCACCTCTTTCAAAGCTAAATCGAACCTTTTTGAATCGTGCTTGATTTCTTTTTCGTCTTTGGCGGCATAGAGAATAAGAAACGGGGGGGACGCCTGTTTGGCAAAAAACAGGGGAGATAATTTTTTTCTTAAAATTTTGCTGAGTTCTTCTCTGTTGAAAAGGGCTTCAATAGCTCCTAATTTTTTTCCATATTCATACGTTTCAGGATTCATGAAATTGTAGCCTACTCCGCTGATGGGAATGACGCCGCACAAAATTTGTGGTGATAAACCCAAAGATTGCAAAACAGAAGGGTCCAGCGCCACACGGCTGGCCAGTTGGGCTCCGGCCGAATGGCCTGCCAAGAAAATGGATTTCGGATCGCCGTTATATTCGTGAATGTGATCATGAACCCAAGCCGTGGCGTGGGCGACATCCATGATTTGGGTTTTCCAGTCGACGCCGGGCATCAACCGATAGCTGATGATGGCGGTTCCAATTCCCTGCGAGGCAAAATAGCGGCCGATATTGCCGTAGACATCCGCACCGGCCACTTTCAGATCTTTGTCCCCCGTATTCCATCCCCCACCATGGACAAAAATCATCGTTGGCCAATTTTTCCCCTTGGGTAAGAAAAGGTCGAGGCGGTTTAAGACGTTGTTTGAATCCGAATAATTGATGTTTTGAACCACTTGCGTGTCGGGCAAATCAACCTTTTTGTAAAGAAGAGCGATTCCAAAAGTGGCACAACCACCAAACAAAAGCGGCAGGTTAAGAAGAAGGAGGATGAGAATATATTTAATTTTCATAAAGTATTCATAGTAAAAGCTCTCTTTCTTTTAATTGTTAAGGTTTAGTCACTCATATTGTTATCGATCAAACTCATAGATTACTAATGTAGATGAATTGTTGTTTGAGGACTATCGGGGAAAAGAGTATTTTGTACTAGAGGATTTCCCTGCTGAAATGAAGTCTTTGATGAGCCTCTCCAATCTCTCGACGTTCCGTTTAAGGGCCTTAATGATCTCGGCTTCATCTTTTTCGAACTTCCCGGTACAGCTCGCCTCAAGATTATCGATCCCCAGTTTCAAAATGGAGAGAGAGGTACGAATTTCGTGCGAAACTAACTGATTTGAGGACATAATCATTCTCCTTAATGAAGAAAAGAGTGCACGGTCGACACGATCTCAGAGGCCCCTATTGGTTTCGGAATAAAGCAGGAGGCTCCAAGCATTGTCGCAAACTCCACGATTTCCGGATCGCTATACCCGCTTACCACCAAAACAGGCGGGATTTTTTCGCCGATCGAAATTAAGTTCACAAAGTTCTGCAAAAAGGCGAGCCCACTTGCCTTGCGCAATCCTAAATCCAGAATCACAAGGTCCGGCACACTAAAACGGACACTCTCCAAGGCTTCCTCGACACTGACAACACCGAGGCACTCATATCCTTCTTTCCTGAGACAACTTTGAAGGACCAATTGAAAATCGGAGTCATCATCGACAATGAGAATTTTTCGTTGTCTTCTCTCAAATTGTTGCTGAATTTCATTTTCCATAATTTTTAGATTAGGGGATTGATGTTCTCCCTCATCAAAAGGTTACAAGAGAAAGAAGAGAGGAACAATCGGGGCACAGAGGATTTATGAGTGGGGGATTTACCTAGGGGTTCATACCATTGATTTGCAATACTGTGCCGCTATTCTGACAAGCTCATCCAGATCGAAAGGCTTTTCCAAAAACCCGGTGGCCTTAAGTGTGGATTGGTTGATGTCGGTCCCGGCACTCATGATGAAAATTGCAGTATCAGCAAATAGTTGCGGATGGATTCGCTCAAACTCCAAAAGAAAGGTGGCGCCATTCATCACGGGCATCCTGAAATCAACAAGAATCAGGCCAAACTTTGGCGTAGATATTTTCTCAAAGAGATCTAGGGCCACCTGCCCATGGTTAGCTAGAAAGACAGAATACCCTTCTCCTTCGAAAAATTTTTGGAGACCTGAGCGAAGCTCCGCATTATCTTCCACAATGAGAATTGGTTTAGAGGCCATGGGGAAGCTCCACGATAAAAGTTGAACCCTGACCAAGCGTGCTTTCCACTCGAATGGAACCGTGATGCGCTTCCAGGATCTGACGAACGATGTAGAGCCCAAGTCCCAGTCCGCTGATCTCGCTTCCTGATACCGCTCGCTCAAACCTCTGAAAGATGCGCTCGTGATTCTCCTTGGCAATGCCCATGCCTTGATCGCGAACGACGATTTGTGCGCCAATCTTTGATTCATTTACTTGAACTAAAATCGGCTTATCCCTGCCATAGCGCATGGCATTTGTTAAAAGATTCATGACCACTTGTTCGATGCGAAAGCGGTCCCAGTGCCCTACGACTGACTGGCAAACATCAATTTTTATCGGACAGCCTGCAGCGCCCAATTGCTCTGAGCTTCGTTCGACGAGATCGCGGGCGAGCTCACAAAGATCGAACGACTCTAAGTTTAGGACAAGCTTCCCCGAGCTAATGCGCGTGATATCCAGCATATCGTCAATGAGATGAGTGATCTGGTTGAGCTGTTTTTCGTCAGCATCGAACATCTTCGTTAGCCTCTCCATCGTAAACGCAAGAGGATCCCCCTTTCGTAGGTTGCGCTTTCTCACCTGAGTTTCAAGCTTTAACGAAGTAAGCGGGGTCTTGAGCTCATGAGAGGCAATCGACATGAACTCGTCTCGTATCGCGACGGCTAACTCTAGCTCTCCTTGAATTTTCTTGAGCTCCTTTTTCTGCAGGTATTGCTCAATGAAGATGTTTACCTTGCTTTTGACAGCAAAGGTGTCGAGCGGCTTGAGGAGAAAATCCACCGCGCCGGACTCGTACCCCTTAAACGAGAAGCGCTGCTCAATGGCTGTCGCGGTTACAAAGATAATCGGGATGTTTTTGGTCCTTTTCGTCCCTCGCATAAGTTCAGCAAGCTCAAATCCGCTCATGCCGGGCATTTTAACATCAATAAACGCCAGGGCCAATTCATGGAGAACCATAAACTCCAAGGCCTCAGTTCCAGATTGCGCTTTTAAAATCTCGATGTCATCGCGCCTGAGTACCCCTTCTAAGGCAAGCAGATTATCTTTCAGATCATCGACGAGAAGAATTTTTACCCGATCGGTTTTTTTCTGACTTGGGTTCATAATCATTTTACTTCTTTTGAAAAATTCGATCCTTGTTAACGAAAAGATCGAAGTCTTTTGCGTATTGTGAAAACTGAATGGTCTCCTGGATGCCCAAACCTAAAAAACATTTTCTGCAAAGCGAATCAACGAAAAGCCCAATAACCCTGTCCTGAAGCTCGCGATTAAAATAGATGAGAACATTTCGGCACGAAATTAGATGCGTTTCTGAAAACACCGCATCGGTCACGAGACTATGATCCGCGACGGTGATGTTTTTCTTCAAATCGTCCTTGAATGTCACCGAATCAGAAGCCACCGTGTAGTA
>OBEQ011824103.1_pt1 | contig 13694 bp, 1 predicted proteins | sample 1670901 | NCBI WGS metagenome assembly OBEQ01 (sample SAMEA104232315, study PRJEB22302) | groundwater metagenome | biome: forest; feature: aquifer; material: groundwater | place: USA | collected 2011-08-07 | depth 5.4 m
ATTAAGACCTGCAAGCGGCTCATAAACGCCCTGGGCAGAAGAAGGTATTTCAAGCGGGTGGTGGTGCTTTACTCTATTTCCTGTATTCGCTTCCTTGCTCATTGCTGAGGTCGCGTTGAGTGTTCTAGGATGAGTCTGAATGGATTGGACTGCCAGTTTTGCGGCTTCCCTTAACTCCGCAACCTGCGCAACCTGATTCAAAGGTCCGATCGCTCGTGGGTCTCCGATGCCCCCAAGCGCTTGAATGGCTCCCAACCTTAAGGTAACACTCGGCAGCGCCAGCACATTCACTAAGGGTCCAACCGCGGGTTCTCCAATTTGAATGAGTTCCTTCAAAGCAGTCTCTCTTTGGTTCAAAACAGGTACCGCGTTAGGTGAAACGAGCCGCAATTCAGACCGGCGGCCGCCTCCCACAGGAACAAGCGGCCCGATTTCTTCAGGCACAACTTCATCAGGAGTAGGCTCAAGAGAATCATCGCCATCCCCGGCAGTACTAAGAATCAAATCCGGATAAACATTGAATTCATTAAAGCGAAGGCCGCGGGGCACTCCCGGATTAACGGACTCTTCGTAAAAAGGAGCTTCGGCCAAGATGGGCAAGGCAAAGGATTTCTGATTAGGAGATGCCTGCTCCGACATATACAGAGCAAGTTGATTCTCGGGTTTCTCAGGTCCGTATCCCGTGTATTTGTCAATATGAAGAATCGAGGCAACGCCCGCATGATTGTTTAGTTCCTCCGGGAAAAACTCATCAAGCGGTTTTAGGAAAAGGACTGCTGAATTCCGATTCCTTTCCGCTTCTGAAAGCGCTTTTTGAAATGCTTCTTTTACACCCCGCGTCAATGGCAGCTGCGGCAGGGGCAGAAATGGAAGTTCGCCGGGACGGGGCATGATGGGCGGCTGCGCTCCCCTTTCACCAAAACCCGGAGGCGCTTGAAAGGGCTGTTCTCCCGGTTGTCTGAACGGCATATCTCCGGGACGCTGCGGGAAATTCCCATGCTGCGGCATCGGCGGTAGCTGCCTGCCCTGATAATAGGCCGTCACACGTATCTTACCGCCATTTCCCGCTTCAAGATTATGTTCATAAACCGCGCGCAGGATACTTTCATAAAGGTCCGGCCTCTCGAATTCTTTCGGAAGAAAAGATGGAAAACGAGAGGCAATGGCTGTTAAGAGCTCCTGAGATGACCGGCCGATCTCGAGATATTGATCAATCTGAGACTGAAGCCGGGGCGGAAGATCCACAAAAATTTGCTTTAGTTTTCCATCCGCGGCAAGATCTTCAATAATTTTGCGCGTATCTTTCAGTATCCACGGTGTCGGAGCATTCTGATTCAGGAGAAGAAGATTCTTCCCTTCTTCGATTTTCTTTTCTAAAAAGTCCGTCAGTTCCTCTTCTTTATTTTCATGGACATAGGCGCTCATCTCAAAAAGGCGCTGCAGGCCTTCGGCGCTTACAACATTTTGGAAGGAGTCTTGTGTGTAACTGAAAGCATCATGAGCCGGCGGCGGAACGACATTTCGAGCATCATCTGCATGAGGCCCCTCTGCGAACCTCCGCGCAAGAGCATAAGCATGCCGAAGCAATTTTGTATAAGTGGTCCCTATCCCGTCAGAACTAGGCGATCCAAGAAGCCTTGCAAAGGCACGGGAGCGGACATGCGCGTCGGTCCTTTTTTCAATCCCTCCTAGAAGACCCAGATCTTCTCTTTCCGCTAGAGGAATACGTGGTTCCCAACCCTGGGACCTGCGGATCTCTTCATCAATCTTCAGTTCCAAATCAATATCGAGAGGATAATTTCGAGGATTATCATCGTAGGCAATGCGGTAGGCTTGATAAAGCTCGTGCGCAAGAATCTCAAGGCGTTCTTTTTCCTCAGCAAGCTCATAGATACCGTGCCCCACATAAATCGTGACTTCGTAACCATCCCGTGCTTCCTTGGGAGCGAGGTCGAACGTGGCAAATAGATCACGGCCAGGCTTGCTAAGTTTAACGCCTAAACCCATGGGCGGCGCTCTTTCGCCTCTTTGCCCTTCAGGCTTTACCACGACGAGATTAAACTCTGAATGCTCAATAAATGCCTCAAGCCCCGGGGCTTCTAACCCGTAAGATGTACCAAGATCAAAATAAAGTTTTTGGATTTGCGGCTTGATATTTCGAGATTGGAATTTTTCTCCGCGCTCAAGAGCTTCTTCCAGCAACTCCTTTTCTCCATCCCTAAGCTGGTAGCCGGAGCTAGGCAAGCCCTCACCTTTCCTATGAGCATGGTTAAGGTGAATGGTTAGCTGCTTGGACCATTCACTGACATTAGGTGTCTCTGCTTCAAAAAGTAGTCGGGGCGGTTTTTGTTTATCGATCCCGGAATAATCCCAAAGCGCGAGTTTGGCGGGCGTGACAACAAGATGCATACCGGCGATACCCTTTCTCATCATCTCTTTTTCCTCCACCGGATGCAGTTTTGCCGGTCCACCTGGATTTGTATGCCAGCCCAAAACAAATTTTGTCTTTGGATTTTGCGCATGGAGAACGTCATATTCACTTGTTGCAAAGGGGATGGAAAGCGACTTATCTTTCGATTCTAAAACAGGTATTCCACCCGGATGGACAAAAAATCCTACGCCGCGGGCCGCGCCATTTTCCGAGATCGGCGCTTATCCTTTTTTCAAAAATGGCATCACAACCATTTTTCCAGTTTCATCTTTTAGAACAAACCCTCCTGCCTCTGGGAAAATTACATCCTGTGCAGGCATGAAGCTGGGTGGGCTGAGAAATTTCGCGAGTGCATCACGTCGAGTGGGTGATATCTCCACCTCGATTTTTGAAAGATCAATGTTTCCCCCTCTTGCCTGGGTTTCTCTATCAGTCTCAAACAGAGGATAGCTTTTTACCCCATGCCCGTCTTTCTCGTACAGTTTCCACTCAAGCTCTTCAACTTGGAATGCAATCCACCTCAAGGGTTGCCCCGGAAAGTTAATGATAAATTCCTCGCCGGTCGAAAGCCGTCTTTCGTACGAGAATTGAATGCTTTCGCTGATCATTTCGATAAGATGCTCGAGCGATGAAATTTTAATCAAAGCGGGTTTTAGTCTCTCAGATACTTCGGTTTTAAGCGGAGCAGTAACCGGAGAAGTTTTCTCTTTTTCCAATGTCTTGGTGGCAACAGGCGCCGGCTTCTCTTCCGGAAAGGTTTTCCCTTCCGTCTCATGGATTTTGACTTGCTTCTGAGAAGCGCTTGGAGTTTCCTTAGTTTTCAAAGAAACATGTGTTGTCTTAAGACCCTCGGTAATTCTGAGCAGCCATTCCGCGAGCAGCATAAGATGCTCGGTTTTGACACTGTCCTTTGGTCCATGCCCGCTAGGATGCTGATAATTTACCCGGAGATGGGCGATACGAAGGCCTTTTATCCTTTGGAATTCCCGCTCATCACCTCCGCTGAAATTAAATTCCTTTGGCTGATGTTTCACAATGGCTGCACCCGCCGCAAGCACACCAAGCATAGCCGCTTGGTTAAGCACATCTCTCACAAGCCCGCCCAGCGCACTTCCTTCTGCAAGCACCCGTTGATAAATCGAGTCCGATTTAACCCTCTCTGGACCTTCGAAGTTAATGAACTTTACGGCAAGTGGTGAGTCGGGATCCTGACCGCCGGTTTTGCTATTGAGGACCGGGCCATCAATCGGCACCAAAAGATCAAGATCTTTCAAAAGCTCGGGACGATGATCGACAAGCCATCTTGCTCCACCCCACGGCCCTTTGCCATCCGAGGAGCTTTCTTCTTCGGCAGTAAAAATAATCCGTAGATGCGGGTGCGGAATATTTTTTTCTTTCACAGTCTCCAGCACTTCCATGATCGCCGCAACCCCGAGCATGTCATCAAATCCCGCGGTCCCTCCCTCTCCCTCAGCATGGACAAAACCATCCTTCCGGCTCACTCGGGTCCTGGTATGAGTAACGCGGTCTATGTGAGCATTAAGGCCAATTTTCTTTAAGGATCCCTCATATCCCTCGGACGCCGGTATGTCCCAAACAAGATTAAGGGGCTTCTGATCCGCAAGAAAAATTACCTTCCCTCCAAACTGTTCAAGCTCTTTCAGTAGATGGTCTCTTAACTTTTCTTCCTGCCCGCTTCCACTTGGAATCGATAAGTATTCAGCAAGCCGCTGGGTGAGCCGGTCCGTATCAACTCGCAGCTGTCCCTGAATCGGCGGTTCAGTTTCAAGACGATCAGTCATTGATTCCAGCTCCGCTTTAAGCTGACCTAGTTCGTCCTCCACGGTCCGCTTCGCCTCCTGCTCGCCCTTGAGCTGCTCCAAGAGCTCGTTCTTCTCCCTTTGCATTTCCGTAAGCCGCTCTGCCTGCCTATTTTGGCTTTCGTCCATTCTTCGCAGCTGCTCCGTTAGCCTTTGTGTACTTGCTTCCATGCTGCTCAAATCTTTGCTCGCTTTTCCAAGATCCGCCTCGAGCTGTTTGAGCCGGCTGTCCTTTTCTTCAAGCGTCTTTACTTCTCCCAAAAGTTCAATCCGGGTTTGCTCAAGAGTTCCAAGGTCACTTTGGATTTCCTCTTTTTGCTTCTTTAAAGTCTCTAAATCATCGCGGGTTTGTGTGGTCTCGCCTTGAACCGTCTGCTGGTTCCGGAGGATTTGCTCATGCTCGCGGCTTGCTTCTTCTTTTTGCCTAAGCAGGTCTGACAGACTCACGCGCGTTTGCTCAAGCTTTTTTTCTTGTTCGCTGGTCTCTGCTAAAAGCGTTTGATGGCGTTTTTCTTTTTCTTCAAGCTGCGCAATATCCGTCCGTAATGTTTGGATTCGCTCACCGGCTTCTGTCACTTGCTTCTCAAGCGAGCGAAGCCGCTCATCTTCCGCAATTCCGTCCGCAAGAATTTTGTTATAATCCGCCTGCACTTGCTCCTTTTCTTTGAGCGTTTCCTGTAGATCTTGCCGGGCCTGGTCAAGCTCACCCTTGAGTGCCCCCGCCTCTGCCAGTTCCCTTTCAAGGGCATTCTTTTTTGCTTCAAGCGTCCCAACTTGGTCTTTAAGAAGGGATAGCTGGCTGTTTAGTTCTTGCGCGGTCTGTGCGTTACGGGTAAGTCGTTCCTCCAATGTCTGGAGCTCTTTGGATCTCGTCCCGGTCTCTTCAGATTTTACGATAAGTTGGCGGTCAAGATCCTGAATGGCCGCCGTCTTTTCTTCAATCTGGCGTCCGGCCCGGCTTAATGCTTCCTCTTTTTGAAGCAAGGTAAGCTCCTTTTGAACAAGTTCCTGAGTGACGTCCACAAGCCTTTGCTCCTGTGCGGGGAGCTGGTTAAGATTCCCCTTAGCCTGACTCAGTGCAGCCTGAATCTGCTCATAGTCTGCCTGCGCTTGGGTCCGCAGCGTTTCAAGCGATGTAAGGTTTCGCTGGAGCTCTTCCACATTTTGAGCAAGAGATTCTTTTTCTTCCTTGAGAGCAAGAAGTCTTTCTTCCGTTGCGGAAAGTTCGGTCACGAGTGGCTGAAGGGCATCTCGCTTCGCTTCAAGTTCTCTGTCCAATCGCCCAATTTCTTCTATTAAAACGGATCGTTCACTCCCACTTTTTTCCAATAATTTTTGTTCCAGCACCTGTTTCTGGCTGGTCAGGCGTTCAATGTCACCTGTGATCTGAGTTTGATTCTTCCGAAGCGTGGTTAGCTCTTTGTTTTGAAGGGTAATCTGTTCTTTTAGATCACGGACGCTTTGACTTAATCCCTGAAGCACCTTCCGGCGATTTTCGGTTTCATCCCCAAGCGCTTTTAAAGCACCCCGGCCTTGACCCAGCAATCGGCTGGATTCTTCAATCTGCTGCCGCTTTTTTGTGAGCTTTTCTTCTTGTGCTTCAAGCTGGCGGTTTACCGTTTGAAGACGGTCTTCTTTTTCAGAAAGCGTTGAAACCTTATGGTCCGATTCAGTAATCTTTTCTTTGAGGGTTTGAAGCTTCCGCGAGGCCCCTTCCGTTTGGTTTTCAATTTCTCCGAGGTCTTTACGTTTCTGCTCAATCTCGCCACTAAGGGTTTGGGTATGGCCAATTAATTCCTGTTGCTTCCCTTGAGATTTGGAAAGCTCTTCGGTCATCGTCCGAAGATTTATGCGCCGGCTTTCTATTTGTTCCCCAAGCTCTGCAATTTCGCGGCCTAAAGTGAGCTTCTGATCTTTGTCCTGCTCAAGGCCCGCTGTCTGGGTTTCGAGTTCCTTTTTCCGTGCGTCAAGCGTTTGGATCTCGGATAAAATCTTTAAACGATTTTTCTCAAGAGCCGCCGTTTCTTCCTGCTGTTTATTAATTTGCTCTTTTAGAGTTTGGATCTCCTCTTTAACGGCTTCAAGTTCCCCGGTTTTATCAGCCATTTCCTGAATCGCAGATTCTAAATCTGGATGGGACGTAATTTCCTGATCCGATCGAGCTGCCGGCGATGCAGAAAGGCTGCCGGCTTCGGTTTTCATGGCGGGAATTTTCTCAGCCGCCGTTTCCTCGACAGATTCAGGCTTAGAATCGATGGTCTCATCTTCAAAAGCATGAAGCCTGCCCAGAATCCCCTTTTGGGCATGTTCTGCAAAAGTAACGAGGCCTTCATACACTGGACGGATTTCTTCCAAATCATAACTCTGAACTTCATCCTGAATCGGAACAAGTCCGGACTCGATAGCACTTACCAGTTCCTCTTCAAGGGATCTTGTCCGGTCAATGATTTCCCTGGGCGATAAATCAAGTGAAATAGCTTCAATCCTTGACCGGATCGTCGCAACACTTTGAATGATACTCTCTGCCGTTTTCTGAATTTTAGATTTTGAGAATTCCTCTTTTTCTGAGACCTTTCGCTTTTTCGCTTCCAAAATACTGACGATAGCGGCCTCAAGACTTTGCTTGATTTCAGCCGCGGACTCGTGAAGAGACAGATATAAAGGCTCCAATTCCGGAATCCCTTTATATCCCTCTATTTCATCCTCAAGTCCCTTACGGCTGTCTGAGGCCTGAGACCTGAATTCCGTGTCGATAGCCGCTATCCGGGAGAGCAATTCGTTCACCGGCATCTCAAGAGAAAGCTCTTGAATTGCTTTTTGGACCTCATCTGATTTTTTATTTATCTGTGCTTTGAAAGCTTCGATCTTCGCCTTAAGCGTTCTGGCTTTTTCTTCGATCTTTTTGTTCCTGGCTTTTGAGGCAATGCGTCTTGCCTGAGCCACGATCTCAGAACCCAGGCCCACAAATCCGGCGCGGGCAGTGCTCGAAACTGTCTCAGAAATAACGGGTTTTGGTGAAGGCTCTTCCGGAACATAAACCGGAACCACTTGTTCCGGCACTTTAGGTTCTTCAGGCGCCTGCGGCGGGGGTATTTTTACGATATGCTCCGGCTCATCCTTTTTCGGCGGAACGTTGTCTTTAGAAGGCGGTGTTAAAAACATTAAAGAAATCGATGTGTCCTCAAAGATTTCAGGCACTGAAGCTAACGGCTCGGGATGCTCTTTACCAGGTGCAGGCATTGCAAGTTTTACGTTTTGATGGGGCTCATATACCCCGAGCAAATACTTTTTCTCATCCCAACTGAAAACATAAACGGCCTTTGCCTCTGCAAACGTCTCCTTTTGAATCTCGCTTGCCGGCTTGACCGCGGCCCGGATCGAGGGTCTTTCATGTCCTTTGATTTTAAGATCAAAGACTTTTAACTGTTTTTCCGGAGCCGCTTGATGTTTGTCCTCCTGGACATAGATCATCCCGTGGAGAGGGATTTCGTGGCCCTGGAGGTCCGAAGGATCTCCAGATTTGGCAAAGATATTTCGCAAACCCACTACCTGGCCCTGGTCCTGCGCCGTCATGAGTGCCGTATCCAGTAAATTCAAGTCTTCGGAATACTCATGCCAGAATTGTGTTTTATTCTGATCGACTTTGAGGATAAAGTTTCTTCTGCCTTTTTTTGTCACGATAATGAACTTAAAATTGCGATCCCCCTTTTCATCATCATGCACCCTCAGGCGTATTTTCATTCCCAGCTCAAAACCGGCTGCCAGAAATGCGGCACGAATTTTCAACGACTCGCTTTTAAAAGCTTGCTCCAGAATCAACTGGTTTATGCCTGAGCCGCTGCCAGCCGGAATAACCTTAAGGGCCGTTACATCGCCCTCAGGGACTTCCAGATCGAATCCCTCTATATTCCAAACCTGATCCGTCCGCATCTCTGAGCGGGCCGTTTGTGAAATATCCGGTGTTTCTTTCATCCAGACCGGCCGCAGATACAGAATCTGCTTGGGGTTATTGGGATCCACTCCTTCAAGCGGCTGGTTCCAGTGCGGTGAGAACGTTTCGACGTACTGATTGCGGGCATTCTTATCATCCCAAATCCCCAGACTTTTCAGGTGCTCGAAACCTCCCAGTTTTTCAATCACCATCGCCTGACGCGGATATTGAAAATTGAAGTGATCATAAAGGTAGGTAAAGTTGGAGACGAAACTGCTCATCACTACTTGATCGAAGTTTTGAGTTTCAGCCCATTTGCTGATGTGATTCACTGTACTTTGGGCAATTGCAATAGGATGAATGGGCCAGGCATTTTGAGCGGGCGGGAACTGGACCGCATCGATCACAAGAACAGGCTTCCCCTCTCTTTCTGCGACCATAAGATAAATATTTCCAACCCATTTTCCGTCCATCCGGAGTTTGAGGTTTAGAAACCCCGGGTCTAAAAGAAATTGAGGGATGGTTTCGTAAAACGCCGCACACGCACCAAGCCCCGTACAGTCGTGACTGACATCTCCCCGGAGAAGGTCATCTGAAGTTCTCTCCGAAAGCTCAAGCGAAAATAAAATCTCTTTGCCTGCCCGGGTTTTCATCTGGAATGTAGAAATGGCCCCCGGCATATCAAAATCTTCGGATAGCCCAAGCGCTAAAGCGCGATCTTTAAAATCCCGGTAGTAGGGCTGATCTCTTAGAAACGGAATTAAAGAACGATTTTCCCGCAAGAGCTTCAGGACTGTTCGAGCCTTGGTAAGAGCCCTTACGACTTCTTCCGATAGTTTCATTCCCATATCCGTTGGGATTGGGAAAAAAAGTCTCCGCGGCATGAGCGGCCGCATTTCATCTGAAACTCTCTTAAGGACTATTTTGAAAAGATCCGTCACTTCAATCACGAGCGGATGGCGATGCCAGATAGGCCGTTCAAGTGGAGGCATGATAGGCGAATCAAATGGCTTGGGTACGGATGGAAAAGTTTCGGGCCGCCTTATCGGTTCTCCCGCTTTAGGAGAACCTGAAAACCAATCTCTTAAAAGTATCCACCCAATCCATCCAAGAACTCCAATGACAGACACAAAAACTAAAAACTCAATAGCGCCTCCAGGTAATATCTGCCCCAAAACCGCGCTAATCGCTCTGAGTTCACTCCGGATTGCTGTGGCCGTACGCAGCCCTTCAAGCCTTGCTTTCGTAGAGACCGCTTGTGCATCAAGACCTTTGAGTTCGGTGATGACCCGGCTAAGCTCAACCTCTTCCTTCCGGGCTGCTTCCACAAGCACCTGGGCTGTTGCGAGCTTTGATCCTTCTGCTGCGCCTTGGCTGGATTCTTTAAGATGTTTAATTTGAGCTGCTTTTTCTGTTTTCAGCTTTTCAAGTCTTTTGCGTTCTGCTTCGGTTTGCCGCAGGATTTTTTGAAGTTCCTGAATTTCAAGCTCCCTTCTTTTTTCACGCGCAGCACGATTGTCGAGCGTGATCCATTTGCCATTTGCGTTTATGGACGTGGAAAGCGTCCCGAGTCCCTGAACATATTCCGAACCCACTTCAAAATCAGATTTGTGGCCATTACCGCCCGGCTTTGAAGTCGTTTTTGATTGACTGGTTCCGCCTAATGCATTAAGCGATGTGCGGATTTTTTCCCGGGAAGACGGATCAGGCGCCATGACAAAATAATCAAAACCACTTGCTTCAAGAAGTTCTTTCAGTTTTGGATAGAATCCGTTTACGAGATTGTCCGCTTTTGACTGAGCGTTCGTCGTCTGATGGGACATCTGTACCGGCATGTTGTCGAGGTAAAAAATAAATTTCCCTTCTTCATCCTTGAGAACCATCGAGTAAATATTTCCGATCCATTTACCGTTTTCGACCAGCTTAAACGAAAGAAATGCCGGATCTGTTGGAAGTCCCACGGTATCGTTGAAATGAAGATTCCGGTGCTCTGAGCAGCAATCCTCAGATATCTCACCGCGCACGAAGTCCGAGAGCGTGCCCCTTGTCAGAATAAACTGTACAACCCCTTCCCGGCCGGTTCCTGCCTCAACTGTTAATTCGTCAATTCGCTTTTTGATAAGAGCGACCACGTTTCGGGAAAGATCTGAATCTTTTTTAAGGCCGCTTTTTTGCCCAAAGAGTTGGAGCGTTTCCTTCCAGTAAGCGGTTTCTGCTTCCGCCGTTTTTTGCCCGAGAGGAGATTGGAGTTCGTTTGAGAATAGAATTTCGTGAACACGCAGAGTCATGTCCGTTTTTTCTTTCTCTAGAAAAGGCCAATCCGTGACTTTCTTTTTGAATTGGCTTGCAACATGGGTCAGTGACTTTTCATCAATCACGTCTTCGAGCGGTTTCCCTCGCAGCAACTCCCGCTTCGGGCCAATGAAGTTTTCATAAATATTGGGGTGCTTGAGGCGAAGCGTTCTGATCAGAGACTTCATCTCCCCAACCGGATTTCCGATAGGACTGAGCGATCCCGTCTTTCGTTGCACCGGCGTATCCCCATCATAGGAAACACGTATTTTTTCTCCCGGTTTGAAGAAGGCGGGATCAATGCCTTTCGTCTCTTCCAAAAATTGCAGGTAATAGGCGGGCCTTGCGGATTCCCAATAACTGTAGAGTCCCAAGCGGCCCATTTTGGAGAGTGCTTTCTTTACAACCGTTTGCTTAGCGCGTTTGCCTAGAAGTTCTTCCCCTCCATTACTGCTAAGTGCCTGGATCATTTCTTCGATACTTATTGCATCTCGTGTTTCAATGACATTTTCCGGAAAACCAAGCCGGACAAGTGTCTGGCCGGCAATGGTCCGGCGAGCTTCTTCAAGCCGTGCTTTGGGGGATTTTCCAACATCAGTGAGTAAATCAAGCAACGGGAAAGTGAGAATTTGAAGGGATCCGTATTGGATCCGGTATTCATCAGCCAAACGCGGGAGATTTTCATAATCCCTTCCTGTGGGATGAGCTGAGTAGTAACCCGCAAGAGAGTCGCGGGAGCGAATAAAAACAGGCATAACCCCAGGAGGCGCGCGGGCCGCCAAATTCAGGACAAAGCTTTGTACCGGCGGTGTGTTTTTTTCAGCCAAAACGGAATAAAACCCGGATAAGTTATTGATATCTTCAACACTCGTCAGAACAGCTTTGGATTCAATCTCACGGATGCTCTGAGGAGCTCCATTTCCTAAGGCGAGCAGTTTCGCTTTGGCGCTTTCATTTGCGGTTAAAGCATCGAATACGTAGCTCGCCTGGCTTGCTTCTTTTTTATAGACTGACGCCTCAAGGCCGCGGAAGCGTTGAAGTACAGCAATCCTATGTCCCTTCGGGAGCTCCGCCCGTAATTTAATGAAAGGAGTGGTTAAGGCTACGGCAGCATCAATCCCTTTGCTTTTAAGATGCGTTTCAATCGCGGTAAATTCACTGACAAGAATTTTCTTTTCCTCTGCATCCGCTTCTCCGAGTAACCGGCCCTTCATCATTTCAAATCCAATTACCTGATCAAACCGCGCCAGAAGATCTTTCTGCTTTGAAGGATTGAACAGCGCTGAATCGATCTCGGATATTTTTTTCAAACTCAGCGCAAACCACGCTTTGTTCGGCGAAATCTGGGCTGCTTTACCAAGAACAGCCGCTAAAAGCTGAACGGCAGCCGTTGATTGACTCGCGCTTGAAGGAATTCGTCCCTTCCAAGTCTGCACCTGTGAATCAAGATAGGTTATATCTTCAGGATTTAAAGAAAACTTACGAACTGCCTCCTCCTTTAAACGGTCCAGCTGTTTCAAAGCTTCATAATGGACCTTCACCTGGCTAAAACCCGGCTGCCAAGGAGTCATTGGGTCCACGATTAGCCGGTCCACCCACCCCCTGATCTCTTTGAACTTTTTCTCGCTTTTTACAAGCTCAGGAATGATATCTTTAAAAAGACGCGAGCCATTGAGTTTTTTCCTATCAAGAGCCGCCTTCCAGCGGCGGACGATCTCTGCGATCGTCTCCTTATGCTCATCCTTATTTGCAAAGGAGCGAACGAGCAGTTCCTTGGCCTGTTCAAGTCCCGCGACATCTTCATAAAGATGAATGAATTTCTGTTTGTCGCCCTTCCAGATTCCCTTTTCGGAAAACGATTTGATCTTTTGATGCTCGCCGCGCTCGACCCAGGCTTGCAAAATGACTTCCAGAGTTTCCCTTTCCATACGGGAAAGGAACTTGGCGCTCTTTTCAATTTCAGAAGCACTCAATGATTCATAAGGCAAAATGTGGAGTCTCAAAGCGCGTTCATAATCAAATGGAAAAATCAGCGTGCGATAGGCAACCGTCACAAAATTCGTGACCGTCTGAGTCAGGAATGCGGTGACATAACCGAGGAATGCTCCTATAAAAGGAGCTCCGAATATTTCAAGCAACCAAAGCAGCGCACCGAGGGTAACTGGTTCTTTCTTACCCTGATAATTTTGAGCCCCTTCAAAAAGAACTTTCGAAGCCCAGTCCCAACTGTAATAGGCATGGTAAAGAATGATTCCGCCAATGACCCACCCCGCAAACACGCCAAGGCCGATGAAGGGACTGGCGTTATCACTTTTTAAGAGATTTAATTTTTCTTCTTCCTTGACCGGAACTGTTTCTTTGTAAATCCTTTTCCACTCGAACGGCCAATTTCCATTATTGGCTTGGATTAAAGCGCTCGCGTTACGATGCGTTTTGTAGGCCGCCCCCGCATAAGCGATGCCTGCCGCAAGAATACCGATTCCAGCAGCTGCGATCGAAATGGAAAAAATAGGCGGTAATGCCCGCATTTCAGAACGCGCGGTCTCAGCACCTCCCTCTTCTTCGAGAATCCCCCGCAACCGTTCTTCTTCGGTTCCAATCTGAACGAGCCGGGCGGTTAACTCATCACGGCTTGATCTTAGTTTTTCAAGACGAGCCGCATAAGCCTGAAGCGACGGCTGGAGAGCTTCTTCAATAACCTGGTCCTGCTGCTGTCTCGCCTGGTTCAAACTTTCCTGAAGCTCGCGGTGTTCCGTTTCCGCTCTTTGAATATCCAAGCTTAATTTTCTCTGGTCCGCTTCTATCTTTTCACGCATCCGCTCAAGATCGCGAAGTTGGGCCGCGCGCCTTTCCGAATCTATTTTCTTTTTGGGTGCCGGGGGTTGCAATCTTGGCGCGGGTTGTCTTGGAGCAGGTGCTGCTGGCGGCTCAACGACATTTTCTTGAACAACAGACTGAGGTCTGGGGTGTCCGTTCAAACGCCTATACGCCTGCTCGACGTAATCCTCCAAGTCCGGTGCAACAGGCGGCCTTGCCGTGAATTTGCCGGAAATCCGCGACATTAAAGTTTTAATTTCGTGGTCTTCAAGGAGCTCAGGGTTTTCGCTTAAAAGATGTTTTACAAGTCTTGGAAAACGCGCATGGCTTTCTTCAATCTCCTCAGATACCGTAAGCGGAGCAGCTTCTTGAGGCACACCATTCATCCTTTTCACTTCCTCGG
>OBEQ010378900.1_pt1 | contig 13693 bp, 13 predicted proteins | sample 1670901 | NCBI WGS metagenome assembly OBEQ01 (sample SAMEA104232315, study PRJEB22302) | groundwater metagenome | biome: forest; feature: aquifer; material: groundwater | place: USA | collected 2011-08-07 | depth 5.4 m
CGTCGATCCCCGTCGCCTCGGGCGAGTGCCTGTTCGGCCGCCGCGACTACAAGCCCTACCTGGAAGCGCACGCCGCCGACGTGCTCCTCATCGTCGCGCCGTGGAACGGCCTGGCGGAGTCGCTGAAGATCGCGGCCATGGCCGACGCCTACGAGGTGAACGTGGCGCCGCACAACTTCTACGGCCACCTGGCCACGATGATGAGCGCGCACTTCTGCGCGGTGGCGCCCAACCTCCGCATCATGGAGATCGATCCCGACCGCGTGCCCTGGTACGACGAGCTGGTCACGCACACGCCGGAGATCAAGGACGGCTTCCTGCACCTGCCCACGCGTCCGGGTTGGGGCACCGACGTCAACGAGGCGGCGGTGCGCGCGCACCCGCCCCGGACGCGCGGATGACCTGCTACCCGCCGCGCGACGCCGCCTGGCCGGCGAAGCGTCCCGCCGAGCTGGGCATGCGCGCCGACGCGCTGCGGGCGGCGATGGAGTACCACCTTGCGCACGAGACGATCTGGCGGCGGGACTTCCTGACCGAGTCCGGCCGCTATATCGGCGTCGCCGACGAGCCGGCGGCGCCCGGCGACATCCTCGGGCCCATCCGTCCGCGGGGCGGGCCCAACGCGGTGATCCTGCGCCACGGGTACATCGTCGCCGAGTGGGGCGACACCGGCCGCGCCGACATGAGCTTCAGCGTGGCGAAGAGCTACCTGGCGGTGCTGGCGGGCGTTGCGGTGGCGCGGAGACTGATCCGCAACATCGAGGTGCCGGCCCGCGGCTACGCGCTCGACGACGGCTTCGAGTCGCCGCAGAACCGCCTGATCGCATGGCGCCACCTGCTCGAGCAGACCAGCGAGTGGCAGGGCACGCTGTGGGGCAAGCCCGACAGCATCGACCACAACCGCGACGTGGGCCGGAGCGAGCTGGGGAGCGCGGTGAAGGGGACGCCGCGCGAGCTGCGCCCGCCCGGGACCTACTGGGAGTACAACGACGTCCGCGTCAACCGGCTGAGCCTCTCGCTGCTGCAGGTCTGCCGCCGGCCGCTGCCGGAGGTGCTGCGGAACGCGGTGATGGACCCGATCGGCGCCTCGACGACCTGGGAGTGGCAGCCGTACCCGAACTCGTGGGTCGAGATCGACGGCCTGCGGATGCCCTCGGTCCCCGGGGGCTCGCACTGGGGCGGGGGCCTGTGGATGTCGACGCGGGACCACGCGCGCTTCGGGCTCCTGATCTACGGCGGCGGCCGCTGGGGGGACCATCAGCTCCTGCCCGAGTCGTGGGTCGCGGAGATGCGCCGCCCGTGCGCGGTCAACCCGCAGTACGGGCTCCTCTGCTGGCTCAACACCGGGCGCGCCCTCTTCAAGAGCGCGCCCGAGTCGAGCTACGCGGCGCGCGGCGCCGGCAGCAACCTCATCTGGATCGACCCCGAGCACGACCTGGTCGCGGTGGTCCGCTGGATCGACGCCGCCAGCGCCGACGGGTTCCTGAAGCTCGTCATCGCGTCCGTCGAGCGCTGAACCGAACTCGGAGGGGGCCGCGACGGCCCCCTCCGCGGCCTCCTTCAGGACAGGCGGCGCCGACAAAGCCGGCGCTCGAACCAGTGCCCGGGCCGCGGCCGCCTCCTGGTCCGAGACGCGCTCGTCCGCACCCGCACTCGATACATCTCGCTCACCTGCGCGCTCCTGCGCCAGCAGGGCTACCGCGTGCCGTCCGGCAGCGCCGAGGCCTTCGTGACTCGCGTCCGCACCCTGGCCGTGCCGGGCTCGCTGCTGTCGCTGATCGCCCCGCTCCTGGCCGTCATGCGTCACCTCAACCGCCAGCTCGCGTATTCCGACGAGACGATCGAGCGCCTTTCGCGCGGGTTCGACGTGGTGGGTGAGCGCGAATGTTGCCTTGGCCGCTGTTCCAGGGCCGCCGCCTAGATGGCGCCCCACCCTCGACTCCACTCCTGCGCCGGCGAGGATCCCTCGCCACTCCGAGCGCGAATAGAAGGATGACGGAACCTCGCGAGGCCGGAGGCCACCTCAGAGCACAGCACGATGGAGACACGAAGGAGCGAACGACACCGCAATCAACCGACACGGCCTTGACACGGCCAGCCGCTTCATGGACGGCGATACAAACGCCATTCTCGGCATCGGGAGAGGCGGCGCGGCGGCCCCGACCGGGGCGCCCCCGACCACGTGGCATGCGAGGGCGCGCGCTCCCGAGTGACAACGTGCGCTCCGCGGCGGACGGTCGGTCCGCCCTCGAGGCGATCGTCGCGGAGCGGCCCGATTTCGTCCTGCTCGACGTTCGGATGCCCGGCCTGAACGGTACGGATGTCCTCGCCTCGATCCGGACCGTGGCCCCCGAGGTCAGGGTCATCATGATCAGTGGCGTGACGGGGCAGAACGTGGCGAACGAGGCCTTTGCCCACGGCGTGTTCGACTACATCGGCAAGCCCATCGATCCCGGCTACCTTGAGCTCAGCGTCGACACCGCACTGGCGGAGGTCGACAGCCTGACGCAGGCGACCGCGGCCGATCACCGCTCGTCCCCCGCGCTACCGCGATCTCACTCGATCAGCTGATCGGCCCGCAGCAGGAGTGACGGTGGGAGGCTGAGGCCAAGCGCCCAGGCGGTCCTCATGTCGATGACCAGCTCGAACCTCGTGGGCTGCTCGACCGGGATGTCCGGCGATCCCCGCTAGGCGTGGGGCGTGTGCTTCGACAGGAACTCCTTGACCCGCGCGCGCGCCGACGTCAGGGCCGCGCCGGTCTTCCACTCCGGGATGAACTCGCAGTTCGGGAGCAACTTCGCCAGCTCCTCGGAGATGGGAAACGGGTGCGCCTCGTCGTTGCCCGCCAGGACCAGACACGGGGTCGCGCATGTCGACACGAACGCGCGGTCCACGCAGTAGACGAAGCCGGGTCCGTACAGGTTCTGGTAGAGCGCGTCCAGCACTCGCGGGGTGGCCTCGGGGTGATCCTTCAGGGACTCGGCCCACGTCTCGAATCTCGCGGAGCGGCCGGCTGGCATGGCTCCCACGCGCCCGATGGGCTGGGCGAGCACGGCGGAGGCGACGCGGTCGGGCTGGGCCTTCAGCAGGCTCAGGATGAAGGACCCGCCGATGCATTGGCCGTACAGGTGACACCGATCGATCCGCAGGTGGTCCAGCAGGCCGCTGTGATCGCCGGTGTAGGTGGGCCAGCCGTCCTGCGCGGTGATCGGGGCGCGGGACTGGCCGCCGGCGTTGCGCTGATCCATCGCGATCACCCGGAAGTTCGCCGCGAACTCGGTGATGGGGTTGATGGGCGCGGCCGGCCGACTCCAGACCTCGATGGTCGACTGCAGTCCCGCCGGCGCGAACGTGAGGATCGGGAACCCCTGGCCGAACTCCTCGTAGGAGATCGTGGCGTCGTGGTGTCGACAGCTGGGCATGGCCGGGTCCTTTCGTGGCGAGAGTGAGCGAAGTATGGCGCGCCGATCGCCTTCGTTGCGCAGCCCGGCTCCTCGGGCTGAAAGGCAGCAACTCCTGGAAAGAATGGTGGGCAGGGACGGGATTGAACCGCCGACACCAGGATTTTCAGATCTAGAATGCGATCTGTGCAAGCCTGCGTAAAGCCGTGCTGCTGAACAACGATCTCAGTCGGTCATCGTAGTCAGGAATGCTCCCGAATGGGCCCGAGTTGGGCACACTTTGGGCACCACGATGTCCAAGCGCCCGGCGCAAATAGCCGACTCAGCGAGCGTCGAGATTCCCGATTTCCCGACCTGGGCGGAGCGCTCAAGGCAGAATCCGTCAAGGTCGTGAAGGAGGTACGGAACTGGCCGACCAGAGCCTGGAAGCCGCGGCGCGTCCCGAGTAGTCGTTGGCGAGCGTCGGCGCGATCTCTACGCGGGGCTTCCCGGCGCGGCGCCGCCTCAGGGCGCGGCCGGAAGCGCCGGCGAAAACTTGCGGGTGCACTCGGGGCCGGATCGCGGCATCATCTGCGGAGGCGAAGGGAGGCGCGGACCATGGGAACGACCGGGAAGGACGCGGCGCTCTACGGGAAGCTGGAGGAGCGTATCCTCGCGCGCGACCAGGTCGGCGCGAGCCAGGTCTTCTACGATCTCGTGCGCGCCGAGCGCCCGCTGGCCGAGATCATCCGCGAGACGGTCCGCATCCACGCGCCCTACACGCACGTGCCGTATCACCAGCGCATCGACAACGGCTTCGTGCGCTTCGTCAACAACGACCACTGCCTGCTGAGCGCGCGCACCAGCGTGCGCCTGCCCGCCTACCTCCCCGAGGCGCTGCGCTATCTGCCGATCGCCCAGACGGTCTGGTACGTCCCCACGGGTCTCGATCCGTGGAACCAGCTCCTCGGCCGCGCGCCCGGGCACTACGGGCGGCGCGCCCACAAGCCCGACCCGAACGTGCCGGCCGCGCCGCCGGAGCGCCACTGGCCCGAGCAGGAGCCGCAGGCCCTCGAGGGGCCGTTCGACGAGCGGCTGAACCACTGGCTGACCCTGGTGCAGCGGGGCGAGGTGCTGCCGGCCTACCGCGTCTTCCTCGGGATGTTCCAGGAGAAGGCGCATCGCCGCGAGCTGCTCGCGCACCTGATGTTCGCCGGCCTCATCGACGTGCAGGACCGGATGCTGTTCAACCGCTCCTTCACCACGGGCCACAAGTCCTACCGGGCCCGGGCGACGATCGAGCTGGGCGAGTTCGTGGGCTGGGACGACGCGCACGACGTGCTCTACGCCGGCGTCCCCGACATGGCGGTGGGCCCGCGCTGGCACTCGGCGTACGAGATGGCCTGCCAGATCAGCTGGACGCGGCTCGCGGAGCCGGACGCGCGGCCGCGCTCGTCCATGGCGCTGACGCCGAAGCGCCTCAGCGAGGCGCGCCTGCTGGCGAACGCCGAGCCGCTCACGCCGGCGGAGACCGAGCGGCTGGTGGACGCGATCATCCGCGAGCCCGAGCCCGCGTACATCGAGGCGATCACGGCGCTGCTGCTGGCCGGGAAGCACCCGCGCCGGATCGTGGACGCGATCCAGATCGCCGCCGCCCGGGTGATCCTCACGGCGGGGAGCCCCGAGAACTTCTCGATGCCCCACCACGGCTACGAGTACACGAACACGCTGGGGTGGTTCTACGACACCTTCGAGCATCCGCATCGCCTGAAGCTCCTCTACGTGGCGGGCTCCTTCATCCACCAGGCGGCGGACTGGGTCCGCAACACGCCGGGCAACGGCGCCCAGGACACGCGCCCGCCCGAGCGGGCGCGCGCGATGTCGGCCGCCGAGCTGCTCGCGCGGCTCGACGAGGCGCAGCTCGCGCTCAAGCCCGCGGAGAGCGTGGCGTGGGCGCGCGCCTACCTCGACGCCGGCCACGACCGCGCGCCGCTCGTGCGGACGCTCGCCCTCGCCGCCGTCCGGGAGGGCAACGACCCGCACAACCAGGAGATCGGGCTCTGCCTGCTCGAGGACCACGGTCACAACACGTCGGTCGAGCGCGACACGCTGCTGCTCGCGTGCGCCCACCACACGGCGGGCCACGTGAAGTACGGCGACCCGCTCGAGCCGTACAAGCGCTTCAGCGAGGCGCTGGGCCTCTAGAGTGGGATGAACGCGGTCGTCTTCAACCCGATGGATCCGGCGTTCGTCGCGGATCCCTACCGGGGCCCCAGACCAAGAAATCAGGGAGGAGCAGGCCATGGCCCAGCCGTCGGGACTCTCGCACGTGTATGTCGGCGCGGCGCCGGTGACGCCGGGGTCGCTGGGAGGCGTCTTCCGGCGGGCCGTGGGCGACGGCGGCTGGGAGCATCTCACCAAGGGGCTGCCGGAGACGAGCCACGTCCAGGCCATCACCGTCCACCCGACGAATCCGGACGTGGTCTACGTGGGCACACACGGCGGCCCGTTCCGGAGCACGACTCGCGGCGAGCGCTGGGAGCGGCTGGGCTTCCCCGATGAGCGCGCCGAGGTCTGGTCGATCCTGGTCCATCCCCGGAACCCGGACATCCTCTACGCCGGGACCTCGCCGACCGGCGTCTGGCGGAGCGACGACGGCGGCGACACCTGGCGGCGGCGGCCGAAGGCCGTCCAGCCCGAGCGGGTGAAGATGGCCTTCCTCAGCCGGGTCATCCGGCTGACCGCCGACCCGGCCCGCCCCGACGATCTGTACGCGGCGCTGGAGGTCGCGGGCGTCATGCGCAGCCTGGACGGCGGCGAGCACTGGGACGACTGCAGCGCCGATCTGCTCAAGCTCGCTGAACGTCCGCACCTCAGGAGCCGGATCCAGAGCGACACCGACACCGAGGGCATGATGGATGGCCACGCGCTCTGCGTGAGCCCGGCCCGGCCGGGCACCGTGTTCCTGGCCGTCCGCATGGGGCTGTTCCGGAGCTCCGACCGCGGTACTCATTGGGAGGACTTGGAGGTCGGCCGCTTCTCGCCGCTCACCTACGCGCGCGACGTCCGGGTGTCCCCGCACGATCCCCGCGTGCTGTACGCCTGCTTGAGCCCGGCCGCCCGCAGCCAAGACGGCTCGCTCTATCGCAGCGCCGATCTCGGCGAGACGTGGACGCGGGTCGACCGCGGGGTCAAGGCCGAGAGCACCATGATGGCGCTGGCGCTCCATCCCCGCGATCCCGACCAGGTCTACTGCGCGAGCCGCAGCGGCCAGGTCTTCGGCACCCGAGACGGCGGCAGGTCTTGGGACGAGCACCGGCTGCCGGACGGTGTGAAAGACGTCTACGCGATCGCCTGCGCCTGAGGTCGGCGTGATCGCGAAGCCTTACGTGCTGGAGTTCGGGATGGGCGTCGACCTCCACGGCGGGACGTCACAAAAGCGGCCTGCCGCGCCGTGTCCGATGCCATCCGGCATTCGAGCCTCCCGTTCTTTCAGGAGCTCCGCCAGCGCGGCGGCCGCATGCTCGTGGACGTCGTCGTCGCCGCCCCGACCCGGCGGCCGTGGACATCGAGCGGGTCCGGCGGGAGCTCCCGCCCGGCGAGGTGACGGTGCGTCCCGTCGCCGGCGGCCTGCGGGTGCCGGGGGCCGACACGCTCATCGCGTGCGTGGCCATTACCGTGAGCGTGGAGGATTCGCGCGCGCAGTGAGCGCCGTTTACCAACGGAGGATCCCATGGGCAAGCTGCAGATCTCGGTGGAAGAAATGGAGAAGACGCGGGTGGCCCGGTTCAAAAACCTCAAGCCGAGTCCCCGCGCGTTCGTCGACACCGCGATCCCCGGCTACGAGCGGCTGATCTACAACATCATCGGCCGCGGCGTGACGGAGGACCCGGCGCTGGCCCCCGCCATCACCGACGCCCGCGATTTCAACCTGACGCTCGTCAAGAAGGTGCCGGGGAACCGCGTCGGGCTGCACGACCACCCGACGGTGGAGGTGTTCATGCCGCTCACCGGGCGCTGGGGCGTCTACTGGGGTGACGAGGCCGAGCACGAGGTCATCCTCGAACAGTGGGACGTGATCTCGGTGCCCCCCGGGGTCATGCGTGGCTTTCGCAACCTCGGCACCGAGGACGCGTTCCTCCTGGCGATCCTGGGCGGGTCGGACTCCGGACACGTGGAGTGGTCGCCGAAGGTCCTGGAAACGGCCAGGCAGCACGGGGTCCAGCTCGACGAACAGGGCAACGTCACCTCGGCCAGGGCTCGCTGACGTCCGATGAGTGAAGCCGCGGACGTCCTGGCCCGGCTGTGGAGCCAGGCCGGCGAGGACCCGGCCGTCCTCGACCGGGTCAGGATCACGGGCGCCGACCCGATGCTGCCCACGGACTTCAAGATCGGCACGGCGGCCGCGGCGGCGATCGGCGCTACCGCGCTGGCGGCCGCCGAGCTGGGGCGGCTCCGGACCGGACGGGGTCAGTCCGTGGCGGTGGACCTGCGCGCCGCGATCGCCGCCTTCCGGAGCGAGCGCTACCTGCGCGTGAACGGGCAGCTCCCGCCCGATGTGCGGGGCGCGGTCTTCGGCTTCTACCGGGCCGCCGACGGCCGATGGATCCAGCTGCACGGCGCGATGCCCCATCATCGGGACGGCATCGTGAAGCTCCGGGGCTGCGACGACACGCGCGAGGCCGCGGCCGCCGCCCTGGACAAGTGGAACGCCGGCGAGCTCGAGGACGCGCTGGCCGCGAAGAATCTACCGGTGGGCATGGTGCGCTCGCGCGGGGAATGGCAGGCCCATGCCCAGGGGCGCGCGGTGGCCACGCTGCCCCTGTTCGAGGTCCTCAAGATCGGGGACGCGCGGCCCGAGCCGGGCGGCGAGGGCCCGCGCCCGCTCTCCGGCGTCCGCGTGCTGGACCTGACGCGCGTGATCGCCGGGCCGGTGTGCGGTCGCACGTTGGCCTCCTACGGCGCGGACGTCATGCTCGTCACCAACCCGCATCTGGCCAACGCCCCGGCCCTGGTGATGGATACGGGCCTCGGGAAGCTCTCGACCTCGCTCGACCTCCGACGCGCCGCCGATGTCGAGCGGCTCCGGCAGCTCATCCGCGAGGCCGACGTGTTCTGTCAGTCCTATCGCCCCGGCGCCCTGGCCCGGTACGGCTTCGCGCCGGACGACGTCGCGCGCCTCCGGCCCGGCATCGTTTACGTCACCCTCTCGGCCTATAGCCACCTCGGACCGTGGCAGGAGCGGCGGGGGTTCGAGACATTGATCCAGTCGGTGACCGGGATGGCGCACGAGCAGGGGTTCGGGGCCGGTCTCGATCGGCCGCAGCATCTCCCGGCGCAGGTCGTCGATCACGGGACGGGGTACCTCGCCGCCTTCGGCGCGCTCACCGCCCTGGCCCGCCGGGCTCGCCAGGGTGGCAGCTACCTGGTTCGTGTGTCCCTCGCGCAGACGGGACGCTGGGTCGATGCGCTGGGGCGCGTGGAAGGGCGTCAGACTCCCGAGCTCACGCTGGCCGACGTCGACGATCTTCTGACGGACTCGGCCACCGAGTTCGGCCGGCTCCGCCACGTCGTCCCGGCGCCGCAGTTCTCCGAGACCGTGGCCTTCTGGTCCCGCCCTGCCGTTCCGCTGGGAACCCACCCACCGGTGTGGCCGTAGCCGCGACCGGCTGACCCCTCACCTGCCGCCGGGCATACTCCGGCCGCGGCCGAGCACCTGGCCGGCGACGACCCGGTGAAGCTGCGGCGGTTGGCCTCGGCCGGCCGGGAGACGACCGGCGTGCGGGTCCGGGTGGTGGACGATGATGACCGTGACGTGCCGCCAGGCGCCCCGGGCGAGAACATCGTGCGCGGCGACCTGGTGATGAAGGGCTACTGGAATCAGCCGGAGGCCACGGCCGAGACGCTCCGCCATGGCTGGCTCCACACCGGCGACGTCGGCCACCTCGACGAGGACGGCTACCTCTACATCACCGACCGCAAGAAGGACATGATCATCTCGGGCGGCGCCAACATCTACCCTCGCGAGCTGGAAGAGGTCATCTGCACCCATCCCGCGGTCCACGAGGTGGCGGTCATCGGGGTGCCTGACGAGAAGTGGGGCGAGTCGGCGAGGGCCATGGTCGTCCTCCGGCCGGGGTTAACGGGCCACCGAGGCCGAGATCATCGAGTACTGCCGCGCGAACCTGGCGTCCTACAGGAAGCCGGCGTCGGTGGAGTTCCTGGCCGAGCTGCCCAAGAACGCCTACGGCAAGATCCTCAAGCGGGAGTTGCGCGAGCGCTTCTGGGCCGGCCGTGTCCGGCGGGTGTAGGCCGTCGCACACACTGTGCCCAGGTATCGTAGCTCTTGCGGTAGAGTCACTTTGAAGGAGACGTCATGTGGCACAGGTCTGGCTCTACGCCGTCTGCAAGAAGATTGTCCGCGAGACTGACGAGTATGTCGTCCAGATGAAGGCCACCAGCGGTGTTGAGACGCGTGCACACGCCAGTTGCGTGGAGGGGAAGTGAAGGCCTCCTGAGAGTCTCTGTTCAGCGCGCGCGCTCGGCCTTGATCGCCGAGATACCCACTCCCGCCGCCACCAATACCGCGGCCAGTAGCGAGAACAGGCGCTCGTAACCGCCCGAGCGCGACCTCGAGCAGCGACGCGCCCACGGGCGCCAGCGGCCGCGCGCCATTGGCCCCCAGCGCGATGGCGTCGCTGATACTGCCGTAGTGCCGGGGCCCGAAGATGTCGGCCACCAGCGTCGCGCGGGCCAGCGTAGCCATGCCGTTGGCCGCACCCAGGACCACGACCATGGGCACCGCGCGATGGCCAAAGCGGGTGGCGATGGGCGTGAAGAGTGCGATTTCGGCGAGGAAGGTCTCGAGGTGCCGACGGACGACGGTGTGCAGGACGCCGTGCTCGGTCGCGCGGGGCTGGTATTGGGCGGCCGTCGAAGCCATGTCTCGGCGGTACCGCGAATACCGGGTCCAGGGGAGTGCCGAGAATCTGATACGCCCGCAGAACCGCCATCCGGTTGAGGAGCGAGAGCGGAGGAGCTCCGGTTCGGCACGCCGGCGGGGACGGCGTGCTACGGGCGGACAACGGCGACGTCATCGAGTCCGTCGAGCCCTGAGCGGGCGTCAGCGCGAAAGCGCCGCCACGATCGCGTCCACGTCGTAGACGCAGCCGCCCCACGTCCCGCCGCTGGTCTGCTGCAGCGCGGCCCAGAGCCGCGTGTCGGCCGGCAGGTCGGGGTCGGGCGCGAGGTCCGGGCGTGGCGCCCGCGCGGCGAGCACGTGCGTCCCCTCCTCCGGACCGAACACGGTCTTGTCGTGGCCCACCAGGTCGATGCGGCCCTCCAGCCGGTTGCGGTCGACCATGATCTGGATCAGGTCGCCGTCCTGCACCTTCCCGATCGGCCCGCCCGCCAGCGCCTCGGGCCCGACGTGCCCGATGCACGCGCCCGTGGAGACGCCGGAGAAGCGGGCGTCGGTCAGCACCGCCACCTGCTTGCCCCACGAGAGGTGCTTGAGCGCGGAGGTGATCTGGTAGATCTCTTCCATCCCCGCGCCCAGCGGCCCGCGGCAGATCAGCACCATGACGTCGCCGGGCTTGAGCGCCCCGCCCCGGCCCTTGATGGCCGCGATCGCGTCCCGCTCGCGCGTGAACACGCGCGCCGGGCCGACCTTGCGGTAGACGCCGTCGGCGTCGACCACCGAGGGATCGATCGCCGTGCTCTTGATGACGGAGCCCTGCGGGGCGAGGTTGCCGCGCGGAAACGTCACCGTGCTGGTTAGACCGCGGCGTCGGGCCTGCTCCGGGGTCATGATCACGTCGTCGGGATCGACGCCGTCGATGGTCCGGAGCCGCTCGCGGAGCGCGCGCCGCCGGTCGGAGGCCTCCCACCAGTCGAGCAGCCGGCCGAGCCGCTCGCCCGCCACCGTGAGGCAGCTTTCGTCGAGCAGCTTCTCGCGCCGCAGGTGGAGCATGACCTCCGGCACGCCGCCGGCCAGGAAGACGCGGACGGTCGGGTGGTTGCGCGGGCCGTTGGGCAGGACGTCGACCAGCCGGGGGACACGGCGGTTGACGTCCATCCACTCCTCGACGGTCGGGCGCCGGAGGCCGGCCGCGTGGGCGACGGCGGGGACGTGGAGCAGCAGGTTCGTCGAGCCCCCGAACGCCGCGTGGACGATCATCGCGTTGCGCACCGCCGCGTCGGTGAGGATCTGGCGCCCGGCGAGCCCGCGCGCCTCCAGGCTCACGAGCGCGCGCGCCGAGCGGCGCGCCATGTCGCTCCAGATCGGCTGGCCGGACGGGGCCAGCGCGGTGTGCGGGAGCGAGAGACCGAGCGCCTCGCCGACGACCTGGGACGTCGCGGCCGTGCCGAGGAACTGGCAGCCCCCGCCCGGGGACCCGCACGCCCGGCAGCCCAGGTCCGCCGCCGTCTCGAGCGCCAGCTCGCCGCGGGCGAAGCGCGCGCCGATCGACTGCACGGTGCCCGCGTCCTCGCCCTCCGCGGGCGGCAGCGTCACGCCGCCCGGCACGAGCACGCACGGCAGGTCGCGCATCGCCGCCAGCGCCATCATCATCGCGGGCAGCCCCTTGTCGCAGGTGGCCACGCCGAGCACGCCCTTGCGCGTGGGCAGGGAGCGGATGAGGCGGCGCAGCACCTGGGCGGCGTCGTTGCGGTAGGCGAGGCTGTCCATCATGCCGGCCGTGCCCTGGGTGCGGCCGTCGCAGGGATCCGAGCAGTAGCCCGCGAACGGGAGGCCGCCGAGCCGCGTCAGCTCATCCGCGGCGGCCTGCATGAGGAGACCCACCTCCCAGTGGCCCGTGTGGTAGCCGAGCGCGATCGGGTGGCCGTCGGCCGCGCGGATGCCGCCCTGGGTGCTCAGGATCAGGTACGGCGGCCGCCCCAGCTCGCGCGGGTCCCAGCCCATGCCCGCGTTCTGCGTGAGGCCGAAGATGTCGCCGCTCGGGCGCTCGAGCAGCATCTCCGCGGTGAGGGGCAGGCGCCCCTGCGGCCCCGGGCCCGAGGTCTGCACGGTCCACACCTCGCGGCCCGACTCCACGATCTCCTCGAATGCGATGCCCGTCTTCGCCGGCATGGTCTCCTCCTTCACGCGTCTCGCCGACGCGTCTACAATGCGTCCCGTACGACAGAGATAATGCCAGACCTGCTCGACGCGATCGAGATCGAGACCGGCCCCGCCCCCCGCGCGGCCGTCGTCTGGCTGCACGGCCTCGGCGCCGACGGGCACGACTTCGCCCCCGTCGTCCCCGAGCTGCGGCTGCCGCGGACGCTGCCCGTCCGCTTCGTCTTTCCCCACGCGCCCCGGCGGCCGGTCACCATCAACAATGGCATGGTCATGCGGGCGTGGTACGACATCTTCGACCTCGAGGGCGGGCGCGGCGAGGACGAGGCGGGGATCCGCGCCTCCCAGGGCCACGTGGAGACACTGCTCGCCCGGGAGAGGACGCGCGGCGTTCCCGCCGCCGCGATCGTGCTCGCGGGATTCTCGCAGGGCGGCGCGATCGCCCTCCAGACCGGGCTCCGCCACCCCGAGCCCCTGGCCGGGATCCTCGGGCTCTCGACCTATCTCCCGCTGGGGCGCACGGTGGCCGCCGAGGCCAGCGCCGCCAACCGCGACGTGCCGATCTTCATGGCCCACGGCCTCCAAGACGACCTGATCCCGCCCGCCCGCGCCCGCCGGGCCCGCGACCGGCTGCACGAGATGGGCTACCGCGTGACGTGGCGCGAGTACCCGATGCCGCACGCGGTCTGCCGCGAGGAGATCGAGGACGTCGGGCAATGGCTGCGCGGCGTCCTGGGTGGGCAAGCGGGGTCGACGGCCTCCTGACCCGTCGTGGGTGGGAATGTCCATTTGCCGGGGGGCCATTCGTCTTTCTGGTGACGATGGTGGCCGGCGGCGCCGCCGGGGAATCGGATGATCAGGAGGTGGATCATGTCACGGCGGATTCTGGTCTCGGGTCTGCTGGGTGCGGCGCTGCTCGGGGTCGGCTCGGCCCGGATGGGCCCCGAGGTCGCGGCGCAGGCGGCCAACGACGCGGTGATGTCGCCGGCCGCCGGGTTGACGTGGACGACCAGCGAGCGGGGCGCTTCGTTCGCGCATGCCTGGGGCGACGCGTCGGTCGGGCCGCACGGCCTGTTCGTGCGGTTTCCGGCCGGATACGGCAGCCCGCTCCACGTCCATACGGCGGATTATCATGGCGTGGTCGTCACGGGCACGGTGGTGAACCCCATGGACGACGCGCCGGCGGGCCCCGAGCTGAGGGCGGGGTCGTACTGGTTCGTGCCGGGCGGCCGGA
>OBEQ010228402.1_pt1 | contig 13688 bp, 14 predicted proteins | sample 1670901 | NCBI WGS metagenome assembly OBEQ01 (sample SAMEA104232315, study PRJEB22302) | groundwater metagenome | biome: forest; feature: aquifer; material: groundwater | place: USA | collected 2011-08-07 | depth 5.4 m
GATGCCCGTGGAAGAGCGCCGTCAGTTGCCCCGGACGCTCGCCGCTCACGAGGGCCGTGGCGATGCCGTAGGTCGCGGCCTTCTTGGCGGCCATCACCTTCGTGGACATGCCGCCGGTCCCTTCGAAGCTGGACGTGCCGCCGGCGCGCCGCTCGATCTCGGCCGTCACCTCGGTGACCACCGGGATCAGCGTGGCGTTGGGATTGTGGCGCGGGTCCTCGGTGTAGAGTCCCTCGACGTCCGAGAGGATCACGAGGAGATCGGCGTCCACCAGGTGCGCGACCATGCCGGCCAGGCTGTCGTTGTCGCCGAACCGGATCTCGTCCACGGCGACGGTGTCGTTCTCGTTGATGATCGGCACGACGCCGTACTCCAGCAGGGCGGTCAACGTGTGGCGCGCATTGAGGAACCGCGCGCGGTTCGTCAGGTCTTCCCGCGTGAGCAGCACCTGCGCGACCTTCTGGCCTTCCTTCTCGAACGCCTTCTCGTACGCCCACATGAGGCGCGATTGCCCGACGGCGGCGGCGGCCTGCTTGAGCGGCAGGCTCTTGGGATATTCCTTCAGGCCGAGCTTCTCGATGCCGCACACGATGGCGCCGGAGGACACCATCACGATCTCTCTGCCCTGCGCCTTCAAACTGGCCAGTTCGGAGGCAAGGCGGTCGATGCGCTCGCTGTTCAGGCCGGTCTCTTTCGCCGCAACGAGGCGGCTGCCCACCTTGATCACGACGCGCTTGGCGTCTTTGACGATCTGGTCGCGCATCGCAGCTACCCGCTGGCCTTCTTCAAGGGGGTCCGCAGTTTGGCGACCTGCTCGCCGAGGAACCGTATCAACGGACGCAGGCCGGCGCCGGTGACGGCCGAGATGGGAAACATTCGCAGGCGGAGTCGCCGGCAATGGGCTTCCAGCTTCTTCAGATTCTTGCATTCGCCCGCGACGTCGAGCTTCGTCGCGGCCACGGCGAACGGCTTCTTGGCGAGGTCGGGGTTATAGAGCTTCAGCTCCTGCCGTAGAGTTTGCAGGCTTTCGACGGGGTCCAGGGTCACGCCCTCGCTGACGTCCACAAGGAACATCAAATACGACGTGCGCTCGATGTGGCGCAGGAACTGAAAGCCCAGGCCCTTGCCTTCGTGCGCGCCCTCGATGAGGCCGGGCACGTCCGCGATGACGAAGCTCTGGTCCTCGTTCACGGCCACGACGCCGAGGTTTGGCACCAGGGTTGTGAAGGGATAGTCGGCGATCTTGGGGCGCGCCGCCGAGATAGCGCCGATCAAGGTGGACTTGCCGGCGTTCGGATATCCCACCAGGCCGACGTCCGCCAGGAGTTTCAATTCCAACTGCAGCCAATGCTCCTCGCCGCGGGTGCCGGGCTCGCACTTGGTCGGCACGCGGTTGGTGGAGGAGGCGAAGCGGGCGTTGCCGCGGCCGCCGCGGCCTGCGTGCGCGATAATGGCTCGCTGGCCGTCCTCCGTCAGGTCGGCGAGCACGTCGTCGGTGTCCAATTCTTTGGCGATGGTGCCGACGGGCACGCGGATGACGTGCGAGGGGGCGGAGCGGCCGTGGCGGTTGCCGCCTTCGCCGTGGCCGCCGCCTTTGGCGATGTGGTGCTGCTGAAATTGCAAGTCGAGCAGGGTGGACATGCGTTCGGTGGCCTCCAGGACGACGTCGCCGCCGTTCCCGCCGTCGCCGCCGTCCGGCCCGCCCTGCGGGACGTGCTTCTCCCTGCGGAAGCTCCGCACCCCGTTCCCGCCATCCCCGGCCTTCACGTAAATTTTGACCTGATCAACAAAGTCCATGGCACCAGTATAAAACCCAAGGACTTACAAAGCAAACCGAAGAGTAGGAAATGGTGAGGCGAGGAGAGGGGCAGGCTACTGTTCTGTCATGGTTTTTGGTGCTGCGGTCGCCGGTCGAATTCTACAAGGAATGGATGGTCAAAAATGAGGAACGACCTGTCTCAAATATTAGGTGTGGCAGTATAAGGATACTTTTTATTTAAACCGACCACTAAAATAAAGAGCAAAGACAATATTGCTAAGCACTCCTGTTACGAGATTGACAGCTAAGGAAAATCCAAATAGTAACCACTTGCGTTTTCTCTTTTCGATGACTTCTTGGCGTTTCTCCATTGCACGTTTGGAAAGCAGTACAAAGCTTGGCGGTCTATTTTCAGCATTTGTGCTAATCCAAATTCCCAGAACAATAGCCACAATCAAGGACGCAAGAAGGAAAACTCCAACGTTAGCCTCCAAGCGTGGCCATCCCCCCTGAACTGTTAATTCAAGCAGGAAGTTGATCTTTTCGTTAAGAGAAGGTAGTGCTTCTGCCTTTGACTGCATTATTGGTTGAGCTGTATCAAGCTGATGTTCGAAAAACTCACTAGTAGCATGAAATGCACCTGCCACTGCGCCAGCAAAGAGCAATACTGCACTCCACATACCAATCCCATCGCTGTGTCGATATATGAAACGCTTAATTTTGTTCTCCTCTTTTAACAAGCTATTAATATGCCCAGTTAGTAGAGCCTCAATGTCAATTCCCCATGTTCTAGCAGTGTGGTTGATACGAAATGAAATATAGTTTCCAAAGACTTGGAACGGCGAAATAGGATGTAGCCTAGGTCCCACATGAATAATAAGGCCTTCATCATCACCAGAACCTGCAACGAAGGACATTTCGATTTGCTGCTTCTCAGGGTAACTCTTATCTTGAAAACGGACCAGGTAAATCCAGGATAAATGGGCCGCTACGGAGATCAGAGGGCGAACTTCTGTGTAATGCATGAAATCATCGAGACTATTAAGGAGCACAGATGAGTTATCGCTGTAGATTACTCTTACAGTGAATTGGACTAGAGAAGCCTCGTTCTGCTGACGGATACGTTGATCGACTAACGCGAAGACGTTCTTGATATCGTGCACAGTAATCTCAAAAGGCCCGTGAACATGTTTGTCAATGGTTTGGGCCTTTCCGAGTATGCCTGATATAAATTCACTAAAGTCCTCTTGAGCACACGGTAGCACTATCCCGAACTTTTCCTCGGATACAGGCTCTGCTCGTTTAGCTTCTTTGGGATTTTCCATTTCTATACCTCATATCTGCGAAGGAGTCCGATGCTGAAGCATCGCATTAGGTCCTGAAAAAGTAGAGGCTACAGTTCAAGTAGTCTGTCTTTTGTACTGAGAAGTGTCAACGAAAATTGTGGTAAGGCTGTATCTGATTGGACACCGTGAGTCGGGTGGCGGGGAGGGGCGCCTAGAGCGGGCGCGGGGCGTCCTCAGTCATCCCGGATCACTAACGGTTCCGCATCGAACTGGGACGCCAGTCGCTCAGCAAGCTCCTCAGCCTGTTGTTCTGAGGTGAATTGCCCGACTTGCACCCTGTAGTGCCTCCCCGACGAAAGCTCAACCGTCACGATTCGCACATCAAGGTACTTCCCTTTGAGCTTCCGCGCCAGCGCCTGGGCGTTGGCCTGCTCGACAAACGAGGCGACCTGGACCCTGAGATAACCAAACGCGCCGGGGTGCCCTTGGTACCCAACGACCCGAAGTTCGACCTGATCGGTACCAGGCCCGGCCATCGCCAGGGCTTGCGCCGCTGTCAACGAGAGATCAATGATTCGACCCTTGACAAAGGGACCACGGTCGTTAATGCGCACCGTGACCCGATGTCCATTAGTGAGTGATCGCACCTGCGCGACGGCGCCGAATGGGAGAGTCCGGTGGGCGGCCGTTAACTGATGGCTGTCGTACACTTCGCCACTGGCGGTCTTGTTCCCGTGAAACCCAGGACCGTACCAGGAGGCATATCCTCGCTCGACGTACCCGACAGGATAGCCGGCAGGATAAGCCGCATTTTTCTGCGGACGACCCGCACAGCTGTTCATCCCCCAACCAATCAGCAGCAGAAGCAGTAGCAGAAGAAAAGCGGGGAGAGTGCGTAATCCAGAAGCGGGGTTCATTCTTGTGCCGAAAAAGGGGACAGGCTGCTTTTCTCAGCAGTCTGTCCTTTGAGTCACTGCATGCTCTTGCGAAGATCGACCAAGACCTGATCAACCGCGTCCACCCGGATCAGGCCCAGCCGCGGATACTCGATTTCGATGATGACGTATATGGTGATGGCCATGACGGCCGCAAATCCGATGATGTGGGTCCAGCTCCGCCCCTTGCCGCCGGCCATGCCGTAGCCGGCCATCAGCGAACAGCCGAACGCCAGTCCGGACAGCAGCACGAAGACGATCATCGGCGGGTGCGTGTGGGCGGCCACTGCCCGGGTGGTCGTGATATCGATCATCTCGTTCAGGGCCGGCATCAGCAGAATGGCCACGTGCGGCTGACCCTGCGCGCGGGAGGCGGCCACCGCCTGGGTCCAAATCTCGCCCTGGAGTTTCACGCTCCTGGCCCGCTCTGCCTGTTCGGCCTCGGTGTCGGGCCTCTTCCGATAGGTCTCGATCCGGGAGTCAACATAGTCGCGGAAGAGTCCTTGCAAGGCGGATCGGGCGTCGGGAGCAAGCAAATCCAGCCTCAGGTAGGCCGTGCCGATCGCGTTGACTTCCTGGGCGACGAGCTGCCGCCGCGCCTCGAATCGCGAGGCGGCCCCCGAGATGGTGAACGCGACCAACAGGCTCAACAAGGCGAATACGGCGCCCTCTGCCGCATCGATGCCGGGGCGCGCCCCCGCAAGATCTTTCGCGACCCGCCGGGCTCCGAGTCGCCGGCCGACCTCCAGGAACAGCAGCATGCCGAGAAACAAGCCCCCGGCGAACAGCAAGGTGGTGAAGATGTCGTTCATGTTTGCCTCCCGGACATCACGTTAACGGGCAGGGCACTACTTTACGGCCGGCGCGCGACGCTCCATGTCATGGAGGGCCTGGGCGTAAGGCGAGCAATGTTCCTTGACCGCCGGGGGATCGCCTTCATATTTCCGGAGGCACAGCCGATACGCTTTCTGCATCTCCGCGATTTCTTCCTTGATGTCCGCATCCCCCTTGATCGACCGGAACTCTTCATAATACTGGCAGCCGGCCAGTCCATTCAGCACGAGGATGAGACCCACCAGAAGTCGTGCACGCATGCGGCCCTCCCTTTCCTGACTCGCTTTCTCAGTAGTCCGTCCTTCTCTATTGGGGGCGGGGCTTCTGGTTCTCTGCAATGATCCCGAGTCGCCTCCAGGCAGGCGGAGCGACCGCCTGATCCTCCACGAGCTGCAGCCCCATTTCCTCCTCGATGTAGCTGGTAATGACGGCGTCATTGATGGGCGCGGACGAGGAGGGGATCAGCACACGGACTCCGGACTGAACGGCTTCCAGTTTCACGACGACGCCGATGCCATCGGCGTAATGAGTCAGCCGGTCATTGATGTGAGTGAAGGCCCCTAGTTCCGTGCGTCCCTCCAGCAGCTCACGCACTTTCTGAACCAGCTTTTTATACGAGAACGGTTTCGAGAGGAAGTTTGCGCCCTCGTGCAGGATGACCTGTTTCAAGAGAGGCGAGCTGGTCTTCCCCGAGATGTACATGACCGGCAGACCGGGGTGAAAGGACTTCACTCGATCAGCCAATTCCCGCCCGTTCATGTTCGGCATCGCGAGGTCGGTGATCAAGAGATCGATCGTGCCCTGATGCGTTCGAAAGAGGCGCAGGGCCTCTGCGCCATCTTGTGCCTCGAGAAGAGTATAGCCGTTGGATTCGAGCAGAAGACGGAGGCTTTCACGAACGATCTCATCGTCCTCTGCCAGCAGAATTGTGGCTGAACTGGTTCCCATTGGTTTCATCCTTCTTCTGGTGCGGTCCTAAAGGGTTTTCATGTCGATGACGAAGCGGTAGCGCACGTCGCCTTTGATCATCCGCTCGTACGCCGCGTCGACCTGCTGCATGGGGATCACCTCGACATCCGACGTGATGTTCTTGGCCGCGCAGAAATCGAGCATCTCCTGGGTCTCGCGGATGCCGCCGATGAGCGAGCCTACAAGTTGCCTTCTCTTGTGGATGAGCGAGAAGGGCGCGACCGCCAGCGGTTCGGGCGATGCGCCCACCAGCGCCATCGCTCCGTCCCTGCGCAGCAGGTTGAGATACGCGTTGAGATCGTGGGGCGCCGAGATTGAATCGAGGATGAAGTCGAAGCGATTGGCGAGCGCCACCAGGCTCTTCGGGTCTTTCGACACGACAAAGTCATGCGCGCCCAGCCGGCGCGCGTCCTGTTCCTTCGATGGGGAGGTGCTGAAGACCGTGACCTCAGCGCCCATGGCAGCGGCCAGCTTGATCCCCATGTGGCCCAACCCGCCGAGCCCGACCACTCCGACCCGCTGACCCCGACCGACGTTGAAGTGTCTGAGCGGCGAGTACGTGGTGATCCCGGCGCAGAGCAGGGGAGCGACGTTCGCCGGCGGAAGCTTAGAGGGAATCTTTAGCGTGTACTGCTCGTCCACGACGATGTGCGACGAGTAGCCGCCGTACGTCGGCGTCTTCTTGTCTTTCTCGGTGCCGTTGTATGTCCAGACGACGTGCTCCTCGCAGTACTGCTCCAGGCCTTTTTTGCAGCTCGCGCACCGCCGGCAGGAATCCACGAAACAGCCGACCCCGGCGAGATCGCCGGCTTTGAAGCGCTTTGCCTTGGATCCGACGCGCGTCACGCGCCCGACGATTTCATGTCCGGGGACCATGGGGAAAATCGCACCGCCCCATTCGTCCCGGGCCTGATGGATGTCGGAGTGGCAGATGCCACAGTAGAGGATGTCGATGAGCACGTCGCGAGGGCCCGGCTCGCGCCGCTCGAAGCTGAACGGTTCGAGCTTGGAGGCAGGGCCTTTGGCGGCGTATCCGCGTATTGGTAGCATGGCGTGATCTCCTCGTGAGGCTTCTCTTCCCGAATAGTCTGGCTGCGGTACTGAAGAGGTGTCAACGAAAATTAGGGGTACCACGCGCAATTTCCCTCAACCCTTCTTCGAAAACCTCTCCAGCCACTCGGGGTAGGAGTGGGAGTTGGCGGCGGAGAAGAACTGCTGGTGCCGTTTATCGGAAAGGACCAGCGCGGCGACTCTCATTAACGATTCCTCGACCCGCGCGGGATCGCCGTAGGCCTCGAAGGCGAGGCTCCAATAGTCCGATCCCTTTACCGTGATCTTCGTCAGCTCCACGTTGCAGCCATTGGAGAGGAAGACCTTGCCGGCGGCGACTTCCTTTATTGAATCTCCGCCCGGCGAGAACTTCCGCAGCGTTCGCTCCTTCGTCACCGCGATCCAGAGATCGGGAGAGCTGGTCCGCAGCCGCTCGAATTCCTTGAACGCAGCGTCCCCGCCGGACCGCTTCTCCCACATCTGCACGTTGCCGGAGACGTCCGCCGCGAAGCTGCGCGCGCCCAGCGCCTTCACCAGAGGTTTGATCTCCAGCCGCCCTTCTCTCAGCTTGATGTTGAGCCCGAGAGGGGCGGGGAACAGGACGTAGTGGTCCTCGCGCGGCGCTGCCTGGGAGAGCAGGCCACCGCGGCAAAACCACTGCTCCATCTCATCCGGGATCGGCCCCTCAAAGAACCACCGGACTTCCACGCTGGTGAGCATCAGCGGTTGCCATGCTCTTCGATGGCCTTCAGCATCGCCTCTTTCGTGAGTGGTTTGATCAGATGGGCCGTGCACCCGGCGTCGAGCGTTTGCACCAGTTTTGCTTTATGTTCGTGAGCGGTCAGCGCGATGATCGGGACGGGGTCCAGATCCTCCTCCTGCTCCCACCGCCGGATTTCCAGCGTGGCGCTGACGCCGTCCATGACGGGCATCTCCACGTCCATGAACACCAGGTCGTAGCGAACGGCCTGAAACATCTCGACCGCGATCTGACCGTTCTCCGCCAGATCGAGCTGATAGGGCGTGTCCTTGAAATAGGTTTGCGTGAACGCGCGGACCGCGGCCGAGTCTTCGGCGAGCAGGATGCGAAGGGGACGTTGTTCAGTCGGGCTGTGAGCCATATCAACTTGCACGGAGCTGTCAACCAACAAAAAGCCCCTTGCTCCTCAGGTCGGAACAAGGGGCCCCATGATCGAAATGAAAACGGTGTTACGAAGCTTTGGCTGCCGGAGCGGCGGCGGCTTTCGGGGCCGGAATGATGGGGACCCGACGCCGGTCCTTCGGCCCTTCGAACCGGACGGTCCCCGTGATCTTCGCGTACAGCGTATCGTCCTTCCCCCTGCCGACGTTGAACCCCGGGTGAATCCTGGTGCCGCGCTGGCGGACGATGATGCTGCCGCCCGGCACGACCTCGCCTCCGAAGCATTTCACGCCGAGATACTGGGGGTTGCTGTCCCGCCCGTTCCGGCACGCGCCCTGTCCTTTTTTATGCGCCATGGCTTACCCCTCAACGATCCCGGTGATCTTCAATTTGGTGAACGACTGCCGGTGCCCGTTCGTCCGGCGGTAGTTCTTCCGCCGCTTCTTCTTGAACACGATGATCTTGGGGTGCCGATCCTGGGCGATGACTTCTCCGGTGACTTTCGCCTTGGCCAGAGTGGGCGTGCCGATCTGCACGCCCTTGTCGCCGGAGATCAGCAAGACCTTGTCCAGCGTGACGGTGGCCCCAACGGCCGCTTCCAGCTTCTCAACCTCCAGGACATCGCCCTGCTCGGCCCGATATTGTTTTCCGCCTGTCTCGACGATCGCGTACATTGCCTGTCGCTCCGTTTGGGTTCTCAGGATGACTGGGAGAGAGGTTTTTCTAGCACAGGCACACTCGGCCTGTCAAGAAGACGACGATCTGCTTTTTCCTGTGGCCGCCTGCTGGGAAGCCCGCAGTCGTCGGGCTCTGGCGACGGCCTTCTTGGTTTCCGTTAATTTCTCCCGCATATGCGCTTGCTTAAATTGCAATTCCGCCAATTGCTCCCGGATGCGGGCTTTCTCCTGGTTGTGCAAGCGCAGGCACGTCGATCGAGTCAGGCCTATCCAGGCGCCCCCTTGGAGGGCGCGCTTGATGCGGTGGTCCAGGGACTCCTGAAGCTGCTTGTTGCGCAGGGTCACGAGCGATTTCAACGCCAACTGACGGAACTCGATCTCCGCCTGTTCCGAGGCTCTTTCGTGCGTGCTCTGGATGATCATGTATCGTGCCTCATGCCGGTCCTGGGATAAAGGCTGTCCAACACCATTATACGCTATATCCTCGGCCGCGCGCCGACTCAGGCGTTTGACTTGGTCCGGACCCGCTGCTATCATGCCCTTCGGCACTTTGGAGGAGCGGTGGTGGCACTGAAGGAATCAGAAAAAATCTGGCTGGACGGCAAGCTTGTGCCCTGGAAGGACGCCCAGGTGCACGTCCTCACGCACAGCCTGCATTACGGCCTGTCCGCCTTCGAGGGCATCCGGTGCTACAAGGGCGAGCGGGGCTCGGCCATCTTCCGCCTGAACGAGCACGTGGACCGCCTGTTCGCCTCGGCCCACATCTGCCTGTTGCCGATGCCGTTCGGCAAGAAGGAAATCGCCGACGCCATCCGGGAGACCGTCCGCGTCAACAAGCTCGCAGAGTGCTACATCCGGCCCATCGTCTTCGTGGGCTACGGCGACATGGGGCTCTACGTGCCGGAGAATCCGATCCGCGTGGCGATCGCGGCCTGGCCGTGGGGCACGTACCTCGGCGAGGACGGCTTGAAGAACGGCATCCGGGCGAAGATCTCCTCCTTCACCCGGCACCACGTCAACGTCAGCCTGACGCGCGCGAAGATTTCGGGCTACTACGTCAACTCCATCATGGCCAAGCGCGAGGTGAAGGCCGGCGGCTACGACGAGGCGATCCTGCTCGATCCCGAGGGGTACGTCTCCGAGGGCACGGGCGAGAACATCTTCCTGGTGCGCAACGGCATTCTGAAGACCACGCCGCTGACCTCGATTCTGGAAGGCATCACCCGCAACTCGATCATGGAGTTGGCCCGCGAGCGCGGCGTGAGGGTGGTGGAGGAACGGTTCACCCGCGACGAACTCTACATCGCCGACGAAGTGTTCATGACCGGCACGGCCGCCGAGCTGACGCCGATCCGCGAAGTGGACGACCGCACCGTCGGCACCGGCAAGCCGGGGCCGATCACCCGCGACCTGCAGAACGCGTTTTTCGACATCGTCAAGGGGCGCGATTCTAAGCACGTCTCCTGGCTCTCGCCTCTGTAATACAAAAAGTAGCCTGTCCCCTTTTTCTCGGTTTACAATTACAGCATGCTGGTCTGACTCGCGTGGTCCCCGTTCGGGAGGTGCGGCTATGGAGAGAAGGGGATTCTGGTACGGAGTGATGCTGTGCACGGCGGTGGGGCTCTGGGGGATCTGGGCGGGTCCGCTCCAGGCTCAGGAGCCGAACTTCAAGGGGCGTGCGCTGTCTGAGTGGGCGGGGGACCTGCGCAATGCGTCCCCACAGGTCCGGGAGAAGGCGGTCGAGGCGTTTCGATCCATTGGGCCGCAGGCGGTACCGTCCCTCGCGGGCGTTTTGAAAGACTCCGATCCTCAGGCGCGGCAGGCCGCCATCCGCTCGCTGAGCGTCATCATTCCCGTCCAGAAAGACGCGGTGCTGATCATCGTGGAGGCGCTCCATGGCGCCGATCCCGCCGCGCAGCAAGCCGCCACCTCAACTTGGCCAGCGCTGAAGGCCAAAGTGGGAAGAGATGTCATGCTGTCCTTGGTGGATGACCTCAAGAACGACAATGTGGACGTACGCCGGAAGGCGGCGGAAGCCCTGGCCGAGATCCGGTCGGTCGAGAAGGAGCCGCTGCAGGCGCTGGCCGCTGCGTTGAAGGACGCGCAGGTGGTGGTCCGGCAGAAAGCCGCCGATGCGCTGGGCCTGATCGGGCCGGAGGCCGCCGATGCGGTTCCGGCGTTGGCGCAGGCGCTGAAGGATGCCGAGGCTGGCGTGCGGCGAAGGGCCGCCTTCGCTCTTGGTTCCATTGGAGCGAAAGCAAAAGAGGCGGTTCCGGCGCTGGCGCAGGCGCTGAAGGACGCCGATGCTGGCGTGAAATGGGAAGCGGCCGGTGCCCTCGGCAGGATCGGAGAAGCGGCGAAGACCGCCGTACCGGCGCTCGTCGAGTTGCTGAAAGATCCCGATGCCCAAGTGCGCGGTGCTACGGCTTTCGCTCTGGGTGGGATCGGTTCGGCGGCCAAGGAGGCCGGTCCGGCGCTCCTCCAGACGCTGAAAGATTCCGAAGTTCTCGTGCGACGGCCGGCGGCCGACGCGCTCGGGCGGATCGGTCAGGCAGGCCCGGACGTGATAGCCGCGCTTGTCCAGGCCATCGGTGATAAGGACGGCGGTGTGCAGGTGAGTGCCGTCGCGGCGATCGGGCGGATCGGCCCCGCAGCCCACAACAGCGTACCGGCGCTGGCGCAGGCGTTGAACGATGGTGATGCCGGTGTGCGGCAGGAGGCGGCCAAAACCCTGGGCAGGATCGGTGCGGTAAATGAGAAGGCCCTACCCCCGCTGATCCAGGCGCTGCGAGACAAGGATGCGGCCACGCGGGAATCCGCGGCCAAGGCGTTCGGCGTGGTTGCCTCCTCCGGCGCTATGCCGAAGGACGTGCTGCAGGCGATCATCCAATTGCTCAAGGATGCTGACGCCGAGGTCAAGAAGAGCGGCGCGCGGGCATTGGGCGAGATCGGGTCGCAGGCCGCCGATGCCGTGCCGGCCCTGCAGGAGCTGAAGAAAGACGCCGATCCGGACGTGCGCAAGGCTGCGTCGCTGGCGCTCAGCCGTATCGAGCCGGGAGCCGGGGAAGGGTGATCTCCGGTTATGATTCCTCCAGGGCGCGGAGCTCGGCGTCGGTCTGCCGCAGACGGATCGCCAGGGCGCGGGCCAGGCGCCAGAACACTTTCTTGTCCATGAGGGGATACGCCATGCCCACCGTGTCGAAGCGCGCCCGCAAGATGACGTAGAGGTCCGTCGGCGCGCCCGCCACCGCGTCGGCCGACCGCACGGCGGCATGATCGATGAAGGCCATGTCTCCGAAGAAGTCCCCCCGGCCGAACGTCACGAGGTGATGTTGCCTTCCGCCCGCCAGGGGCATGACGATCCTGACGGTGCCGCGTCTGATCAGGAAGATTTCGTCTCCGTCATCGCCGTGCTTGAATACCTTTTGCCCCGCCTCGTAGGACCGTTCCTCAACGCATGACGCGAGCGCCCGGAGGGTCTCCGCGTCGAATCCCTTGAACAGATTGATCTCGTGGAGGTTGAGCGGGGCTTCCTGCCCCGCCTGCAGGAGGCCTGCTTCCTCCAGGATCCGGTCCTCCGTCCATTCCAGCGCGTCATCGAGTTCCTCGAAGATCTTGACGTTGCGGGACGGCTTCACCAGGCCCACCTGGTCGAAATACGTCTGGAGGTCCTGTCCCGTCGGTAGGTTGGGCGGGAGGTGCGTGAAGATGAGGAGCCCCTTCCGCGCGGCGAGATGCGCTTCGATCTGCTCCAGCATGTGGGTCGCCGTGAAATCCACGGATTGGACGCGGCGCATGTCCAGGATCACGTATTTTTTGGTCTTCAGGTCCGACTCCAATTCCGTGAACAGTTGGTCCGTCGTCCCGAAAAACAGGCTGCCCTGCAGCTCGCAGATCGCCGTCTGGTCGCCCTTCTGCTCCAGGACGGCCGTCTCTTCGGGCAGTCGCCGTTTTTTGGAGAAGGTTTGGTTGCCGTAGGTCTTGCGGCGGACGACCGACCCGCGGATTTGCTCGCGGAGGAACAGCAGGATGGCCAGCCCGAGCCCGACGCCCGCGGCGGCGATGAGGTTGTAGGAGATAGCCGTCACGACCACGGCGGTGACGACCACAAAATCGAAGATCGTGGATTTCTGCCGGAGGAGGTGGAAGATGTTCGGGTCCACCATCCGGTAGGCGACCACGATCAGAATGCCCGCAAGGCCAGCGATGGGCACCCAGGCCACGAGCCCGCCGAGCAGCGCAAAGGCGACCAGCGCAAACACGCCTTCCAGGATGCTGGACAGGCGTGTGGTTCCTCCGCTGTTGATGTTGACGAGCGTGGCGCCCATCTGCCCGGCGCCCGGCATCCCCCCGGTGAATGCCGAGGCGAGGTTGCCGAGTCCTTGCCCGATCAGCTCCCGGTTCGAGTTGCTCCGGGACCGCGTCAACGCGTCGATCACCACGCAGGTCTTGAGCGTGTCAATGGAAAGGAGGACGGACAGCGTCAAGGCGGGAATGAGGATCAGGTGCAGGTCCGCGAACGTCAGGGTGGTGATCGCCGACCAGCGATCCATCAGTGCCCCGAGGCTCACGCTGCCGGTCCCGCTGATCGGCCCGATCACGAGCGGATTGCCGGTCACGGACAATAACTCCGGGTAGAAGGGGCTCAGTCCGAAGTACGCCAGGATACCTGCGAGGAGTCCCAGGATCGCCGACGGGACTGCCCGCGTGATCCTGGACGCGAGCGCCATCACGATCATGGTCACGATCCCGACGATGAGACCCGACGTTTTCCAGAGGGCCGGCGAGGCGAATCCATCCCACAGGGGCGTCCCTTTGGGAAGCCCGAAAAGTTTGGGCACCTGGCTCAGGAAGATCAACACGCCGACGCCGCTCAGGTAGCCGGCGACCACGGGGTACGGGATGTACTTGATGAGCCGTCCCCCTCCGATGGTGCCGAAGAGGAACTGCGGACCGCCCGCAAGCAGGGCCACCAACGTCAGCAGCAGGAGAATATGGTCGGGCTGCAGGGCGCCGTCGGCTTTCGGTGAGGGGTGA